>VFQT010001502.1_pt1 | contig 27684 bp, 29 predicted proteins | sample 3512381 | NCBI WGS metagenome assembly VFQT01 (sample SAMN10412376, study PRJNA504923) | tailings metagenome | isolation source: Relicate 2 Philex TSF3 active mining site | place: Philippines: Tuba, Benguet | collected 2017-08-29
ATCGGACCCTCTTTACAAGAAGTACGAAGCGTTTTGGGGCCGAGGTAAGAATTGGCGCGCTCGCAATGGTTGCAATTCTCCTTGCTACTTCAATTCCGGACTTATTAATTAACTCTGAGTCGTATAAATGGACTTTCAATTCAGAGAAGTTCCTTCCATATCTTCTTGTGGCAATCCTCTTGATTCCAATGCAGACAACAGCGGAAGAAGTTTTTTATCGCGGCTGGATTCAACAGCGGTTAGAGAATGGCCGAAGATCTATCTGGTTTGTATCTATCGCAAATGGATTTCTTTTTGCACTTCCCCATTTGGCAAATCCGGAAGTAAATGGTGAGTTGCTATTTGCACTTCTTGGTTATGGCGCAAGTGGTTTCATGTTTGCCTGGGTAACTATGAGAGATCAATCGATTGGTATTGCAGTCGGAGCACATGCGGCTAACAACATCATGGCTGGACTTTTCATCACCAGCGTAGATTCAGCGCTTCCTGCTGCAAGCTTATTGACTACTCCGGCGGTTTCCTGGTTGCCAGCAGCAATTATTTCAATCTTAATGATTCCTCTATTTATATGGCTCACAGGGAAATTGAATGCGAAACAGTTCTTGCCATGACATTTAAATTTAAGATTCAAAACCGAATTGGTAGAGCCCGAACAGGAGTGATTAGTACTCCTCACGGTGAGATTCAAACGCCTGCTTTTATTCCAGTTGGAACGAAGGCGACAGTTAAATCTGCACTTCCTGATTCCATTGCAGATTTAGGGGCGCAAGCTGTTCTCTCGAATGCCTATCACCTCTATCTTCAGCCCGGTCCTGAAACTATTGATGCAGCAGGTGGACTTTCTAAATTCATGAATTGGAACGGCCCAACATTTACCGATAGCGGCGGATTCCAAGTTATGTCGCTCGGCGCTGGCTTCAAAAAAGTAATTGATATGCAGGGAGACTCCCCTAATGCCGACGATTTAATTACCGACCGTAAGGAGCGTCTCGCTGAAGTCGATGAGGAAGGCGTTACCTTTAAATCTCATCTTGATGGATCAATTCATAGATTTACTCCAGAAATTTCCATGCAGGTCCAACATCAAATCGGTGCTGACATCATCTTCGCCTTTGATGAGCTAACGACTCTCTATCACGATAAGAAGTACCAAGAAGAGTCGCTAGAGCGCACTAGAAGGTGGGCAATTAGATGTTTGGATGAACATGAGCGATTGACCCTAGAGCGTCAGCACCGCCCATACCAAGCTCTTTTTGGGGTACTACAAGGGGCGCACTTTGAAGATCTTCGAAAACGAGCGGCAAAAGATCTTGGCGCTATGAAATCAAGTGGTCGAGAGTTTGATGGCTTCGGCATCGGTGGCGCTATTGAAAAAGCTCGACTCGGAGAAATTGTCGGCTGGGTGGTGGATGAACTTCCAGAAGAGAAGCCAAGGCACTTACTTGGAATTGGTGAACCAGCAGATCTCTTTGCGGGCGTTGAAAATGGTGCAGATACTTTTGATTGCGTCGCGCCGACAAGAGAGGCGCGCACGAGTGCGGTTTATTCTAGAGATGGCAGATTCAATGTTTCAGGCGGAAGTTACCGAAAAGATTTCTCACCAATCGATGCCGAGTGCTCTTGCTATACCTGCAAGAATTATTCAAGAGCTTACATAAACCATCTATTCAGAGCTAAAGAAATATTGGGACCAACTTTGGCAACCATTCACAATGTCTACTTCATAGTCGAACTTGTAGAGAATATGAGAAAAACGATTAATTCTGGAAACTTTGTGGAATTTAAAGCTGATTTTCTAAAGCGATATCAGTCAGGATCAAATTAGAGCCGCGTGGGTTTTAGCGATACATATCTAACTAGCGTTGAAGCAATTATCGTTGTGAGAATTACATAAGTGATTGTGATTGCTTGAACATCTGCTGCAAATGTAGCTGTTGAAGCTAAGCCTGCAATTACGATCGAAAACTCGCCTCTTGGAATAAGAATCGCAGCCATACGGAGAATTCCGTCACGCTCTTCCAAATCTCGAGTGGCCCACCAAGCGGTTATTAGTTTTGATGCGACGCCCAATAACGTAAGCAGAATTGCTGGAATTAGTACCTTAGGCAGATCTGAAGGATCAGTTCGTAGTCCAAAGAATAAGAAGAATATCGCTGCGAATAAATCACGGAGCGGCGCCAATCTAACTCGAGCAATGATTGCTACATCGCCAGTTAACATCAATCCAACTAAGAACGCTGCAACTGCTCCCGAAAATCCGATATAGGTAGCAAGTCCTGAAGCAAATAGAGCAGCACCAAAAACTGTAAGAAGAAGTGTTGCGGTATCTCCCATAATCGACGGCGCGTGTGGAATATGAACTCCCTTGGCGGCAAATATCAGAGCGCCGCCGGCAATCAAGAGAGCTACTGAAACTGTTATTAGACCTGTTACTAGGGCGACAGATGCAACTAAAGCGCTTAGTACTGGAAGATAAACAGCTAGAACTAAATCTTCGATAACCAGAACTCCGATGGCTCGTTTTGTAGAGGTAAGTCCGCCTAATGAACCATCCTTGATTAACTGTGCGGCGATGCCAGATGAAGATACATATGTAATGCCAGCCAGAGTCAACGCACCGACTACTCCCCAACCTAATAAGAATCCAATAATTAGTCCTGGTATGCAATTGATAACGAAATCAAAGATTCCAAGTGAGCGTCGCTCTTTAAATGATGTCACTAATTCGGTTGCCGAGTATTCCAGGCCTAAAAGAAGTAGTAAGAGAATCGCACCAATCTGGGCTCCCAGATTTAAAAAGTCATCACTTAAATTAAGTTCAACAATGCCACCATTGCCAAAGAAGAGCCCAGCGAGTAGAAAGATTGGGACTGCCGAAAATCTAATTTTGGATGCCAAGAACGATGCGATACCTAAAGCAATTAATACCGAACCAATCTCACCGAGAACCAATCCATCTTCTTTGGTTAGTGTCGCGGCAAGTTCATTCATTTCAGGTTTGCGCTGCTTTCACTGCCTGTTCAATGTGAATCCGCACATGGTTACTCATTCGCGCCAAATAATCGAGAACAGTTATCCGTTCTCCATTTGGTCGGATTCCTTCTATTGAAAATTGTTCATTTGTAAGATCGCTGGCTAGCTCAATATTGCCTTGCCTTAGTGATTTAAAGCTTTCAAATGAAATCTTTGGGTCGCGGTCAGGTTTTAGATTTGCAAAATCATCTTCATCAAAATTTGCAAAATTATAATTTTCGGTAGTAAGCATCATGCGCAATCTAAGCGAGAGCGCTATTTCAGAATCTGAAATGTGGGCCATGCACTGTGATGCCGTCCAGCCGCCATCAGAAGGTCGTTGATTCATTTTTCCAGAGAAAGAGTTTAGAAAATCCTCTACTTGCTTGATATCTTCGCTTAAATTCCGCAAGACTTCATTAGACATGCGTGAAATCTACCCTAATGTCTCGCTGCCGCTAATGGTCATTCACTACATTAGAATTCCATTATGCGATTTCTTGAGAGCGAATTAGGCGGCCCGTTTGATCTGGTGCTCGGTTTGCCGCTTCATCCCCTAGCGGTTCATGCCGCAGTAGTGCTTGTCCCATTAGTTGCAATTGCCGCCTTAGTGATGAGCTATCTACCCAGCTTCTCGCGTAGATATGGAAAATTCATCTTCTCACTTGCCATTGTTGCTCAGCTTTCACTCTTTATCGCAAAACAAAGTGGTGAATCATTTGAAGAGCGAATAAATGCCGAAGTTGGTCGTCACGAGGACTTAGGAACTACTGCAACCTTCATTGCCATCCCAATGCTAATTTTGATTTATACAAGATGGCGGATGGATCGCGAGGGCGCAAATATTGGCTCGCCTTTACTGAGACGGTCAGTTTCCATTCTGCTCGTAATTTCCGCACTTGCTGCATTTGCCTATGTTGCGCTGGCAGGCCATTCTGGAGCCGAACTAGTTTGGGGTTGGGTCAGTAAGTCTTAGTTCTTAACTTAAAAAGCATGACGCTAATTGCTCCGCTTAACAATGAACCTACAATCACCGCAGTTACTGCTAACTCTTGAATTGCAAGATCTTCAAATGCAAGCTTGGCAATAAAGATTGCAACCGTAAAACCAATTCCTGCTGTGCTACCGGTCGCAATGAGCGATTGATTTCTATGCTCTGGTAATTCCGCTACTTTTAACTTTTGACCAAATTTTGCAGTCATAAATATTCCAAGCGGTTTTCCCACCACGAGCCCAAGAATTATTCCCCAAGCTATTGGCGAGTTATATGCAGCATTGATTGAGTCTCCATTAATAACCACGCCTGAGTTGGCAAATGCAAAGATAGGAATGACTATAAAACTAGAAATAGGGTGGAACGTCTCCTCTAGTTTTTCTACCAGATTGAAACTTCCATCTTCGAGATCTTCTACTTCATCCTCGACCCTGCTTGTCGGTGTTAGAACTCCCATTATTACGCCAGCCAAAGTTGGATGCAGACCTGCTTTATAGAATGAATACCAAAGGATTAGTCCTGCCAGAGAGTAGAAAAGAACTAGCTTTACTCTCATTTTCTGCATCAAGAAAACGCCAACTACGGCAAGCCCTGCTGCAATAATCCAAGAAAAGATCACGCCGGTCGAGTAAACAAATGCAATTATTAATATTGCGCCAATGTCATCAATTACTGCGAGCGCTAATAGAAAGGCTTTTAATCCTTGCGAAACGGTTTTGCCCATTAGCGCCATAACTCCCACCGCAAGGGCAATATCGGTAGCTACCGGAACAGCCCATCCCTCGGCTGCAACATCGCCAGCGATCAATAGATAAATCGCCGCAGGAATAGCCATGCCGCCAATTGCTGCGATAAAGGGAGCCAAGGCTTGCTTAAGTTTAGAAAGGTGACCAGTTGTGAGTTCGCGCTTAATCTCCAAGCCCACAACAAAGAAAAAGATGGTCATTAAGGCATAGTTAATTACCTTGAGAATTGTCATAGATAAATAGATACCCAAAAAATCGATTTCGAAACTCAAGTTAAGTAAATCAAAATAGAATTCTGAGAACGGCGAATTCGCAGCAATTAGACCCAATGCCGCAGCGAAAACCAGGATGATGCCAGATGCGCTCTCGTTGGCTAGAAAGTCCTTTAGTGGCGAGATCCTTCGTTTCATTAGGCAACTATGCCAAAACTTCTCGATTCCGCACTTGGGCTAGGCTTAATTTCATGGCGAAACTCTTCTCTCCCCTAACAATCCGTGGCGTTACATTCCAAAATCGCGTCTGGGTTAGCCCAATGTGTCAATACTCAGCGACGAATGGCGTAGCCAACTCTTGGCACGACATTCATATTGGTTCGTTTGCAACCGGTGGCACAGGTTTGATCATGATGGAAGCAACAGGAGTTTCACCTGAGGGAAGAATTTCTACACAATGTCTTGGACTTTGGAATGATAAGCAGGGAGAACGTTTAAAGCCAATCGTTAAATTTGCGCACGAAATGGGAACAAAGATTGGCATTCAATTAGCACATGCTGGAAGAAAAGGTTCTGCACTTCCACCTTGGAGTGACCATCCGATGGCATCGCTATCTGAAGGTGGCTGGGAATGTGTAGCTCCAAGTGCGATTTCATTTGGTGGAAAGTATCCAACTCCACGAGCGTTGACCGAATCAGAAATTAAGGAGCTAGTCGAATCTTTTGGGATGGCAGCAAAGCGTGCAGTTTCCGCAGGATTTGATTTAGTTGAAATTCACGCAGCTCACGGATATTTAATTCACCAATTTCTCTCTCCATTATCAAATAGTCGAGAAGATGAATATGGGGGAAGTTACGAAAATCGAATTCGTTTTCTACTTGAGATTATTGATGAAGTACGAAATGCAATTCCTAAAGAAATGCCGCTATTTCTGCGCATCTCCGCATCCGATTGGTTGGAAGGAGGTTGGACAATTGATGATTCAGTCGCCCTTGCAAAAATTGTTAAGACTCGTGGCGTCGATCTAATAGATGTATCTTCTGGTGGAACTAGCTCTGGCGCACCTGTTCCGGTTGGCCCTGGATATCAAGTTCCATTTGCCGATTCCATTCGCAATCAGTCCGATATTCCGACAGCTGCCGTTGGTTTAATTACAGAACCAGTTCAAGCAGAGGAAATTGTTAGCTCCGAAAAAGCAGATGCAGTTTTTATGGCTCGCGAATTCTTAAGAAATCCTCGCTGGCCGCTTTACGCCGCCCAAGTCCTTAACGCTGAAGTGAATTGGCCACCGCAATTACTGCGCGGAAAGAACTGACGCTTTCTCTGCGAGAATCTCGCGAACTCTAGGCAGAACCTTAGTCGCGTAAAGTTCAATAGATTTCATCAATTTGCTATGTGGCATAGGTCCATTTGAGTACTTAAGGTCAAAGCGATCTGCACCTACCGAATCAATTGCATAAGCAATTTTCTGTGCAACAGTCTCTGGACTTCCGACATAAAGGGAGCCATGGCGAACTTCATTTAAGTAATGCTCTTTTGTTGTTGGCCCCCAGCCACGTTCGCGACCAATCCGGCCAAACATGGCGTAATAGTGAGGCCACTGCTCCTCAATTGCTTGTTCGTCGCTATCGCTGATATGTCCTGGAGAATGAATTGAAACTGTTAGTCGTTCTTTACCAAATTCAGTAAGCGCTCTCTCGTACAAATCAGCAAACGGTTTGAATCTTGCCGGATCTCCGCCAATTATCGCTAGCGCTAAATGTGCACCAACTTTTGCAGCTCTGACGACAGATTCTGGAGTTCCACCAACACCTACTCGTAATGGAATACTGCCGCGTTCTGTCTTTGGATAAACCTCTTGATTGTTTAGTGGTTGTCGGATGCTTCCAGCCCAAGTTACTGGTCTTTCCTTTAATGCATCAGCTAACAGCTGTAACTTCTCTTCGAAAAGAATTCCATAATCAGATAGCTCGTAGCCAAACAATGGGAATGATTCAATAAATGATCCTCGCCCTGCGGTAATTTCCGCTCTGCCATTGGAGAGCGCATCAATAGTTGCAAATCTTTGATAAACCCTAATTGGATCATCGCTAGAAAGAACTGTAACTCCGGTACCTAAACCAATCTCTTTAGTAACGGTTGCTAAACCTGCTAGTACTACGTCGGGAGCTGAGACTGCAAAGTCATCTCGATGATGCTCGCCGACATTAAAGTTATCTAAGCCCAATGAATCTGCAAGTACACCTTCTGCAATTACATTTCTGATTGTTTGACCGGCGCTAATTGGATTGCCAGAATCGTCATGTTGCATATCGCCAAAAGTGTCGAGCCCGAACTTTATTGTTTTAGCCATAGTAGGACCCTAAAGCACTTTAGTTGAACTTTCAACTAATACCTATGAGGCTACATCTCTGTTTCGGAAAGTAACTCCAGTTGCAATAGCCGCGACGGCTAGAAATGAAGTAACGCGTATTAATGCGTCAGAATATGAAAGTGCATTTTCCAGACCTACTGGAGAACCCCCTGAAGCCACAATATTTAATAAGGTTCCAGGCATCCAATCAGCTGATGGCGACCAGGCTATGGAAACAATGGACTCAACGACAAGTAACCAAGCGACTCCAATCGAAATTGAACTGATTGGAGATCTAAGAATCAATCCGAGGACCATTCCTATGGTTCCGTAACCAATTGTTGAGATTAAGACATTTACAAACGTTTCAAGGAGTGTTGTTCGTGCATCTGATGTTCGCCAAGCCTCGGTTGCAACTCGTGCGGTACCTGAGAGTGCAAATGCCAGAGCGACACTTGTTGCCGCGCTAACTATCACGCTGATTATTGAGAATACGGACATAGAAAGATACTTACCAATTAAGAGTCTAATTCGTCTTGGTTCCCGAACTAATAAGTTTCTTAAAGTCCCATAGGTATATTCTTGCGCCGTTTGTGCCGCAAAAACACAGAGTGCGACAAGGCCTAGCAGCCCTGCCGAATTGCTAAAGCCAAGTGACATACCAGTTGGAAGTGCAAGAACTTCACGTGTGATTCGAATACCTCGTTCAGCGTTTCCGGTATCAGAATCAATCAATAGAAACAGTAAAGAGACTATCAAGGCAGTTACGCCAATAACAGCGCCCATGCTCCCCAAAAACAATGTTGGGCGACGCAATTTACGCCACTCGGCTAGGAAGATTTTCATTTAACTTCCTCTGTCATCTCAAAGAACGTTTCCTCTAAAGTCGCACGGACTGGTGTTATCTGGCTCAAGATTATTCCGTTATCAAACGCTAATTTATTTAATACCGCGCTCCAATTTTCGTCGGCATCAATTCGTAATTTGGAGTCCTCCAAAATGGCAGGATGTCCCGCATCAGAGACAAGTGATTTGAGCTTACTCAAATCAGAAATATTGGCACATTTAGCAATAATCGTCGGACGCGAGCGGTGCAGTAGATCTGAAGTTTTTCCAAAGAAAATAACCTCACCTTTACGTAACATCACAAGATATTCGGCAATCATTTCGATTTCAGAGAGTAGATGTGAAGAAACAAATACCGTAACGCCAGTTTTAGCCAATTTGGAGAGTAAATCTCTAATCTCCTGAATTCCAGCAGGATCAAGGCCATTTGTAGGTTCGTCAAGAATCAATAGTTTTGGCTCAGGCAACAAAGCTGCTGCAATTCCGAGCCGTTGTTTCATTCCCAAGGAGTAAGTCTTGTACTTATCATCGCCACGACCTGATAGACCTACTAAATCAATTAATTCTGGTACTCGATCATGCGGGTATCCCCCAAGAGTTGCGAGAACTCGGAGATTTTCAGAGCCCGTCAACGCAGGATAAAAAGCTGGACCTTCAATCATCGCGCCAACTTTTGATAAATATCTCTCTGGATGTGAGATTGGTTGATCAAGAATTTCTCCATTGCCAGAAGTTGGATCGATCAAACTCAACAACATTCGAATAGTTGTCGTTTTACCAGAGCCATTGGGACCAACAAAGCCGCAGATAGTTCCAAGCGGAACTTCAAAGGTTGCATTTTTTACGGCAACCAAATCTCCGTAAGACTTTGAAAGTCCTTTGACTGAGATTGCGCTCACTCGAGAACCTTACCTGCTAAACCTTACGAGAATCTCTTATCAACACAAATAGAGAAATGGCCGTTAAAGCAGCTGCAACAGCATTCCAGCGCTCTAGCGGGCTGCGGGAGGCAAAATTAACTATTGTGCTTAAGGTACTAATCCAGAAATAGATCTTGATTAAGTTCATTCGCTTTTGAATGTATGCAATTACTTGAATGGTTAAAAGGCTAAAGTTGAAAAGGTAGAGAATTCTTAACCATGATGGAAAAGAATCAAATTGACCGCCCGCAGCTCGCGGAAGCGCCCACTCATTATTCAATACAACCAAACTGACAATGAACAAACTCCAAAAGGAAGATAGATAAAATGCTATCGGAAGAACTCGCTTCATCAATTCTCACACTTACAGATTTGCTCTTGGCTAAGTCCAGCCAACGCTGAATCAATATGTTCACCACAGCCTGACCAAGTGAACTTGCCACAACTTCCACAAGTAACTCTGCTACACATTTGCATCCTCCTTATTCGTTGCTGATATTTGATTTTGAACTGCAGCTGGCGAGTTGCTCCATAAATGGTAACCACCATCTAAATTAACTGGTTCGTAACCCAAGCCTTTAAGAAGCATGGTTGCGGTATGTGCGCGTTGTCCCACTTGACAAGAAACTAAGACCTTTTTATTGACAATCTCCCCATGTCGAATGCGTAATTCATCTACAGGAATATTGATAAACCCAGGAATCATTCCTTTGGAACATTCACCTGGAGTTCTCACATCCAATAAAGTGAACCCAGCATCTCGATACGAATCAATTTCATGCCACTGTGCTGTATTTGTAAGTCCAGAAACAATATTTTCAGCAATGTATCCGAGCATATTTACCGGATCTTTAGCGCTGCCAAATGGCGGCGCGTAAGCAAGCTCTAGATCTGCTAATTCCGGAGCAGTTAAGCCACCTCGAATAGCAGTTGCAATTACATCGATACGTTTATCAATGCCGTCTTTGCCAACCCCTTGCGCGCCAAGAATTTCGCCATTAGCAGGATCAATTAATAATTTTAGTGAGAGAGTTTCTGCGCCTGGGTAATAACCAGCATGGGAGCCGGGATGAGTATGAATTGCTTTATGTCGGATTCCTGCTGCAGTAAGTCGCTTTTCATTCCAACCTGTACTGGCAACAGCTAAGTCAAATACTTTGACAATTGCAGTACCTATAGTCTTAACACTTCTTGTGGGTCGAGAATTAATGTGATCAGCTATTACACGCCCATGTCGGTTCGCTATATTTGCAAGCGGTACTAATGTTGCACTTTCATCAAGTGCATCAGTTTTTTCAGCTGCATCACCTAATGCGTAAATATTTGAATCGCTGGTTAAATTATGCTCATCAACAACTATTCCGCCTCTTGCGCCAATTTCGAGACCAGCCGACTTAGCTAATGTTGTATCTGGTCTTACGCCAATAGCCAGAATTACTAAATCTCCTGGAATTACTTCACCGTTACTTAGAGTTACTGAATCTGAACCTATTGAAACTGCCGATGCAGAAAGATGAATACCAACGCCATTTCTTTTCATCTCATTTGCAACCAGGAGCGCCATCTCAGGATCTAGGGGCGCCAAGACTTGATTACTTGCTTCCACCAAAGAAGTCTTTATACCTCGATGAACTAGATTCTCGGCCATTTCTACTCCAATAAATCCACCACCAATTACGACAGCGCTCTTTGGATTTGAAGAAACTGCTTCGAAAATTCTCTTGGTATCTTCAACAGTTCTTAGAGTCATCGCTCGAGAAATGCCGTCAATCGGCGGAGTAATTGGAGTCGCACCTGGGCTAAGAATTAGCTTGTCATAGGAGTATTCAGAAACCTCACCTGTGGTTAGATCCTTAACGATGGCTTTCTTTTCGGATGGCTTGATTTCGACAACTTCTGTCCTTACCTTAACCTCGAGATTAAATCTTTTATTCAAGCTCTCTGGTGTCTGAAGTAACAAATCGCGTTCGTTCTTTATTACTCCGCCTATGTAATAAGGAAGTCCACAATTTGCATACGAAACATAGCCACTTCGCTCGATAACAATAATCTCTGCATCATTATCAAGTCTTCGAAGTCGAGTTGCGGCGGACATACCTCCAGCAACACCGCCAACGATTATGTATCTTTTCATTCGACAGATGCTCCGGCTGCCGCTAACTGTTCGAAGCCGCCTTGATTGAAGTTAATAATCTTTGTAAAGCCTGCTTCCGCCATTCTTTCTGCGGCAATGGTTGACCTTCTTCCGCTTCGGCAATACAAGGCATATGTTGCATTCTTATCTAAGTTGGCAATTCCAGAATTAAAAGCACCTGATTCAACATCAATATTTAACGCGCCTTGTAAATGTCCCGCAGAAAACTCGCCGTAGGTACGTACATCAATTACTTTGACATTACCTGATTGAACCTCTGAGATAAAAGTTCCGGCATCGACATTTGAAATAGCTGAACTCCCTCCGCTTGAGCATGAAGTCAAGGTAAGTGAGGAGACTAACACTGCGATAATTCCAATCAATAGTTTTTTATTCATGTTATGCCAAGCTCAAAAAGAGCTTCTGTAACCTTTCTCTTTGTTCAGGATTATTACTCTTCTTATCAAGAATGCATTCTTGGAGGCTGGCTGCAATTAATGTAATAGCTGCTGTATTAATAGCCTTTCCAACAGCCGCCATCTGATGAACTACTTCTTCACAACTTCTACTCTCTTCGAGCATGCGGACAACGCCAGCAATCTGACCTTCGGCGCGTTTGACCCGTTTAAGTACTTCTTCTAACTGTTCTTGATCTTGCAGCGCGGGCGCTGAATTCTTCTTTGCCATACCTACCTCCCTGATAGACAATAGCATACCCCTAGGGGTATAACGGATGAGGTAAATAGGCTGGTTGAATACGCCGATGCGCGTTGTCGTAATCGGTGCTGGCGTAATTGGTTCTTCTATCGCGCTGCAGTTAACTCGCGACGGGCATAACGTTATCGTTGTCGAACGAAATTCTGGCGCCGGACTTGGATCAACAAGCGCATCTAGCGCAGTTGTCAGATTCAACTATTCAACTTTTGATGCAGTTGTACTTTCTTGGGAGTCTTATTTCCTCTGGAAAGATTGGAAATCCCTAATAGACGGTAATACTGTCAATTCACAACCGCACTATGCTCATCTTGAAGATCGCGGATATGTAATGCTTGATGTTCCTGTCCTTTCTAATGAACGCACAATGAAGTTATTTGACCAAGCAAATATCCCCTACGAGATTTGGGATTCCAAAACTCTCAAAGAAAGAATGCCTGGCATAGATGCGGGAAGGTATTGGCCAAATAAACCGGTTAAATCAGAGGAATTTTGGAATGAAGCAACAGAAGAACTTGGTGGAATCTTTAGCCCGGTAGGTGGATATGTAAGTGATCCACTTCTAGCTGCACAAAATTTGGCAGAAGCTGCAAAGCAATCTGGAGCCGTAATTCGATATCGCAAAGTTGTAACAGGAATTGGTAAAGATAGCTCTGGACGTGTTAATACTGTTTCGATTTCTGATTTTGATCCAGAAAAGAAAGAAACACTTCCGACAGGAAATGAAACTATTGAATGTGATGTTGTCGTAAATGTCGCAGGTCCATGGTCAACGATGATTAGCAAGATGGTGGGCGCTGGTAGCGATTACACCGTTGAAATAAAACCGATGCGGCAAGAAGTTCATCAAATCTCTGCGCCTAAGGATCTATTGCCTGGTCCAATTATGGGAGATCTAGATCTTGGAACTTATGTTCGCTCTGGCCCTGGTGGCATTACATTGGTTGGTGGTACCGAACCAGAATGTGACCCTTGGCATTGGGTAGAGCCAGATAAGGTCGATGAAGTAAATATGACTAGAACCGTTGAAGTATTTGAGTCTCAAACTTATCGCTTCGCTCGTCGCTTTCCTGCTGCTCAAATCCCCTCTTCTCCCGTTGGGGTTGTCGGCGTTTATGACGTTTCCTCGGATTGGACTCCGATTTACGACAAAACTGATGTACCTGGTTTTTATGTAGCAATTGGCACTAGTGGAAATCAATTTAAGAATGCACCTGGTGTTGGATTCATAATGGCACATCTAATTAATGAAGTTGAGTCAGGAGCTGATCACGATAAAAATCCAGTTATCTACAAATGCAAGAAAACCAATCACGAAATCAATTTAGGAACTTTCTCGCGTAAACGAGATCGAAATGCCACAAGTGGCACAGTGATGGGTTAGAACTTAACTTCTTCACGCTTTCCAGAAATTGAATTCAAAAATTCTTCATCAACATTAACACCGATTCCTGGCTCCGTCGGAACATCAAGTTGTCCATTTTTCATAATGAACGGTTCAGTGATATCACGTTTGTAATATCTGCTTGAAGCAGATGTATCTCCCGGCAAGGTAAAGCCATCAAGTGCCGCAAGGGCAACATTTGCAGCTCTACCAATACCGCTTTCTAACATCCCACCACACCAAACATCAATTTTTATACTTTGGCAATGATCATGAATCGCCTTTGATTCAAAGTAGCCACCGACTCGACCTGGCTTAATGTTTATGACAGTTGTGGCTTTAATCTCAATCGCATCTTGAGCGGTCTGTAGTGAAATAATTGATTCATCTAAACAGACAGGCGTTTTTGCACGAGCCGCTAATTTTGCATGGCCCAAGATGTCATGTTCATGTAATGGTTGCTCATTTAAAAGCAAATTAAATTGATCAAGTTGCAAGAGATGATCAATATCGTTTCTTGTATAAGCCTGATTCGCATCAACCTGCAATAAAGTATCTGGGTAAATTTCTCGAATTCTTCCAACCGGTTTGATATCCCAACCTGGCTGAATCTTTAATTTAATTCTCTTATAGCCCTGCTCTACATAACTTGCTACTTCTTCTTCCAATTGCGCCAAGCTTGGCGAAATACCAACTGAGACTCCACAATCAACTTTAGTTCTAGTTGCGCCAAAGAATTGTGCAAATGAGCGTCCCTCGCTCTTTAGCTGCGCATCAAGACAGGCAGTCTCTAGCGCTGCCTTTGCCATGGGATGACCTAAGAATGGTTCCAAGATTTTCGAGATCTGCGAAACCTCGAATTCACCTGCATTCTTAAGGGCTGGCAGAAAGAATGACTTAATTACATCCACGCAAGCCGCTAAATATTCACTTGAATAAAGGGGTTCGGCCATCGCAACGCATTCTGACCAACCGACGCCGACATTTGTGTGCACTTTAATCACAATTAGATGGCGCTCGGTCTGTGTACTAAAAGAAGTTTGAAATGGCCTTACCAACGGCAGATCAGCGTAGATAAATTCAATCCGTTCGATTTTCATAGCGCCTCTCTTAGGACATATTTACAATCTTTTGTGAAATCTACTATCTCCCAACCTGCATCTAACTTTGGCTTTAACAAATCGCGAACTTCCCGCCGCCATTTCTTAGCGAGTTCAAGATCTTTATGGCGAATCTCCACAATATCCTTTGGAATCTCTACCTCAATCGTTGGGCCATTCATATTTTCTCCAGATTCATTCATTAAATCCCATTCAACCAATATTCGATCCGAAGCATCACCAGCATTAATAGAATCTGCCATCGGACCATAGAAGTCAACGTAATATTTAATCGCCTTAGCCTTTAATCTTGAAATATTGAACCAGGCATTCCTCGCAACTAGTGGATCAAAAGTCCATTTGATTTTCTTATAGCCCTCATTCAAAGCCCATTCCTTCTGATGGAGCTTTAGACCAAGCCCGATTCCTTGATCATGATGTGTGGGAAGAACTGCAGCCATATGAGAATGGATATAGAAAGAAGCATCATCATCTTTTGCAGGAAAACCAAATACTGCGCCAACAATTTCGCCATCAATAAATGCGCCAGATAAATATGCTCCGCTATGCATTAGCGCTTGGAGAAAATTCGGCGCAATCTGCGTTCCTTCTTCAGGTGCTGGCCAAACTTCATCAAAGAGCCATCTGCCAAGCTTTTGATCTGCGAGCGAGGCTAGAAATCGATACTCGACCATTGGGACATCTTGCCAATTCTCTGTAGATTCCGAACATGAAACCTGGCGAGTGGCGCTCTCCGCTTAGCGCAGCAATCGTCGCCGAGGCCGGAGTATCAGTCTCTTGGCCACAGATACTTGGTGATGATGTTTGGTGGGTCGAGTCAAGACCAAGCGAAGGTGGCCGTCGAGTAATCGTAAGTAAGAAGTATGGCGATCTACTATGCGCTCCATTTAGCGCAAGTCATGCCGTTCATGAGATGGGTGGCCGAAGTTTTCTTGGCGTAACAGATAAAGATAGTTTTCAAATCTATTTTTCAAATAAATCAGATCAGAGAATTTATCTTCAACATGGAGCAGCAGAGCCCAAAGCCATCACGCCTGATTCCAATTCGAATGATCGCTATGCCGAATTTGTAAAAGTTGAAAAAGGTATTTGGTGTGTACGTGAGCAAGTTCGTGATCACTCCTGCACTCGACAAATAATCGAAGTGAGCGATGCCGGCGAAATTAAGGTGATTATGGATGGCCATCAATTCTTTGCTCATCTTAGAATTTCGCCAGATAAGAGAAAACTTGCGTGGGTCTCCTGGGATCACCCATATATGCCATGGGATGGAACAACTCTATTTGTTGCCGATATCGTGAGTGGAAAACTCGAGAATAAACGTGCGCTCGCTGGAAGCATTAAGAATCCGGTGCTATCACCAGAATGGTTAGATGACGAAACTATTATCTATTTGGATGAAACATCCGGATGGTGGAATCCATGGCAAGTTAAATTAGATGGCAGCAAGAAGCAAATCCTTAATGAGGAGAGCGAATGGGGCTTTCCCGCATGGCAGTTGGGTTATCAAGGGGTCTCTATCCTGGATAGCGAGAATGTAATCGGAGTTCATGGTCCAGTTGATAATCGAAAGCTCGCCATCCTAAATCTGAAAAGCGGCGAAGTTACAGATTTTAAATCTGATTTCACGTATGTAGCGCCAAATTTTGTAACTGATGGTAAGAAAATTGTTGCTTTCGTTGCCAGTAATTCTGCGTTTCCAACTTTAGTTGAATTTGATCGCAGCACTCTTGGCATAAAAGAAACTATTCGGGCTAACCCACTACCGATTCCAAGTTCTTATGCTCCGGAAATCAAGGAAATTACTGTTCCTGGCAAAGATAGAGATGTAAAGGTAATTCTCCATAAAGCTCATAATCCAGAGTATGAACTATCAGGTCCGACGCCAGTCATGATCCGCGTGCATGGTGGACCTACAGCTCATAAGTTCGCAACCGCCGAGATTGATTATCTTTACTGGACAACTAGAGGATTCACAATTGCCGATGTTAATTACGGTGGATCTAGCGGTTATGGAGCCAAATATCGCCATCTCCTATATGGAAATTGGGGAATTATTGATTATGAAGATGTATTAAGTACTGTCGATTATTTGGTTGAAAGTGGAATCGCAAATCCAAAACAAGTCTTTATAAGCGGTGGTAGCGCCGGCGGATTTACCGTCTTAAACGCATTGGTTCATAGTAATAAGTTCACTGCTGGTGCCGATTACTACGGCGTCGCCGAACTTACTGCTTTAGCAGAAGATACTCATGATTTTGAATCTCGTTATCTAGATTCAATGATTGGTCCTTACCCTGAGAAAGCAGATCTTTACAAAGAGAGATCACCGCTGACTCATGCCGATAAATTAAGTGCTCCGTTAATTATTTTTCAAGGAACCGAAGATAAAATTGTTCCACCATCACAATCTGAAATGTTTAGAGATGTCTGCGTAAGAAAAGGCATAACCCATAAATACTTCGCCTTCGAAGGAGAGGGCCACGGTTTCTACGGCGCCAACGCCATCATCACCTCACTTGAAGAGGAGCTAAAGTTCTTTGGCGCCGCTGGTGGTTTTACCCCAGTACCGTAGAGTTAACTCATGAGTTATGACGTTGATCGGATCCGCAAAGATTTTCCTTCGTTAGATACCGGAATTGCATTCTTCGATGGTCCTGGCGGAAGCCAAGTTCCCAAAGTCGTTGGAGACGCAATCTCGAAAGCAATCACGCAAGCAACTTCGAATAGAGGTTCAGTAACAATTTCGGAGCAAAATGCTGACAAATGCGTTACCGATTATCGAAGCGCAGTTGCCGATCTACTTAATTGTGATCCTAAGGGCGTTATCTATGGACGTAGCTGGACACAATTGACTTACGATTTATCAAGGAACCTTGCAAAACAATGGGGACCGGGAGATGAAATCATCGTCTCTCGATTAGATCATGATTCAAATATCAGACCTTGGTTACAAGCAGCAGACGCAAAGGGTGCAACTGTTAAATGGGCAGAATTTGATCGTGAAACTGGCGAATTGCCTGTTTCTGCAGTTACAAATTTACTTTCCAAGAAAACTAAGTTAGTAACTGTAACTGGTGCTGCAAACACACTTGGAACTCGCCCGGATATTAAGGAAATCGGTACTGCAGTCAAAGCAAATGGTTCGCTATTCGCTGTCGATGGCGTTCATCTAACTCCACATGCCTCAATTGATTTTAAGAACCTCCCGATAGATTTCTTTGGCTTCTCTTCCTACAAACTACTTGGTCCGCATTGCGGAACACTGGTTGCAGATCCAGCAATTCTTGAAACTATCGCTAATGACAAATTGCGTCCATCGACAATGAATGTTCCAGAGCGATTTGAATTTGGCACTCTCCCATATGAAATTATGGCCGGGGTTTCTGCCTCAATTGATTACATAGCGGGCCTTGATGACCAAGCAACTGGCACAAGAAGAGAGCGAATTGAAAAATCAATGAAATCTCTTGAGGTATACGAGGAAGAGTTATTCCACTATCTTGAAAGTGAATTGAACACTCTTCCTGGCATCAAACTCTATGGCCACGCCAAACGGCGTACACCAACGCTCTATTTCAATTTCCCTAATGTAAAGGGCGTAGAAATCTATAAATTTCTTGCTACTAAGAAAATTAATGCACCAGCCCATAATTTCTACGCTTACGAAGTCTCTCTTGCGCTTGGTCTTGGTGATGAGGGCGCTGTCCGAGCTGGACTTGCACCATATTCAACCCGTGAGGATATCGATAGATTAGTTAGCGCGCTTCGCGAATTTCTGAAAACAAAATAGCTTAGGGGTCAAGATGTCTCGAACTTATGTAATAACTAGATCTGGTTCTGGAATTGGGCTAGCAACTAAATCAAAACTTGTGGCCCAAGGTCATAAAGTAATTGGAGTTGATATCAAGAACGCTGAAGTTATTGGCGACCTCAGCGCTAATTCTGGACGAAAAGAATCGGCAGCAAAAGCTATTGAATTAGCCGGAGGCTCAGTTGATGCTGTAATAGCAAATGCTGGTTCCGCTCTTCCAGTCGCAAAGACGGTATCCATAAATTTCTTTGGCGCCGTCGAATTTATTGGCGAGATGCGTCCAGCTCTGCTTAAAAGCAAGGCGCCACGAGTTGTTGCAACAAGTTCTATGGCTTCGTTAATGCCTAACGATAAAGAGTTAGTGGAGTTGATGCTCAAAGGAAATGAAGATAAAGCAATAGCTAGGGCTCAAGCGCTTGTAGATCAGGGCGGTGGAGTCGAAGGTTTGATTTACGGTTCTACAAAACGTGCCCTTAGCCGCTGGATTCGCCGAGAATGCATTAAAGATGAATGGGCTAAATCAGGAATTCCAATGAATTCTGTTGGCCCTGGCATTGTGAAGACGCCAATGGTTGCAGAGATGATTGCAACTCCGGAGGGTCGCGAAGGATTAGCCAAGGTTGTTCCTATGCCTCTAAATGGATATCTGGAAGCAGAAAATGTTGCGGATCTTTTAATCTGGTTAAGTAGTGAAGCTAATTCACATGTAACAGGTCAGACGATCTATATAGATGGCGGTTCAGATGCAGTTCTCCGCGGTGATGACGTTTGGAAATAACTTACTTACATTCAAGCAGATACTGCTGCGCGACCTGCTTCTAGCCTTGCTACCGGAACTCTAAATGGTGAGCAGGAAACGTAATCCAAACCAACTTCATCAAAGAAGTGAATAGATTCTGGATCACCACCGTGTTCACCACAAACTCCCAAATGGAGTTTTGGATTGGCACTCTTACCTCGCTCAATGGCGATTCTGACTAGCTCGCCGACTCCGAATTGATCAATGGTTTCAAATGGAGAGATGGTGAAGACTCCCAGCTCGAAATATTTTGAGAAGAACTCGGCTTCGACATCATCACGTGAATAGCCCCATGTTGTTTGCGTTAAGTCATTGGTTCCAAAGCTAAAGAAATCTGCAACTAATGCGATTCGATTCGCCGTCAAGGCAGCTCTCGGCAACTCGATCATGGTGCCAATTTCTATTGGTAATTCAACCTTACGTTCCTTTTCAATCTTTCTAATAACTTCTTCGGCTGCACTTCTTGTGATCTTCAATTCCATATGTGATCCAACCAATGGAATCATGACCTCAACACGTGGATTTGCACCTTTGGCGATTTGATCGGCCATCGCTTCTGCAATCGCCCGAACTTGTAGCTCATATAAGCCAGGTGACATCAGACCTAATCTCACGCCTCGCAAACCCAGCATTGGATTAGATTCATGCATCTTCATAACAGCTTGAAGTAACTCTTCATCGCTTTGATTTACTTGATTACGTTCATGCCCTAGCGCTGATTTAACTTTCAACTCTCCAAGATCAGGTAAGAATTCATGTAGCGGAGGATCTAACAATCTAATGGTGGTCACATGTCCATCCATCACATTAAGAATCTTGGTGAAATCTTCGCGTTGTAGCGGCAAGAGCGCAGCGAAGGCTCTTTCACGCTCCTCGCGATCCTTTGCCAGGATTACACGCTCAATTAAGACTCGGCGATCTCCCAAGAACATATGTTCAGTTCTGCAGAGACCAATTCCTTCTGCACCAAATTTCCTGGCAGCGGTCGCATCTTGCTCATTATCGGCATTAGCTCTTACTTCAAGTCTTCGCCTTCGATCGGCATGACGAAGAATTCGGTCAACCGATTTAATCAACTCTCGCTCGCCATCTTCTTTTCCGTCGGTTGCTTTGGTTATGCCATCAAATAAATATTTAACAATTGCTGATGGCGCAACTGGAATTTCGGCATGAAATACCTCGCCAGTTGTTCCATCAATTGAAAGGAAATCACCTTCGTTGATTCGCTCATCCCCGATAAGCGCATAATTCTCTTCTTCATTTACTTCAATCTCTTCTGCACCACAAACTGCAGTCTTTCCCATGCCCCTAGCGACTACAGCTGCATGTGAAGTCTTTCCACCCCTACTAGTAAGGATTCCAGTTGCTGCAACCATGCCACCTAAATCATCTGGATTGGTTTCTCGGCGAAGCAAAATTACTTTTTCACCGCGGTCGGCCCATTCTTGGGCAACTTTCGAGTGAAACACCGCCCTTCCAACAGCAGCACCAGGTGAGGCTGCCATACCTACAGTTAGCGGTTTGGGACTCTTTGATTTATCAAATTGCGGAAACATTAGTTGTGCAAGTTGTGCGCCATTTACTCGAAGCAGAGCTTCATCCATTGTAATTATCTGTTCATCAACCATTTGGATTGCGATTCGAAATGCTGCAGATGGAGTGCGCTTTCCGACGCGAGTCTGCAAAATCCAAAGTTTTCCTCGTTCTACCGTGAATTCAATGTCACATAAATCTCGATAATGAGTCTCAAGTTTGTACATAACGAGTTTCAATTCGTCATACAAATGAGGCGCTAGCTTCCCAAAGTCATCTAGAGACAAAGTGTTTCTGATGCCAGAAACAACATCTTCACCTTGTGCATTCTGTAGATAATCGCCATATGCGCCGGGTTCTCCAGTTGCTGGATTGCGAGTAAAACAAACACCGGTTCCAGAATCTTCACCCATATTGCCAAAGACCATAGTCCCGATATTTACCGCTGTTCCTAAATCATCAGGAATACGTTCTCTTCTTCGGTAAAGCTTGGCTCGTTCGGTATTCCAAGAATCAAAAACTGCGCTAACTGAGTTATCGAGCTGCTCCCTGGGATCTTGCGGGAACTCTTTTCCTGATTCCTCTGTAATGATCTCCTTAAACCTAACAACCATCTTCTGTAACGTTTCGATTGGAATCTCAAAATCGTTTTTGACGCCAGAGTCATTCTTTGCCTGCTCTAAGACTTTAGAGAAATTGCTGCCTTCTATACCCAGAACTGTCTTGCCATACATTTGAATCAATCGACGGTAGGCATCCCAAGCGAATCGTGGGTTATTCGTCTGTTTGATCAAGCCTTCTATCGATTGATCGTTTAAACCGACATTAAGAATTGTTTCCATCATTCCTGGCATTGAGAACTTTGCCCCAGAGCGAACAGATACAAGAAGCGGATCATCCTTATCACCTAGGCGCTTCTGCATTTCATCTTCTAAATTGCGCAATGCCTTTGTAACTTGAACTTCTAATTCAATTGGCGCACTGCCCTTGGCTAAATATTCCTTGCAAGCTTCGGTTGTTATCGTAAATCCGGGAGGTACTGGCAAACCAATACGAACCATTTCAGCAAGGTTCGCACCTTTGCCGCCCAATAGATCTTTAAGATCTTTATTGCCCTCATGGAAGGCATAAATCAGCTTCGTCGCCATTGACTACCTCTCGCTATGGCGACATGTTAGCCCTAAATCACATAAAGATGATGAAAATTTACGGGCAAATATATGAACTGAAGGGCTAACTCTCAATTGCAGTAACTCGAGGTTTTCGAGTTACCAATACTGTGCCTAGAGCTGCAAGAGCCATTCCAAAAAGTCCAATTTTGGCAATGGTTTCATCAAAAATTAGGAAGGCCTGTAAAGCAGTTAAAGGTGGAACCAAGTAGTAAAGACTAGATATCGAACTAGCACTATCGTGCTTTAATAAGTAGAAAAGAAGAAATATGGATCCGATGGAAAGTGCTAGAACAATCCAAGCAAGCGCCAAGATAAATTTAAGATTTATTTCAATCCTCCAATCTTCAAAAAGTAATCCGAGAATTGCAAAAAGAATTGTTGCAGTTATAAATTGAACTGCAGTTCCCGGAAGAAATGGGATTTCACTGCCACCCTTCTTCTGAAGCAAATACCCAGTAGTGGTTCCAAGTAATGCGAGAACACTTGAGAGAATTCCAATCGCTGGAAATTGCAAGTTGAACTCCCCTTGAAAGATTCTTGGGAGCATCAGAAAGAGAACTCCAGAAAGTCCGAGCAATAAACCTAGAATCTTGATTAATCCCAATTTCTCATCTAAATATTTCACAGCAAAAACTGAGACCAAGATCGGTTGCAAGCTAACAACGACTGCTGTTACCCCAGCTGGTAGACCCAGAGAAACTGCGTAGAAAACGCCGCCTATGTAAATAACCTGAAGGAAAACTCCGACTTTGATTGATTGTTTGACTTGCTCCCTTGTGATCCGCATCGGCTCATAAAGTGCTTTAGCCATTACTACAAGGAATACTGCCGCGCAGGCATACCTAATAGTTAGAAATACGAATGGTTCGGAATAAGGAAGTATGTATTTGGCCCCCACAAATCCAGTGCTCCATAAGAGTACAAATACAACGGGGGCTGATCGCTCAAGCGCCTTCACCTCGGAATGTTAGCCGAATCTGATTTAGTTGAAATTTCAACTATCTCTGCTAGTGTCCTGCCATGACCCCAAGTGAATTACTTCCTGCTAACACCATGATGGGGGCTGTCACTTTATGGGTCGCAGATCTAGATTCGATGATTCGTTATTACCAAAACGGGGTTGGTTTACAACTGCTCAGTCATGTCGAAGGACGGGCTGTACTTGGTTTTAAAGATACTGAAATAGTAATTCTTGAACACAAGCCAGCTATGAAATATGCCTCACCTCACGAAGCTGGTTTATTTCATACCGCAATTCTTTTTCCTTCAGAAGCTGCCCTCGCAAAAGCCGTTTATTCAGTTGCACAACAATATCCAGGAACATTTACTGGCAGCGCAGACCACCTAGTTAGTAAAGCTTTCTACTTCAACGATCCCGAGGGAAATGGCGTAGAACTTTATTGGGATAGAGATCGATCACAATGGAGTTGGGTACATGGCACTATTGAGATGGATACGATTATGTTGGATCCTAATCAATTCTTAAAAGAGCATTTGACTCAAGAACCTGCTGCAGAAGATAAGCGGGTGGGCCACGTGCATTTGTCTGTTGGTTCAGTCCCAGCAGCCGAGGAGTTTTATGTAAAGATGCTTGGCTTTGAGAAGACTCTAAATTGGGGCGGACAGGCACTATTTGTTTCAGCTGGTGGGTATCACCATCACATGGCCATGAATACTTGGCGCAGCAAAGGAGCCGGAAAACGTCAATTGGCACTTGGCCTCGGAAACGTTGAAATCAAGCTTGAGAGCGCAGACCAATTAGCAGAAACTAAAGATCGACTAGCTTTTCACAAACAGGAAGTTATTTCTGAAAGTTCTTCCGTGAAAGTTGAAGATCCTTGGGGTAACTTAATTACATTAGAAATTGATGGATTCCCCAGCGCTTAATTGCGCAGTTGGTAACCCTTTCAATATATGAACTTTTTCATCCCCCGCAACTTGCCAAAAATTAACGCCACTTCTTCGCACCAAAGCTGTTAATTCATCAATTCCCATAAGAATCGTGCCCTCTGGGGCGTCCATTAATATCTTTGCCGCGCCCTCTGGAATCCATTTAAAGAATTTGTTGAAATGTGGAATTACTCGAATATTAGGAACAATACTAAATCCAGGCGTTGGTTCGCTTCGCATTAAGCGAAAATTTGGAATATGTGAGCTCATAACCATCGCTCCAGCGCTACAACCAGCGAGCGATCCACCGCTCTGCCAGTTCTGATTTATAGCCTCCCAGACGGGAGTATCGCGAAGTGTGTTTGCTAAATAATGAGGGTCGCCACCAGATAAATAAACAAGGGCGCAATCTCTTACTTGTGAAACAAATTCCGGATTATGTGCTGCATCTCTATCAAATATCGGTAGAAACCTTGAAGGTACTCCGATCTCGTTTGCCTGTCGCTCACCTAACTCTTTCCAATAATTGATCCGATCTCGGCTCTCACGCCCAGCAGCAGTTGGAATTTGTACATATGCGGGCTCTTTATCGTTTTTCTTACCGTCTTCGATAAGTGATTTTTCAAATTCCCGCATTGCAGGCAGGTATTCGCCAGAACCAACGAGGGCGAGCGAGCCAGACATTTTCTAATTGGTTCTCGGTTTTAAAATGCAGAATTCATTACCTTCAGGGTCTGCCATTACAACCCAGGTCGTATCAGAGTCAGAATTCTGACCAATATCAATTCGCTTAGCACCAAGTTTTTCAACACGAACAACTTCATCTTCCTGGTTATCTGGCCGTAAATCTAGATGAAGACGATTCTTAACAATTTTAGTATCCGAAACTTTCAAAAAAAGTATGTCAGGAAATCCGGTATTTTCTGGATCTCCAATTTCTCTTTCAATCCACCATCCAATGTCATCGCCTTCTGAATTCACTTTCCAGCCAAGAACTTCTGCCCAAAATTCTGCAAGTGCCTTTGGATTATGTGCATCGACCGTTATACATTGGATTCTCAATGTCATTATCTTCCTTTGGATTGCTCATCAAACAACTTTAACAAGTCACACATCTTTTACTTCGACGAATTCTACTTCAAGTTCTGGTCGGCCCAGATGCAGATTGCGTCATAATGGTACTTGCCCAATCCTTCTGCTACTCCTTCGTAAGCGTCCCTGTAGGGAGAGGGAAGAACATAACTCATTGCTAAAGACTTATATGCTTCTTTGGTTGGAGTCCAAAATTGAGAGCAGAATTCAAAATGACGTTTTACAAGCAATTGAACCGATTCGTCAGATGCAGAAATTCCTAATGACAATTTTTCAGCAAACTCGGCTGTTAGTTCACCGAATACTTGTGTGAACTTCTGATTCTCTTCTGCCGTGTAATTATTTTGAAATTGCTGAGAGTGGATCCCAAACTTCATAGGCATATATTAGATCGCAGGTGGTTTTGTAAGAAGATTCGACCTGTAAGCCTTACTGTATTACTTGACATATCAACTAAATCTGATTTAGTTCTTCCATGGGGCAAGTAGGGATGAAAGATCTTGATTCAAAGGCTTGGCGCGCATTCCATAAAATTGGCACAAGTCTCCTTCCTCATCTTGGACGACAAATAACTAACCACTCTGGAATTTCTGGGGCGGAATACGTAGTCCTAGTCGCTCTCTCGGAATTAAAAACTCCCAGCGTAAATCTGAATCGACTTGCCCGCGGACTCGGCTGGGAAGTTAGTCGAATGTCTCATCAAATTTCACGGATGCAAGACGTTGGTCTCGTTAAGAAAACTAGAAATATCGAAGATTCTCGTTGCTTTGATGTGTCAATCACGGCAAAGGGAAGAAAAATCGCTGACGCTGCAATTCCTTTGCAGTCTAAAGAGATTAATCACTGCTTCAGCGAGGTACTAACGGAAACTCAAATGAAAGCCTTGATTGAAATATCTGAGGCGATTTCAAAACATATGAAGGAATATCACCCCATAAACAAAAAGGAGAATACATATGCAACAAACACTCAACGTTCGTAAAATTTCAGTTTATGCAGCAATTGCTGCAATCGTAAACTCAATAATCTATTTAGTCGCAAAAGGTGCCGATGCAACTATGGTTGTAAATCAGGGTGCATTTAAAAATATCGCACTGCCGATGATCTTTGCTTCTACGTTCATCGGACTCGTGATTGCAGGATTCGTTGCAGCTCGTATTGGAATAAAAAATCAAAGTTTTCTCGCGAAAGCTCCTCTAATCGGACTTCTATTTGGCGTTGTAACAGCCGCTGCTCCATTTAGTGCCTCAGATGATTCAAAGACTTCGATCGCACTTGCATCTATGCACATTGTTGCCGGCGTGCTCTGGTATTTTGGAGTTAAACGCTCAACCAAATAGGGCTAGTACTTACGGCTTGGTTCGGAGAATCTTCTCTATTGGACGCCCTTTAGCGAGTTCATCAACCAATTTATCCATGTAGCGTATCTTTTTCATAAGTGGATCTTTAATTTCTGCGATATTAACACCGCAGATAGAACCTGTGATTAATTTTGCATTTGGATGAATTTTTGCATGTTTGAAGAATTCCTTAAAGTTGCTCCGCTTTTTCAGGTGGCTCTTTAAAGTCTTCGAGTCAAAGCCTGTTAACCAAGTTATTACTTTAAGTAACTCTGCCTCTGTGCGGTCTTTGCGTTCTACTTTATTGACGTAGTGAACGTACACATCGACCACGGGCATTTCGTATATTTTGTGCATGTTGAGAGTATAAATTAAAGAGAAGAGTCGCCCTATAAGCCGGAGACGAAGCTTGTAGGCGCTAAGCCACGCTCAAAATCTTCAATTGCCCTAAATATTGCCCCTAGAAAAATAATCAACTTAAAACAACTTCCAAAAATTCAATTCGGATTCGGTTGAAGAGTTTCGACGGATTGATACTCTTGTCTTATGGCTACAGAAAATCAGGTGCGAAAAGTTGCTAGGGACTGCTCATTAGTTTTTAACGCTCTTGGCGACCCCAATAGGCAGGATATTTTGATCATGCTTGAAATGGAAGGGCCGCTCAATGTCCTACAGATTACTGAACGGATGAATCTGGCTCGTCCGACTATCTCCCACCACCTAAAGATTCTGAGTAATGCTGGCCTGCTCAGATCTACCAAGAAGTCTCGAGAGATCTTCTATGAGTCCGAGTGGTCTGATGCCTCTAAGAACCTCAAGAAATTTATGAAACTTCTGTGGGATTGCTAGTTGACTGCCTTTCAATAGGTTGATAAGTTTCGACTTATCGACGCATCACATTTCCTTGGAGGCTCTTCATGTCATTTTCAATCGATAAGACCCCGTCAATTAAAGGCAAGACGGCACTGGTCACTGGTGGCAACATAGGTCTAGGTTTTGAAACCGTAAAAGCTTTAGCTTCCAAAGGTGCTCATGTCCTTCTCGCAGCCCGAAATGAAGAAAAGGGCAAGGCAGCAGTTGCTGAAGTTCAGAAGCTGGTACCAAATGCCCAAGTAGAACTACTTCGCCTGGATCTTGCCTCTCAGGGCAGTATCAGAGCCGCAGCCGCAGAAGTTGGCAAAAAGTTCAGCCAATTAGATTTCTTACTAAATAACGCTGGAATTATGGCTATGCCAGAGATGAAAACTGAAGATGGCTTTGAAAGTCAGTTTGGCGTAAACCATTTAGGCCATTGGAGCTTAACTGCGTTGCTCATTGAGAACTTACTGGCAGCTGAACAAGCCCGAGTAGTTACTGTGACTAGCACTGCGCATCACTTGGTTTGGAACATTAACTTTGATGACCCGCATTTGCGCAAAAAGTACTCTCCGTGGAAGGCATATAGTCAATCAAAATTAGCTAACTATTTTTTTGCGTTGGGATTACATAACGAATTCAAAAATTCAAGAAAGCAAGCTATGAGCCTCTTAGCGCACCCTGGTTTATCTCATACAAATTTACAGGTTGAGACTTTCGACAGAGGCGCGGCCGGTTGGGCTGGAACTGTT
>VFQT010001503.1_pt1:5000-27671 | contig 27671 bp, 20 predicted proteins | sample 3512381 | NCBI WGS metagenome assembly VFQT01 (sample SAMN10412376, study PRJNA504923) | tailings metagenome | isolation source: Relicate 2 Philex TSF3 active mining site | place: Philippines: Tuba, Benguet | collected 2017-08-29
GATGATGCAGCGTATGCATGGTCTGTCGCCTGCGGAGTTCGCCGTGCGTTTCGGAGTGCCGCTGAGTTTCGCCGGTGCCCTCGGAACCATCCTGGCGGGTGTCGTGACGGAGAGATTGACTCGACGATCCATTCGCTGGATTGCCGGGTTGCCTGCGATCTTGCTCGTGCTCGCGGTGCCGCTTTACGTGCTCGGCCTGCTGCAACCTACGGCGGAACTCGATCGTGCGTTCGGGTTCTGGTTTTTTGCCTGGCTATTCCACTATGGGTATCTGGGTGCGCAATACACCATCGGCCAAGGCGTGGTGCCGCAATCCTCGCGGGCCTCCGCCATTGCGATCCTGCTCTTCATCATCGCGCTCGTTGGCAACGGTATCGGACCGCAGCTCGTGGGTCTGCTGAGCGACAGTTTCATGAGCTTGGCGCTTGATCAGCGCGGCTATGCCGAGTTGCTGAGCGCGCACGGATGCAATCCCAAGGCGATCGCGGCGCTGGCCGCGGCAGAGCAGGCCGTGTGCGCGGCTGCCTATGCCGAGGGGCTGCGCAATTCGATGATCGCCACGGTATCGATCTTGCCGCTCGCCGGCGCCTGCTTTGCGCTCGCCTCGCGCACGTTGCGACGCGATCTGCAAACCTACCAGGCGATGCCGTAATCCTCACCGTGATTGCCCGAGCCACCCCACAGAGTGCCGTGCTCGTGATCGAGCATGATGGCGTTGATCGGTCCTGCGGTGCGGGGCTGGAACTCCAATCGATAGCCGCGTGAGGTGAGTTCGCGGCGGACCCAGCGCGGTGTTTCGTCGTCGAGCAGCATGCGACCCGGGCTGATTTCGTGGTTGCCGAAGGAGTCGCGCAGCTGGAAGCTGTTCATGTTCGCAGCTTCCGTGGCCTCCTGCGGCGTCATGCCGAACTCGGCCACGTTCAGGAAAAATTGCAGCAGATTCTGATCCTGACTGTCACCGCCCTGCACGGCGAAGGCGAGCCACGGCTTGCCGTTGCGTACCGCGAGGCTCGGGGTGAGCGTGACCCTCGGGCGTTTGCCGGGCGCCACGACGTTGAACGGATTTTCGTTTGCGTCGAGTACAAAGGACTGCATGCGCTGCGAGAGTCCGATGCCGGTCTTACCCGCGATCACTGCAGGAATCCAACCACCGCTCGGCGTGACTGACACGAGCCAGCCCTCCGCATCGGCGGCGATGACGGTGGTTGTTCCGCGCCAGAACGCGCCTTCTGGGTCGTCTGTGCGATAACCGCGATCGGTGGTCGGGATGACGCCGGCGGGAGAGTACGGGCGGTTGCCAGCGGGTTTGCTTTCGCCGCTGTCGGTGGCTCGCTCCGCGGGCGGGTTCAAGAGGGACGAGTAAGGATTCTTGCCACCCTGGAATGGATAGGGGTCACCGGGTCCGATCGCCGGATCGTTGCGTTCGCCGATCGTCGCCGCACGTTGCTTGGCATAGGCCTTCGAGAGCAAACCGTCGATCGGCTCGATCGGCTCGAAGGCCGGATCGCCGTAGTAGAAATCGCGGTCGGCGAAGGCGAGGCTCATGGTCTGGTAGAGCGTGTGCAGGTAGCGCGATGAGTTGTAGCCCATCGCCTTGAGATCGAAGTTCTCGAGGATGTTCAGCGACTGCAGCAGGCTCGGGCCTTGCGTCCAGGTGTCGAGCTTGTACACGTCGATGCCACGGTAATTGACGTGGCGAGGCTCCTCGATCTTCACTTGCCAGCGTGCGAGGTCCTCGCGTGTGATGAGACCGCCCTGCGCCTGCACCGCAGCGGCGAGTTCGACGGCAATGTCACCTCGGTAGAAGCGCTCATAAGCCGCCATGATGGCCTGCTTGCGCGAGGCGCCACGGGCGAGCGCACGCTTTTCCGCCTCAACGAGCTTGCGCAGCGTGGCTGCAAGTTCGGGCTGCCGGAACATCTCGCCGGCTGCTGGACCCTCGCGTCCGTCGCGGGTTGCGCCGCGACCGAGGTAGGGCAGCATCACCCGCGCCGTGTCCGGCCACTCCTTGAGCTTGCTCTTGTTGCGCTCGATGAGCGTCGCGGTCTGCGCCTCGATCGGGTAGCCGTCGGCCAATTCGATGGCAGGCGCCAGCACCTCGGCAAGCGACAGCCGACCGTATTCGGCAAGCATCACGAGGATGCCTCCGGGGGTGCCCGGCGTGACTGCTGCGAGTGGACCGAACTCGGGCGGGTACTTCAGTCCCTTGGATTTGAAAAATTCGGGTGTTGCACCGGTGGGCGCGACCCCGAGTGCGTTGATGGCAATGACCTTGCGCTGAGTGGGGTGCCAGATCAGCGCCTGAGTTTCGCCACCCCAGTGCAGGACGTCCCACATGGTCGCTGTGGCGGCGATCATCGCACAGGCGGCATCCACCGCGTTGCCACCACGCTCGAAGATGCGCGCGCCAGCGGTGGCACCGAGCGGCTTACCCGTGATCGCCATCCAGTGCCGACCGTGCAGCGGCGGCTTTTCGGTGCGCTCCTGCGGCACCGAGGGCGCCGCAGCGACCACGAGGCAGGCGATGAGGAGCAGGCGTGTGATGCCGCGGGCGGTGCGAGTGTTCATTCGCATAGAATACTGAAGCATTGGGTTTGGCAGGGGGTTCTGTGGGCATTTCTCAACCGGTCATCATCGCCGGCGCGGGTCCGGTCGGCTGTACGGCAGCACTGCGTCTGGCACAGGCGGGAATCCCCGTCATCTTGCTGGAGGGTCTCTCCGACCTGCCCGAAACGCTGCGCGCCTCCACGTTTCACCCGCCCTCACTCGACATGCTCGACGAGCTCGGTATGGCCGCTCCGCTCGAAGCACAGGGTCTCGTTTGTCGTCGTTACCAGTATCGTGACCGACGCACGGGAGAGATCGCTGAATTCGACCTCGAGGTACTGCGTGGCGACACGCGACACCCATACCGCCTGCAGGCAGAGCAGTGGAAGTACACGCGACTGGTGTGGAACGAACTGCAGACCACGCATGCCGCGCTGGCGCAGTGTCACTTCAATCACGCGGTCAAGGGCGTGTACCAGACTAACGATGGCGTCGAGGTTCTGGTTTGGGACCGCGGGGTCGAGAAGACCCTGCACGGGTCCTATCTGATTGCAGCGGACGGCGCCGACAGCGCGGTTCGCAAAGCGGTTGCGATCGAATTCGAAGGGTTTACCTATCCTGAGAAGTTTCTCGTCGCCTCGACCCCGTTTCCGCTCGAGACGAAGTTCGAACGACTCTCGCCGGTCAACTACGTTTCGGACCCCGAAGAGTGGCTGGTACTGCTCAAGACGCCGACCTTATGGCGAGTATTGATTCCGACCGACCCGAAGATCGAGGGCGACGCACTCTGGCTCTCCGATCGATGGATTCAGGATCGGCTGCACCACATGGCGCCGCACGACTCTGACTATCTATCGCGTACATCAACGCGTAGCGAAGACCTACCGACGCGGTCGGGTGTTGCTTGCCGGTGACTCGGCGCACATCAATAACCCGCTCGGTGGCATGGGCATGAACGGCGGCATCCATGACGCCTGGAATCTCAGCGACAAGTTGATCCGCATTCATCACGGCGAGCCGGCCGAGCCGCTACTCGATCTGTTTGCCAAGCAACGTCGCGAAATCTGCGTGCGCTTCGTGCAGGAGCACACCATGAACAACAAGAAGCTCATGGAGTCGCGTGACCCGGACGTGCAGCGCAAACGACAGGCCGATCTCATGCGCGCCGCTGCCGATCCGGAACTGTCGCGCGCGTTCCTGCTCAAGACCTCGATGATCCAGAGCCTTCGCGAGGCTGCGACGATCGCCTGAGCGCGTTAGTGTCCCGGAAACTCTACGAGACTGTGCGTGTGGATGCCGGCATCGCGCAGCGCCGCTGAACCACCGAGATCGGGCAGGTCGATCACGAAGCCTGCGCCGATCACTTCGGCGCCCACGGAGCGCAGCAGCGAGACGGCGGCGAAGGCCGTGCCACCGGTGGCGATCAGATCGTCGATCAGCAGCACGCGCTCGCCTGTACGCACGGCATCGCGGTGCATCTCGATCGTGTCGGTGCCGTATTCGAGCGCATAACTTACGCTGACTGTGGTGTGGGGCAACTTGCCCCGCTTGCGGATCGGCACGAACCCGGTCCCTAAGGCATGCGCTACCGCGGCCCCCACGATGAAGCCTCGCGCCTCGATGGCGGCTACCGTGCTGACGCGCGCGTCGGCCCACGGAGACGTCAGTCCTGCCACCGCTTGAGTGAAGGCGGTGCCGTCGGCCAGCAAGGTGGTGATGTCGCGAAACTGGATGCCGGGCTTCGGATAGTCGGGGATGGTGCGGATGGTGTCTTTGAGCATGGCGCACCTTACCATGGAGCCTCGAAAACGGATTGCAGGAGCGTCGCGTGAAGAAGTTGATCCTCGCTTTCGTAGGCATGCTGTTCATCCCGCTCGGCATCGCGCGGCCCGCGACGCCGCCCGCTTCGCCCGTCACGGCGCGCGAGCAGTTGAACGCAACGCTATGGCTGCAGCGGGCCACTGAATATGAACTGTCTACGTTGCAGGTGTATCGACTGGCGACCGAGCGGCTGCCCACCGTGATTGCAGCCCCGGGTACCGCAGCGACAGAGCAGTGGACTACCGCATCGACGCAGCTGGCGGCGCTGCCGACTGCGATCGTCGTTGATCTCGACGAGACGGTGCTCGACAACACCTACTATCAGGCGCGCCAGTTATTGCAGGGGCGCGAGTACGAGGAGTCTTCGTGGCAGGCGTGGATGCAGGAGGCCGCCGCGACGGCGATCCCGGGAGCCGTGGACTTTCTGCGTGCCGCCGCCGCCGCGGGACATCGAGTTTTTTATGTCACCAACCGCTTCTGCCAGCGACTCGAGTCTTCGCCTGAGGATCCTTGTCCGGCGCGAACGGCGACGCTACGTAACCTTCGCGAGCTCGGCTTGCCGAACCTCGAGGACGGCGAGTCGTTGATGCTGCGCGGAGAGCGACCGCAGTGGAATAGCTCCGACAAGTCTGCGCGACGTGCAGCGATCGCCGAGCGCTATCGAATCGTGGCGCTCGTGGGCGATGACCTGCGCGATTTCGTCGACCGACCCGTATTCGAATCGCGCCGCAGCGAATTGTCAGGCCTGTTCGGTACGCGCTGGTTCCTGCTGCCGAATCCAATCTACGGCAGTTGGGAGCGGGAGTTAACGAGTGGCGCCTGCGCACCCTCGATGAGTGTCGCCGACTGCGCCGCTCAGACCTTGGCTCGCAAATACGGACAGTTGAAGCCGCAGCCGGCGAACGCCCCGAAACATTGATCGCTTTTTAGGTATCGCGAGGTCAGCGTGCGCCCCAGCATCACGGCCGCTGCAGCGTTACTCGCGGGCAGGGCAGCGCTCGCCGGGCAGTGCGATGTCGAGCCACACCAGGCGGTGATCCGAACTGCGTGCCAGCACGTCATCATCGGGCCAGTACACGCCCGAGCGGCAGATCTCGAGGTCAGTCGAGGGCAGCAGGTAGTCGACCCGCAAATTGCCGGGGCCACTTCCCTCATCGTCGAAGTCCGCCGTGTCGAGCGTGGCGTCCCCTCGATGCTCGCGATTGCGCCCTCCTTGCTGTAGCGCGATCTCGCGCGCGCGTACACTGCGTGGCGCCAACGCACCCACGGCGACCTCGCGTTGTACTCTGGGATGCTGCAGCAGTTGGTCGATGGCGCCCGGTACGCTGCCGCCGTCCAGCGGGTCGGCATTGAGATCGCCCGCGATCACGAACGAGGCCGCGGGCGGCAGACCGCCGCGTCCCCCACCATCGTCGCGCAGATAGGCTGATCGAGCGGGTGAGATGTAGTCGGCCCAGAGTCGAATTTCGTCATGATTGCGCCGACCGTTACGATCCTCGGGGCCATCGAACGCTGGCGGCGTGGGATGACTGACGAGGAAATGCAGCAGCCGCGGCGGCTCGCCGGCTGTCGTCGGCAGCATCACCGGAAGATCCCAGTGGCTTTTCGACGAGAGCCGCATCACATCGCGCGCTTCGGGGCCATACCAATCGAGCGGCAGCAAGGAGTTCGGCATGTCGCGCCAAAGGAACTCGCGAAAACTCCGCACTCGGGTATTCGCGATCGGTAGGCGCGAGTACACCACCATGCCGTATTGGCCCGGGAATAGGCCGAAACCCAGCGCATCGTTGGCACCCCCAACACGCCCGTTACGATCGAGGTCGATGCCGCTCTGCACGCCTGTGTTCACCGGTGCGGTGAAGCGGTGCGGATAGTCGCCGCGCAGATAGTTATCGTGGAAAAGATCGATCGCGCGTTGCCCTTGAGGAGCTTCGGCGTCGTGGTCGAATTCATTGATCAGCAGCAGGTCGGGTTGAACAGCACGGATGATCGAGGCCACGTGCGCAGGCTGCAGTTGGTCGGATGTGGCGAGCTCGCGACGCAAGGCTCCCGCTTCGCCGCGGTTGAGGCTGGCATTGAACGTCGCGATGCGCAGCGTGCCTGGCGCTGCCTTGGGTACATTGCCGGCAGAGCTGATGAGTGGTGCTCCGGTGAGCAGGGTCGCTGCGAGCAGCACGACGGACGCCCCCAAAGAAAAGGGGCGGCCGAAGCCGCCCCTTTGGCTCGTCATGGACGTCGCGATCAGAAGCGAACCTGCAGCGACAGGCTGACCGTACGCGGCGCGCCCAACGTCAGGAACGGTGCGGACGGGCTGTAACCCGAGACCGCAGGCGTCAGCGCCAGCGCACCCGTCGTCGAGGAGATCGAACCGAAGAACTCCTCGTCGAACAGGTTGTAGACGTTGGCCTGAACGCGAACCGACTTCACGCCCTCGACCTCGAAGTTGTAGCCGGCATCGAGGCTATACACCGTGAAGCTCTTGACCTTGGCGTCGTTGAGGTCAGTGGTGAAGCGCTCATCGACGAACTTGCCCTCGAGGCCGACATTGAAGCCCTCGAACGGACGCAGCTCGACGCGACCGGCATAGGTCCACTCCGGCGTCTCGACGAGGCGCTTGCCGGCGAGCGGAACGCTGCCCGTGGCGCTGACCTGCAAGTTGTCCTGCAGCTCGCTGTCGTTGTACGACGCTGAACCGTTGACCACGATCCAGTCGTTCATCTGCCAGCCGACCTGGAAGTCAGCGCCCTGCAGATCGACGGCACCGACGTTACGGTCGACGCTGAACCCGAGGTCCGGATCGAACGAGGAGACGATGCGGTTCTTGAATTCGGACTTCCACACCGCGATCGACGCCAGCAGCGCATCCGAGCGATAGCGCCAGCCGATGTCGAACGAGTCGGTCTCTTCCGGATCCGGCAGCGCACGGGCGAGCGAGCCGTCGGCAGCGCGGCGAACCGAGTACAGGTTGTCCGTACGCGGGGCCGAGAGGCCACCGGCGTAGGAGGCGTAGATCGTGTGCGCATCGGTCAGCGCATAGGTCACGCCGATGTTCGGCAGCACTTCCTCGAACTTGGCTTCGGCCTTGAAGGGCGGCACGTATTCAGTCGTCGAGCTGCCGAGCAGAACGTTGCCGTTCGGCAGTACGCGGGTCACGGGCTGCGTGGTGCAGAGGACGTTACCCGAGGCGTTCTGCGTGTAGCAGTACTGGTTCAGCTCGCGCTTGAAGAACGGTGCACGCACGCCGATCGTTGCGGTCAGCTTCTCGTCCATGAACTTGCCGCGGTATTCGGCGGAGATCTGGTTGAGCTCGGCGATCGAGAACCGGTCGCGAGTACGCAGGAAGCTGTTGTCGGCGGTGCGGACCACGCGACCCTGACGACCACCGAACACGCTCTCCGGATTGCCGTTGGCGTCGAGGTAGCCGAAGGCGCCCGTCTGCCGATGCTTGCCGTAGTCGAAGGCGTAAGCAACGCGCAGACGCTGCGTGTCAGACATGTCGTAGATCAGCGAGGCATTAAGGCCGAAACGCTTCGTGTTCGTGTTGCTCGGTGTGTAGAACCGAACGGTGTCGAGCACGTCACCATCGCCGTTGAGGTCGAAACCCACAGCTGTGGTATTGCCCACCACGCGTCGGTCGGCATTGTTCGTGGCACTCGGCGTCTCGTTGGCGAGCTGCGTACCGCCGCCATTGGCGAGCACATACTGGAACGACGGATCGATGGCGAGGCGCAGGTTGTCGCTGAGGTTCCACAGCGAGTTGATGCGGATGTTGCCGGTATCCGAAGGATTAACGCGCAGGCCGTAGTAGTTCGTACAGGCCGAGGGGTTCAGCACGTTCTCGGTGCCGCCCGCGTTCGGGGCAGCATTTTCGTCCTGACGCGTGCCGGCGACGCCCGGAACGCGGGTGCAGAGCGGCAGGTTGTCGAAGTTGCGGCCGTTGGACAGCCACTGCGCTTCGGTCGCATTGCGATAGAAGTTGTTGCGGTTGCGGTTGAAGTGGAACGAGGCCGCGATGAAGTTACCACCCTCCAGATCCTGCTGGATGCGGGCATTGAACTGGCGCTTGTAGATCTCGCCTGGACCCTTGTACTTGTCGTTCGAGGAGTGCGAGGCGCTGATGTATGCACGCGTGCCCCAAGGCCCGATTTCACCAGTCTCGTACATGCCGAAGTAGCGGCGATAGTTGTACTCGCCACCCGACACCGAGAGCATGCCGCCCGATTGCTTCGAGGGACGGCGGGTACGGTTGTTGATGGTGCCGCCCGTGGCCGAAGCCGTGGGGCTGTCGACGTCGGTGGTGCCGAGGTTCACGTCCACCGCTTCGATGAGTTCAGGATCGATCTGCTGGTTCGTGTAGATCGCGTAGTTGCCAGTGTCGTTCAGCGGAATACCGTCGAAGGTGAGCGACACGCGCGCACCATCAAAGCCGCGCAAGCGCAGGTTGCCGCCCGAGCTGCCGTACGGGTCGGTGTTGGTGAACACGAGACCCGGGACCTGGTTCAGCGACTCGAGGAAGGTCTGACCGGGGATGTAGTTGCTCAGTGAATCACCCGTGATGGTGATACGCGACTTGGCCGCGTTCTGCTCGGTGACGATGCCGAGTGAAGGGGCGCGACGACCGGTGACGACGATCTCCTGCAGGTCTTCTGCAGCGGTCGTACCCGTGGACTGGGCGAACGCCGAGGGGGCCGTGGCGATCACCACTAGCGGGCAGGCGAGAAGGACGGCAAGCGTGACGCGCGAGCGTCGCGTTGCGGACACGGGCAAAGGGTTACCCGACAGCAGCGTGGACATCGTTGCAAGTCTCCAGATGGACGAAATGTGAAATTCGTTGAGGGCTTCCTGCCCTACAGAGTGGGTGCGTATTAGACGGACGACCGATGAATATTCTATGACAGCCGGGCCCTTTCGCGCACCCCGCCCTTTGTCTCATTTTCGCAACACGGACGATCCGGCATGGGCGATCCGGCGAGTGTCGGTGCTCAGGCCTCGCCGCTCTCCAAGGCCGCAACGAAGTGCCGCCGGCACAGCGGCACATAGCGATCGTTACCGCCGATTTCCACCTGCGCTCCCGAGCACTCAACCCGGCCGTCCGGCCGCACCCGCACGACCATGGTGGCCTTACGGCCGCAGTGGCAGACGGTTTTAAGCTCGACCAGGTTATCCGCCCAGGCCAGCAACTGGGCACTGCCCTCGAAAAGGCGCCCCAGGAAGTCGGTTCTTAGGCCGTAGCAGAGCACCGGTACGTTGAGTTCATCCACCACGCGAGCGAGCTGTCGGACGTGCTCGGCAGTGAGGAACTGCGCCTCATCGACCAGCACGCAGGCGAGCGGCGCCGTCGCCTGTTCGGCGGCGATTTCGGCATGCAGGTCGCGTCCGGTGCCGAAGTGTCGCGCCTCGGCACTGATGCCGATCCGTGAGGCGACCTTGCCGCCGGCTCGATCATCGAGCTGCGCCGTGTAGACGAGCGTGCGCATGCCCCGCTCGCCGTAGTTATGCGAGGCCTGCAGCAACGCCGTGGATTTTCCGGCGTTCATCGTCGAGTAATAGAAATAGAGCTTGGCCATGCGGACGAGGCGCGCGGGGTCAGCCGGCGACGATGCCGACGACGCAACCGGTCATGCAGGAGGCGAGCGTCGCGGCGACGAAGGCGGGCCAGGCGAGTTGTGCGAGATCGCCCCGTCGCTCCGGTGCCATCGTGCCGATGCCGCTGATCTGGATGCCGATGCTCGCGAGGTTGGCAAAGCCCGCCAAAGCGTAGATGGTGATCAAGCGGCTGCGCTCGGAGAGCGCATCGGCGGGCATCGCCGAGAGCTGGATGTAGGCGATGAATTCGTTGAGCACGCTTTTCACGCCGAGCAGTGAGCCTGCCGTGCTGGCTTCGGCCCAGGGAATGCCCATGAGCCAGGCAATCGGCGCGAAGATCCAGCCTGCCACACGCTCGAGCGTCACCGCCTCACCGCTCACCATCGGCAGGAAGCCCACCACGCTGTTGGCGAGCGCGACGAATGCCGTGAGCACGATGAGAATCGCGATGATGTTGAGATAGAGCGCGAGGCCATCGCTTGTGCCGCGGGTGATGGAGTCCATGGCGCTCGTGTAGATCTTCGGCGGCTGCTGCAGATCCTGCGTGCTGTCGTTGCCATCGGGCAGCATGATGTGCGCGAACAGTACTGCGGCCGGCACCGACATGATCGACTTGGTGATGAGGTGGCCGAGCACCCCCTCGAACTGCGCGCCGAGCATCGCCGAGTAGATCACCATGACCGAGCCTGCGATGGTGGCCATGCCCGCGGTCATCACCAGCAGCAGTTCGTAGCGTGACATCCGTTCAAGGTACGGGCGCACCAGCAGCGGCGCTTCGGTCTGCCCCAAGAAAATATTGGCCGTCGCCACCAACCCCGCAGGTCCGCGCGTGCCAAGGGCGCGCTCGAAAACATAGGAGATCCCGCGGATCACGAGCGGCAGGATGCGCCAGTACCACAGCAGCGCCGACAGTGCCGACATCACGATGACGAGCGGCAACACCTGGAAGGCGAAGGTCACGACGACGTTCGGGTTCGTCACGGTGAAGGGCGTATCGCCGCCGCCGAGATAGCCGAATACAAACGAGCTGCCCTTGAGCGTTGCAGCACCGAGTGCGCCCACCGCCTGGTTGAGATAGAGCAGGCCTTCTTTGACGACCGGCGCTTTCAGCAGCAGCAGGCAGATCACGAACTGCAGCAGCACGGCGATGACGACGAGCTTCCAGTTGATACGTCGCCAGTTGCTCGACATTGGCAATACGACGGCGATGAAGAGCGCGATGCCGAGCAGGGCCTGAAGTTGCAGCGTCATGAGGGGTTTCCGTTATTTGAGTTTGATTTCCCGCAACCGCTCCTGCAGGTATTCCTCGGCGAGGATCGGCGGCAGCGGCTCGGGCTTGCCCGGCCCCACGCAGGAGGGCAGGGCGGCGATGGGAAAGTCCGGGTTGAAATGCAGGAAGAAGGGCATCGAGTAGCGCGCGTGGCGAGCCCGATCACTCTTGGGGTTGATCACGCGATGGCTGGTCGATCGCAGCGTGCCGTTGGTCAGCCGTTGCAGCATGTCGCCGACGTTGACGACCATGGAGCCCGGTGAGGGATTCACTTCGAGCCATTCGCCGCGCTTGCTCAGCACCTGCAAACCCGGCTCCTCGGCGCCTAGCAGCAGCGTGATGACATTGATGTCCTCATGCGCACCGGCCCGAACGCTTTCGGTGGGCTGGGGCGGCATTGGGGGGTAGTGGATCACCCGAAGTACGCTGTTGCCGAGTTGGACCTTGTCCTCAAAAAAATCGGCTGGCAGATTGAGGATTGCAGCGATGGCTCGAAGGATGCGCCGCCCCGTGCGATCGAAGGTTTCGAACATCTCGATGGAGGTGTCGCGAAAACCCGTCAACTCGTTGATCCAGACGTTGTCGGCCATGTATTTGCGGTACGCATGACCCTCCGGCAGTTCTCGCCCGACGTGCCAGAACTCTTTAAGGTCGTGGTGCGTTGCGCCCTTGGCGGTTTCGATGCCGAAAGGGGTGTAGCCGCGGGCACCGCCGCCGCCCGGAACGTGGTAGCGGCGCTTGGCGTCCTCGGGCCAGGCGAAGAAGGTCTTGTAGAGACCCAGAAAGCGGTCGATCAGCGCCTGTGGCATGCCGTGGTCCGTCAGGATCACGAAACCATGCTGTTCGTAAGCGGCACCCAAATCGCGCACGAACGCCGGCGAGTCCGCTTCACGCAGGCTTAAGGTCGGGATCACATCGCTCATCCACGCATTCTGCACCCGATTGCCCCCTACGTTAAGATTTGCGGCATGTGGGATCCGCTTCTTCGGTTGCTGGCAGCCTATCTGCTCGGTTCACTCAACGGCAGCCTGTTGCTCGGCAAGCTGCGCGGCGTGGACATCCGCACTCAAGGCAGCGGCAATGCGGGCGGTACCAATGCGTTGCGCACGCAGGGCAAGGCCTTCGCCCTCGGCGTGATCATCATCGACGTGGCGAAGGTGTACATCGCCGTGCGCGCCTTGCCCGGACTCTTCGCACCGGGCGAGCTCGCGAGTGCGCCGCTGCAGCAGGCCTGGCTGCAGGTCGGCTGCGGGTTTGCTGCGGTGGTGGGACACGTCTACCCGATCTTTCACGGCTTTCGCGGCGGCAAGGGTGTGGCGACGCTGCTCGGCAGCCTGCTGGCGCTCGCGCCGGTACTGCTGCTCAGCGTGCTCGCCGTCTGGCTTGTCATGATGATGGTGTTCGGCTACGTGGGTCTCGGCTCCATGGTGGCGGCCGCCGCGTTACCTGCGCTGGCGCTGTGGGCCGGCAAAGCAGGGTGGATTACCGCGGATGCGGTTGTGCCGCTCGTTGCGTTCGGCGTGGCGTGTGCCGTGTTCGTGGTCTGGACTCATCGCAGCAACATCGCCCGGATGCGTCAGGGGACCGAGCCGCGCGCGCGGAGTCTCTGGCTGCTTGGGCGATGGCGCGCATGAGCACGCTGCTCGAGCAGGTCTATCGAACACTGGCCACCGGCCAAACGCTCTCGGGCGAGGCTTTGGCACAGGGCCTCGGCGTGACGCGCAGCGCCGTGTGGAAAGCCATCGAGACTCTTCGAGGTCTCGGCCTCTCGATCGAGGCGCAGACTCAGCGGGGCTATCGACTTGCCTCACCGGTGCAACCCCTCGACGCCGCTACGTTGCGCACCGCACTGCAAGCGCTCAGTGATCGACTGCACTCGCTTGAGGTGCGTTGGTCGGCGCCGTCGACCAACGCTGAGCTGCTCGCGGCTCCTGCGCCCCCCGTCGGGCAGTTCGATGTTTTGCTGGTCGAGCACCAGTCGGCGGGTCGAGGGCGCCGCGGACGGGCGTGGCGTTCGGCGCTCGGCGACAGCGTTTGTTTGTCGGTGGCGACGAGCTTCGATCCGACGCCGCGCGATTTGCCCGCGCTCACGCTCGTGATCGGGCTCAGCGTGCGCGCCGCGTTGCAGCGCTGCGGCGCTTCGGGTGTCGCACTGAAATGGCCGAATGATCTTGTGTTGATGGAACCGGACGGTACGGGACAACGAACTCTCGCCAAGCTCGGCGGCATCCTTGTCGAGTTGCGCGCGGAGGCGGCAGGCCCAGCGCATGTCGTCATCGGGTTGGGGCTCAATCTGCGGCTCGATGCGAACGCCCGCAGCGAGATCGCCGCTACCGGAAACATCGCCGCAGCGCTTGCCGATTGCGGCATTGATCCGCAGCAGCGCAACGCACTCATCGGCTGCGTGCTCGAGTCGATGACCCAGGCGGTCGGCCAGTTTGCGGCGCAGGGTTTCGAGCCGTTTCGCGCCGCATGGGCTGAAGCCGATGCGCTGCGCGGCGAGTCGGTGCGCATTTCCGGTGCGGGCGCCGAGCGCTTGGGCGTCGCGTCGGGAATCGACGCGCATGGCGCATTGCAGTTGCGCACGGATGCCGGTGAGCAAATCGGTATCACCGCAGGAGAGGTGTCCGTTCGTCGGAGCGGCTCGTCGTGAAGCGCAATCGGATCTTGCTCGTTGATCTCGGCAATACGCGCATCAAGTGGGCATGGTTGCGTGCAGACGGCACGATAGGGCGAATGCGGGCGGCGGAGCATGCGAGCTGGAGCGCGCGCGACTTTGCCAAAGAATTGTTTGCTCGTTTGCCAAAGGATGCGTCGGTCGAGGTGCACATCGTCAGCGTTGCGGCCGCGCGGGTGCGCACCGAACTTCGCAAGGCTGTGCGTGCGACGACGGGGCGCTGGCCACGTGTCGTGCGCAGCGTCCGCAGTCTCGCTGGGGTGCAAAACGGATACCGGGATCCGTGGCGACTTGGGGCAGATCGGTGGCTCGCGCTGCTCGGGGCGCGAGAGTTGCAAAAGTCGGGCAGCGCTGTGTGCGTGGCGGACATCGGCACAGCGCTCACACTGGACCTGCTTGATGCGAAGGGTGTTCACCGCGGCGGTGCGATCGTGCCGGGTCCACAGCTCATGACGGAAAGCTTGCTGAGCTCGACGGGCGGCATCCGCCGGCGGGCCCGCGCGGGCATCGCCCGGGCTCAGGAACTCTTTGCCCGCGATACGCGCGCAGCGCTCGCCGCCGGCGCGCATCACGCCACGGCGGCAGTGATCGAGCGTGCCTTGGCTGAGGCTCGCGGTCGCAAGACACCGTGCAGAAAGGTGGAGCTCGTCCTGACAGGAGGCGCAGCGCTGCAGGTGAGTGGGCTGTTGCGAGTGCCACACAGACTTGAGGCGAATCTCGTGCTGCGCGGTCTTGCACGCGCGGTGCGGCGGGTGGGCTAGAATACGAGTTCGGAAAGCCGGGTTAGCACAGGGGTAGTGCAGCAGTTTTGTAAACTGTTGGTCGGGGGTTCAAATCCCTCACCCGGCACCGATTTCATGGTGTTCGCCTGCTATCAGTGAACGGAGTATCTCTCGGTGCGTAGCGTCCGACGGGTCTGCATGTTCATCAGCGCGGTCGGGCTGCTCAGTGGCTGCGACGATTACTCAGCGGCGCCGCAACAGATCAAGGCTGACCAACGCACTTATTTTGCATGTTCCGGCTACGTGCGTGTGCACACCGAGCAAACGGGTCGAGGCCGGAGGTATGAAGTTGCGTTCACGGATGCTGCTGGCGTCGAGCGGGTCGTGTCAGGAGTCACGCGCTTGGAGAGGGTTAGCATCCCATCTCATGTCAGCGTTCCTATGCCCTCGTCGCTGCCCGATCCGGTCAAAGATAAAGATGACGATGGGCTACCGTTCAAGAATGGCTGGGTTTACACATGGCCAAATGGCACCGCAGCAAAGCTGATCAGCGGGCGTTGGACGCCGATTAAAGATCGCCATCCGGCCTGTGACCGGGCACGGCGGTAGCCGCAGCCTTTATACTCCCTAGCATGATACCTAGTCGTTATTACGTTTGGTGCCTCACGGCTCCGTTGGCGCTGCTCTCTTTGCTCTGGAGTTTGTCGCTGGCGGTGGTTCTTCTCGGGCTTTTCTTGATCGGCCTGAGAGACGTTTTGCAAACGCGCCATGCAATCCTTCGCAATTATCCGTTGATTGGGCATCTGCGTTTCTTGCTCGAGTACATCCGGCCGGAGATGCGGCAATATTTTCTCGAGGACGACGAGACCCCGCTGCCGTTTTCGCGTAATCAGCGCGCTCTCGTTTATCAGCGAGCCAAGGGGCAGAACGACAAACGCGGGTTCGGCACTCTGATTGACCCCTACAAGCCGGGTGCGATCTGGCTCAGCCATTCCAATGTGGCCGTGCATCCCGACGAGAACGCATTCAGGGTAAAGATCGGCAATCCGTCGTGTTTGCAGCCCTATGACTCATCGGTTCTTAATGTTTCGGCGATGAGCTTTGGTGCGCTCTCGGCCAATGCCGTCCGCGCGCTGAACCGAGGCGCGCGGCTCGGAAATTTCGCTCAGGACACAGGCGAAGGATCTATCTCTCCTTACCATCGGCAAGAGGGCGGCGATCTCATCTGGGAGATTGGTTCGGGTTATTTCGGTTGTCGCGATGCCGCTGGACGTTTCTCCGCCGAGAAGTTCGCCGCTCAAGCGTGTGATCCGCAGGTGCGGATGATCGAAATAAAGCTCTCGCAGGGCGCAAAACCGGGTCACGGCGGCGTTTTGCCGGCCGCAAAGGTGAGCGCTGAGATTGCGCTGACGCGCGGGGTAGAGATAGGTAAAGATTGTGTCTCACCCGCTACCCACTCGCGGTTTTCGACGCCGATCGGCTTGCTTGAGTTCGTTTCGGAGCTTCGTCGCCTCTCCGGCGGAAAGCCTGTTGGTTTCAAATTATGCATCGGTGACCCTGTTGAGTTCATGGGCATCTGCAAAGCCATGCTCGCTACCGGCATCGTTCCAGATTTCATCGTCATCGACGGCACTGAAGGCGGCACCGGTGCTGCGCCGGTGGAGTTTGCCGATCACGTGGGAATGCCCGCTCGGGATGGTTTGTCTTTTGCGCACAACGCACTTCGGGGCATCGGGCTTCGCGACTCCGTTCGACTGGCTGTCGCCGGCAAGATCGTGTCGGGGTTCGACCTGGCTACGATGTTGGCCTTAGGAGCCGACTGGTGCAATGCCGCTCGCAGTTTCATGTTTGCGTTAGGCTGCATTCAGTCGCGGAGTTGCCATACGGATGAATGCCCGACCGGGGTTGCCACGCAAAACGCGTTGCGACAACGTGGTCTCGATGTGGCCGACCGCGCCGCTAGGGTGGTCAACTTCCATCGAGCAACAGTGCAGTCGTTAGGGGAGTTGATCGGAGCAGCCGGGCTCCACAGCCCATCGCAACTAACGGCGCGAGCCTTCATGATCCGGGATGACAAGGGGCGGCCAGTTCCACTGTCCTTGATGTATCCCGAAATCGACAATGGTGTTCTGCTTGATTCGGCGGATGCTCGCTATGCTGCAGTAGCCGCCATGTATCGCGACGCATGGGAGACGTCGAGCGCCGATCGGTTCAAGGTGGCCTCGCCGCACGGTAGCGATCAGCGTAACGCTCGCTCGGAGGCACGCGCGTGAGTCGAGCCGTCAGCTTTCGGTACATGGCCGAGGGGACGCCCGCAGACTACGAATTGCTGGCGGAGTACGCGAGCCACTTTGCGGCGGGCTTGCCGGATCGCCTGCTGACAGCGCTACAGCGCCTCGATACCTCGCTTGAGGGTTATCGTGTCAGCCGGTTGATGCATTCTCTGCAGACTGCTACTCGCGCCGAGGCGGCCGGGGCCGACGATGAATGGGTGGTTGGCGCACTGTTGCACGACATTGGTGACGACCTCGCGCCCTACAATCATGCGGCGATAGCCGCAGAGATTCTGCGACCCTACGTGCGTGAAGAGGTGACTTGGGTCATCGCGCAGCATGGCCTGTTTCAAACCTATTACTACGCACATCATCTGGGTGGAGACCGTCATCGGCGCGATCGCCTTAAAGATCACCCGGGCTACGCCGCTTGCGTGCGATTCTGCGAGTGGGATCAGGCCTCGTTCGATCCGAGCTATCCCACGCTGTCGCTCGATCACTTCGAGCCGCGGCTACGCCGCGTATTCCTTAAAACCGTGCACGATCACTCGGCTCAGGGCTGATTCGATGGATAGACGAGCCTTCATGACCGGTGCCGCACTCGCGGGCGTCACATCAGTTGGCTTCAGTGAGCTGACGCTGGCGCGATCGACTGCTGCGGTCGATTTGGAGGAGGCCACGATCGCTGCGTTGCAGCAGGCGATGGCTTCAGGAGCGACGACGTCCAAAGCGATCGTGCAAGGCTATCTCGCGCGCATCAAGGCGCTCGATCCGAAGCTCAATTCCATCGTGGAGATCAACCCAGAGGCGCTCGCGATTGCGAGGGAGCTCGATCGTGAACGCAAGACGGGCAGGGTGCGTGGCGCGCTGCACGGGATCCCGGTGCTTATCAAGGACAATATCGATACCGCCGACAAGATGAAGACGACAGCGGGTTCACTCGCACTGCTCGAAGCGCCGACGCCGCAGCGAGATGCCTTCGTCGTGGCCCAGTTGCGTGCGGCGGGTGCCGTGATTCTCGGTAAGACCAATCTCTCAGAGTGGGCGAACTACCGCTCGGATTCCTCCTCAAGTGGCTGGTCGGCGCGCGGAGGACAGACCCGAAACCCCTACGTACTCGATAGATCACCCTGTGGATCGTCCTCGGGGTCGGCTGCGGCGACATCCGCCAATCTCACGACCGTGTCGATCGGCACCGAGACCAACGGGTCAATCATCTGCCCGTCGTCGAACGCCGGCCTCGTTGGCCTGAAACCCACGCTCGGGCTCGTCTCCCGCAGCGGCATCATTCCTATCGCGGCGAGTCAAGACACCGCGGGGCCCATGACGCGCACTGTGGCCGATGCTGCAGTAGTGCTCGGCGCGCTGGTTGGTTTCGATGCCGAGGATGGCATCACCGCACAGGCCTCTCGAGGCCTGCGCGATTACACGCCGCATCTCAAGATCGATGGACTGCAGGGCAAGCGTATCGGTGTGGCGCGCAATTACTTCGGCAACGTGCCGCGTGTCGATGCCGTGATGGAGGAGCAACTCAAGGTGTTGCGGGCGCAGGGTGCGGAGTTGATCGACGTCAGGCTTGAGATGGCGGGGGCTGGGGAAGCATCAAGCAAGGTGCTGAGCTTCGAGTTTAAGGACGGGCTGAATCGCTACCTCTCGCAGCGCGGTGGTGCGGTCAAAACTCTCGAGGAACTGATCGCCTTCAACACCGTGAACGCCGATCGCCAGATGCCCTACTTCAAGCAGGAGATCCTGATCGCCGCGCAGAATAGGGCGTCACTGGCGAGCCGCGAGTACCAACTTGCGCTGATGCAGGCTAAAACTCTCTCGCAGGAGGCCATCGATGGTCTGATGGACAAGCATCGGCTCGACGCCCTCGTTGGGCCCTCCAACGGCGCGGCTTGGCCTATCGATCTCGTCAATGGCGATGGCGGTTCGCGAAACTCGTATGTCGCGAGTTCATCCCCCGCGGCCATCGCAGGCTATCCGAATATCACCGTCCCGAGCGGGTTCCTAACCGCTTTGCCGCTCGGTATCTCCTTCTGGGGCCGGGCGTTCAGTGAGCCGACGTTGATCGAGATTGCTTACGGTTATGAGCAGGCAACCCGCGCTCGACGACCGCCGAGGCTATTACCTACTTTCGCTTGACCGGTACGGTCGAGTGACGGCGCTTCGGTTTCAGCGACGATGATGCTCAAGTGCAAGTTGCCGTGCGAACGCGAGGTCGTCGGTGGTCGTACGCAAGCGCTTGGCGAGTGATTTAGCAACTGCGCGGTAAAAGACCGCTCCAGCAGCTGTGTTCGCGGCGAGCTTCTGATGCAACGTACCGGCGTCGATTTTGATAATGATGCTGCGCTCGTTGGCGGTGACCGTTGCGCTGCGGGGAGCATCGTCGACCAGACTCACTTCGCCGAAATGACTCCCGGATCCCAGCATGACGACATCTGCGTCGGCACCACTTTTGGTGACGCGAACGCTGCCTGAACTGATCAGGTAAAGACCGCCTGCGCTTTGACCCTCGCGGCAAACGTCTTCGCCGGCATCGAACGTATCGGTCGATGCGGCTTGAGCGACCACGCCAAGCGTGTCGTTATCGAGATCTTTAAGGAGATAAATCGCCTGCAAGGTGGCGATGGTCGTCTTGGTCATACAGGATTCCCGTGTCGTATCAGCGAAGAGAGCGTAGCGTCGAGCGACAGATCTCGACGTGCGCCTCGTCAAGGCGCCCGTTCTGTGCGGCTTCGATGACGGTCTCGAGCACGAGTGCTGCCATCTCAGAGCGCATGTGTTCATTGGCGATTTCACCGCGCAGTTGGGCGATGAGTTTGTCGCGGGCGTCGAGTTCGCGAATCAGCGGATCCCAGTGTGGCGCACGGTGGCGCTCCAGCAGCGTGTCGATCACCTCGCCATGGCTGCTGAGGTACTCCGGATTGAAGTTGCGCAAGCCGATGTTGCGCAGACTCGGGATTTCCGCGAGCGTCTTTTCGGTGACGCGCTCGAAACCCATGCTCCACTGGCTGTATAGCCGCTCGGTGATGGCTTCGCGCCGCAGCACCTTCATGCCGGTGTGGCGCGGGTCGCGGCTGATCTTCTCCATCAAACCATCGACGACCTCGGCTTCTCCTTCAAGGGTCTGCAGGAAGGTGCCATTGCCAAAGAGCAGCATCCCGGTGAGGCCCCGGTCGGTGTTGTTACGGTGGCACTGCGTCAGCAGCCCGAGCACGGCGTCCGAGGACAGCGGGAGGGCTTCCTGACTGAGGTAGGTCACGCGAATCATGGGCAGCACGGTACCCGATCATGGGGGTCCGCGAAAGGGGGCTACCGACCCGTGGCCGCATCCACCAGTTGCAGGATGTTCTTGCGCGAGTAGGTCGCCTTCTGCAGGACGGTCATGCCTGAATCCAGAAGCACACGGCGCTTTGCCACGCTTGAGTATTCGGTGGCGAAATCGGCATCACGGACGCGTGACCGGGAGGCCTCAAGGTTTTCTACGGTCTGACGGAGGTTGGACATCGTCATGCCGAACCGGTTGAGTGCCGAGCCGACGTTGGCTCGATAGTTGGCGACCTGCTCGATGGCGGCATCGATCCATTCCATCGCGTAGTTAGCGAAGTACTGGTCAGTGAGGTCCACGTCCTGAACGGAGGTTCCGTTGATGCCATCGGGAGGCAGGATGCTCGGATCGAGGCCCGTGCCCGAGAAGGTCACGTTGCCGAACACGCCATCGGGCGCGATGTAGTTGATGTTCACCGAACCGGCCTTGCCATAGGTCGGTGTGGTACCAACGCCAAAGTTTGCCGCCGATGTGCCAGCAGGGCCCGACACATACAGCACGGTCATAAGTACGGCCGTCCAGCGCGGTGATGTTGACGCCTGTCGCGGTCGCGGCAGCCGTGACGCCATCGAGTGCTGACGGTCCAGCCGCCTTCTTGGCGTTGAAGGCGTTGACGAAGTCGTTACGTAGCACCGCGCTCTTCTGATCCGTGGTCATGCTCGAGGTGAAGTTACTAACGTTCACTTCGAAACTCACGCCATTCACCGAGAACTCGACGTACGGATCCACCGCTGCGTAGCTCGCTGCCGAGTTGCTTGAGGTCCCCGAAACCGTGTTGAGTGTGCCTGAGGTAGCCGGCACGCCGAAATTCGCTGCCGACGTCGATGCAGGGCCGTTGTAGGAGACGATGAGGTTGCCGCCCGCCGTGGCTGTGGAGCCAAAGTTGGAGAGACCGAACGCTTTGGCCGTCTGAGCAGCCGTCAGGACCGTTCCGTCGATGTTGGCAGCGGTTGATACGAATGCCGTGGTGATATTGCCGGAGGAGGTCAGGCGCACGCCCGCGGCGCCGTCGTTCACCGCAGTGACTGCGGTCGTCCCTGTCTGCGCATTGATCGCGGCTACCGTTGCCGCGCGGTTCGCGGCGAGATCACTCGTGGTGTTGACCACGATGTTCGTGCCGTTGATGGTCAGCGTCGTGCTGCCATCCGTGAACACACCAGGGGGCACGCTTTGCGCCTGACCGTTAATGGTGGCCGGTAAATTGGGCACTGAGGGCAGGCTCGCCGACTGCCCGTTGATCACGGCGGGCGTGTTGTTCTGCAGCGTGATGCCGGTGCCGGAGTTCGTGGCTGTCAGATTTTGCAGAGCGGCAACGCCCGAAGCCTTGCGCAGGTTGAATGCCGTGATGAAGTTGTTTCGCAGCGCTTCGTCCTTCTGCGCGCTGGTGGCTGCAGGGTCGAGCGGTGTCACCGGCACATCGATGGTCACGCCGTTGACGGTGACGCTGATGGGTGGCTCGAGTGCATTGAAGGTGGTCGTGGTGTTGTTCGACGTGGCGCTGATCGTGTTCGGCAGTGCCGAGGCCGACAGGTGGGTAACGCTGGTCGTCGCGTTGATGGCCGCCGTGAGAGCGGGGGCGCTCGGCGTGAAGGTGCCGAGGTTGTAGTTCGTGCCATACAGGTTGACAGACTGGGCGGTGGGCACCGCGGGGCCCGTCAGCACGATCGGCGCGGTCACGTTGATGGTGTTCTGCTCACCGATGTCGCTCGCGGCGGCGCTCTTGATGCCTACGGTGATGGTCTCCCCACCCATGGCGCCCACCTGGAACTTGGCGTTGGTGAAGCTGCCATCGAGCAGTGAGATGCCGTTGAACTTCACGACGCCCGCGATGCGATTGATTTCGGCCTTGAGTTGGTCGACCTCGTCAGTAAGCGCTTGCCGATCGGTGGTGACCGTCGTGCCGTTCGCGGCCGTGGTGGCCAGCACTCGCATGCGTTGCAAGGTATCGGCGATGGAACCGAGGCCGCCCTCGGCCGTTTCGAGCATGGAGATCGCATTGCCGGCATTGCGGACGGCCATGCCGTAGCTCTTGATCTGGGATTCCATGCGATCGGCAATACTCACCCCTGCCGCATCATCTGCAGCCCTATTGATGCGCACGCCCGTGTTCAGGCGCTGCATCGAGGTTGCCAGCTCCCTGGTGTTGTTCAGCAACGAGCGCTGAACAGCCAGGGCCGCAACATTACTGTTGACGGACATAGACAAGCGACCACTCCGTTGGGGGAGAGTGTCATTGGGGTGACTCAAAGGCAGTAACGGCCGGGGGTGAGTGGACTTTAGTTGCGTCTGAGCCCAGACCGCGTCGTGCCTAGCCTGCGCAGGGCCTGGAAAAGAAAAAGCCCGCATTGCTGCGGGCTTTCTCGAGGGCCAAGGTCGCTCAGTGGGCTCAGCGCTTGTTGGCCTCTTCCACCACCTTCTCGGCCACGTTGCGCGGCACGAGATCG
>VFQT010001504.1_pt1 | contig 27665 bp, 25 predicted proteins | sample 3512381 | NCBI WGS metagenome assembly VFQT01 (sample SAMN10412376, study PRJNA504923) | tailings metagenome | isolation source: Relicate 2 Philex TSF3 active mining site | place: Philippines: Tuba, Benguet | collected 2017-08-29
TTCAAGCAACCTACCCGATAGCTCACTTGAGCCGTTCAAACGCTATCTGCTGGGTCTTGCTCCGGACGGGGTTTACCTAGCTACGCGTATTGCTACACGTACTGGTGGTCTCTTACACCACCGTTTCACCCTTACCAACATTGCTGTTGGCGGTTTGCTCTCTGTTGCACTTTCCCGCGGATTGCTCCGGGTGGGAGTTACCCACCGTCCTGCTCATTGGAGTCCGGACTTTCCTCGGTGTATCGCTACAACGCGGTGATCCGGGCGACTCTTCAGGCCAAAGTCTAATACCACTGAAAGCTTCAACTTACTTGGGTAATTGTCAAGATGAGTGATGGAACTGCGGGGCGATCTGGGTTGGTCTGAGGATCACTCTTGAGGATTTGAAATGTGGTGTCAGGGGAAGACCAGAAGATTTCTGCGTATTGACCAGCAGCGAGGGAAACCACAAAGTTCCATGCCGCGACTTTTTTCTCTTCCTTTGCAAATTGAAGCTGCGTATTTGTCCACGGAACGTTTGAACCATTAACGCCGAGCCATATATCAACAGGGTCTATTCCGTTACTTGTCTTATAGAGCTGAGCAGAGAATTGGATGTTGTAAACACCAGAATTCGCTACTTGGATCTTGTAGCCATCAACAATTTGCACTCCATTGGCCGAATCAGTATTACTCAATTTCATCGGCGTACGCGTGTTGGCACCGTCAAGTGATTGAGTAGTTACGTCATAGAAGGAACCGTAATAAGAACCACTCACCCCCGGAATTCCCTGTACTCCTTGCGGACCCTGGGCACCTTGTGCACCCGTTGCACCTTGTGGACCGATCGGACCAACAGGTCCTGTTGCGCCGACTAATCCTTGTGGTCCAACTTCACCCTTGTCGCCTTGAGGACCCTGAGGACCTTGTGCACCCGTTGCACCTTGTGGTCCAACTTCACCCTTGTCGCCTTGAGGACCCTGAGGACCTTGTGCACCCGTTGCACCTTGTGGTCCAACTTCACCTTGTGGTCCTTGCGCACCCGTTGCACCTTGCGGACCGATCGGACCAGCAGGTCCTGTTTCACCAACTTCTCCTTGTGGTCCACAAACACCTTGCGGACCAGCCGGACCAACCTCTCCAGCCGGACCACAAATTCCCGGTTCTCCAGCTGGACCAGCTGGACCGACATTCTCCGAAGCATTTGGTGAGCTGATCTCTTGCAACAAGAACTTCACAACAGAATCCGGCAACCAATTAGTCTTTCCAGTCGCTACGGACGCCAATCCTGCAATCATGAGAAAGCTGGTTGAGTAAAGCAGAATCAGACCTAGTCGCGTCAAGAGTCGAGTCCGCACTTCACCATTATCCTTGAGTTAGTCACTTTTCAGAAGTCTCATTCATATTCATTTAATGATTGAACAGCGAGAAGAGTCTCTCTAGACTGTCGCTGATATCTGAGAATGGAGAGAGAGTGACCCAAGACTTTGGCTCGGCAGAGGTAGCCGCTGCACATCGATTCCATATGCGAGGCACCGCAGCGATGGTCTTCGTCATCTATCTCTTGATGGTCGTTACTTTTCAAGAGTTCTTTCTCTTTGATCCATCGTCAGGTGAGAGCCTCACGCGAGATATCTCGCTTTGGATCTGTCTCTTTGGCTGGATCAGCGCAACTTTCCTTTCACCCTTGTCGATTCTGGGTATTGCCAAGGGCAATAAGTCGGCTTTACGTGCCATGCCTTATCTGGTCTTGATCTGGCCGCTTTCGATCATCATCGCCCAGATGACGGTCTATGCCGAAACTGGCGTCGCCTATATCGACTACCTCTTCAACTATCCCGTCTTTGTTATCACTGATATTGCCCTGCCCATCTTTCTCATGATCAAGTGGAACAACGTTCGTCGAGGGGTGCTCAAGGCAGGTTACGAGCTCTATTGAGTGATCAATGCATCTCAATTGACTCAAGCATCACCCCTTCTCGCGCATCTTTCATCTAACGCCTAGGCTCTCCATATGAGCCATCATGTCGATGCAGATTTCCTTGCACTCCCACTTACCCCCGTCAGTGACGCGGCAATACAAAGCGCCAAGTCCGCTGGGGCTTCACATGTTGACGTCCGAATCGAGCGAGTTCGAACAGGGCTGTTGAATCTTCGAGACGGAAAACCTGAGACACAAACAGATGACACTATCTCGGGGGTTGGCGTTCGAGTCATCGTGAATGGTGCATGGGGATTCGCGTCCTCACCAGAGATCACCGTCGACAAAGCGCGCGAGTTGGCTCTCACTGCAGTGGCAATGGCAAAGACGTCTGCGCCACTTTCAACCGAAACAGTCTCGCTCGTCTCAGAACCGACCTATGCGAATAGAACATGGGTCTCTTCCTATGAAGTCGATCCTTTCGCCGTCTCCGATGGCGAGAAGATTGAGCGACTAGGAGATCTCTCCAGGAGACTGCTTGCTCATGTCGCCGTTAACCACGCTTCTGCAATGTGCATGTATGTCAAAGAGCAGAAGCACTATGCCGACATTCATGGCACATCGACGACCCAACAGAGGGTTCGTATTCAAACCCAGATCGAAGCGGTCTCAGTCGGCGCTCATGGTTTTGAGTCGATGCGAACTCTTGCGCAACCGGCAGGGTATGGCTGGGAGTGGATGGGCAACGCCATTTGGGATTGGGATGCTGAAATAGCTGAATTACCCTCGCTTCTCGCAGAGAAAGTAAAGGCACCTTCTGTCGAACCAGGGCTCTATGACCTTGTCATCCATCCATCCAATCTCTGGCTCACCATCCATGAATCAATCGGCCATGCCACAGAGCTCGACCGAGCGATTGGATATGAGGCGAATTACGCGGGAACGTCCTTTGCTACGCCTGAGAACTTAAACAAACTTCAATATGGATCACACCTGATGAACGTCACTGGTGATCGCCTCACCGAGCATGGCCTGAGCACCGTCGGCTTTGACGATGAAGGCGTTGCAGCGCAGCAATGGGACATCATCAAGGATGGCGTTCTCGTTGGCTATCAATTGGATCGTCGCATCTCCGCGCGAGTGGGCCGCGATCGTTCAAATGGCTGCGCCTTCGCCGACTCACCCGCACATGTTCCGATCCAGCGGATGCCCAATGTCTCGCTCCAACCCGATCCAAAAGGTCCTGATCTCGATGGCTTGATCTCGGGTGTTGAAAATGGAATCTTGATCAAAGGCGACAATTCCTGGTCGATTGATATGCAGCGTTACAACTTCCAATTCACCGGTCAACAGTTCCATCGCATCAAGAACGGTAAGTTGGTCGGACAACTCAAAGATGTCGCCTATCAATCAAAGACAACGGACTTCTGGAATGCGATGTCGGTCGTTGGTGGCCCATCAACGTATGTCTTGGGTGGCGCCTTCAATTGCGGTAAAGGCCAGCCCGGGCAGGTGGCTGCAGTGAGCCACGGCTGCCCCGCTGCACTCTTCGAGAAAATTAATATCCTCAATACCGTTGCGGAGGCAGGCAAGTGATCACAGCACAAGAACTTATCGAGCGCGTCACCTCCGCCGCACCATTCGCAGATTGCATCGTCATCGTCACCGATTCAACGCAGGCAAATCTCCGTTGGGCCAATAGCACTCTGACTACAAACGGCGTCATCGCGAATCGATCCGTCACCGTCATCGCCTATATGGAGGTTGAAGGCGATAAGGCAGCTGGATCCGTGACGAAGACCAATGTGGAGCTTCATGAGATCGAATCCGTGATCAAGGAAGCTGGCGAAGCCGCAAAGGCAGCAGGAAAAGCGGAAGATTTCGCCCCTCTTGCAAGAGATGTTGCCCGTGGACATTGGAATGAGAAGCACGCCCCAACCGGACCAGATGTCTTCTCGGCTATCGCGCCCGATCTTGGAGATATGTTCAAAGCCTCTGTGAAGGATGGAATTGAACTCTTCGGCTACGCGGAACACACACATAAGACGACCTGGCTCGGTTCAAAGGGTGGATTACGTCTGCGCTTCGATCAACCAGCGGGACGTGTTGAGATGACCGGCAAGTCGCATGCCCGCAGTAGATCGACATGGGAGGGAGTTGCAACGCGCGACTTCAAGGATGTCTCGATCCCGAAGATCGATCGCGCCATTCGTTCGCGCCTTGATCTCCAAGCGAAGAAGATCGAACTTCCCGCGGGACGTTACGACACCCTCTTTCCATCGGGTTCGATCAGCGATCTGATCACCTACCTTCTGTGGACCGCTTCAGGGCGTGATGCACATGAAGGGCGCTCCGCATTCTCCAAACCTGGTGGTGGCACGCGAGTTGGCGAGAAGTTCTCTAACGTCAATGCACACCTCTATTCGGATCCGACCTATCGTGGATTGGAATCGATTGACTTCACATCAGTTGGGGCATCGAGTGAGTTCACTTCCGTCTTCGACAATGGTCAACAAATCAGGAAGACAGAGTGGATCAAGAACGGCACTCTCACCAATTTGGTGACGACTCGAGCGTCCTCCGCGCTCACTTCACTTCCCTATGCACCGATGGGTGACAATCTCATCCTCGATGTCGACGGTGGAAGTGGATCACTTGAGGACCTCGTTTCAGGAATGGAACATGGACTCTTGATAACGACACTCTGGTATATCCGTATGGTCGATCCGCAATCCTTGTTGTTGACTGGTCTGACTCGAGATGGCATCTATCTCGTCAAAGGTGGCGAAATTCAAGGCGCGGTTAACAATTTCCGTTGGAATGACTCGCCGCTCAATCTGCTCAACAACATCGCGAAGTCTGGCGCGACGGAGATCACGCAGCCTCGAGAGTGGGCCGATTATGTGGATCGAGTAGCGATGCCGGCGATGATCATCAAAGACTTCAATATGTCGACTGTGAGCGAAGCGAACTAGTCCCAATTCATTAGAGGTCTTCGCCTCTATTGCCAGGTCGATTATCGCGAGGTCAATTAACGAAGATGGCCGCGCTCATTAGCGCTGCGAAGCGCAATGAGGCCATCCGAAGGCCAGATCGAAATGGTCGTGATCGAACAAGGACCGATATCGACATTGAAGATCGATTCAGCCGGCGTTGCCATAGCCACAGCAATGGAAGTCTTGATCATCCCGTTATGGGTAACGAGCGCGATACGTTTTCCTGGGAAATCAGCAACAGCTGATTCCATGCCAAGTCGCGCTCTCGCCATACATTCCTCGTACGACTCGCCACCAGGAGGCGCATAGGATGCAGTTGAAAGCCAGATCGCGTATTCCTTAGGGAACTTCTCTGCTACTTCAAAGATCGTCAGTCCATCCCATAAGCCAAAGCCACCTTCGACCCAGGTTGGGTCGATGATCGGATCGAGGCCCGTGAGTTTGGTGATGTGTTCGGCTGTCTGTCGAGTACGTTTCATCGGCGATGCGATCAGAAGATCGGGTTGAAGTTTCTCAATCTCTTTGGCAACGAGTGCGGCCTGCCGGTGACCTTCTTCTGTCAGCTCCGGATCATTCGGGCCACTACCCGAGAATTTCTTAAAGGGCGTGAGTGGTGTCTCACCATGGCGAATGAGATAGAGAGTGGTCGGTACTTCACTGCCTAGGAGTCGCTCCATCAAATAATTGCGGCGAATAGGTTCGAAGGCCGTCTGAACTTCACCATCAAGCGCTGCGTTGACGAGCCGATCAGCGTGCGAGTTCTCTTCTCTCGCGACCCACTGATAGGTGACAAGTTCGGGGCGATGCGCACTTCGAGCCTCCGCTGCAAGTTTTCGCATCTCCGGATGCTTGATCTGCCAACGCCCTGACATCTGCTCGACGACCAGTTTGCTATCCATCTTCACTTCTACTCGTGCGTCAGCATCCAACTCATGCACCGCCTTGAGCGCTGCAATCAATCCAGAGTACTCAGCCCAATTGTTGGTGGCAGTGCCAATCGCCTCACTCAGCTCTTGCACGACGACGCCATTTTCGATCAGAACTGCACCATAGGCAGCGGCACCGGGGTTTCCTCGAGATCCCCCGTCAGCGAAGACGATGAAGGAACGTGTCATCTTAGGAGCGCACCAAGATTCGTCGACACTCTTCACATCGAATCACTTCATCCTCGGGCAATGATTTGATCCTCGTCAACTCCACGGTGTTTACCTGGAGATGACAACCTTCACATTGCCCGTTATGTAATCTCGCTGCAGCGACTCCCCCGCTCGATTCCCTAATCTTCTCGTAGAGCGATATGAGTTCTCTGGAGATCTTCCCCTGGGCGACCTTTCGAGCTTCCTCCAGTTCACTACGTTTGCCCTGGATCTCATTGAATGCCAAATCCCGTTCAGCGCTCAATCTGCTGACCTCTTGAGCGAATTTCTCACGCTCCAACCGATGATGCTCCTCGCGCTTCTTGGCTTCATCGATTCGGACCATGATCTCCAATTCGACTTCCTCGAGCTCTTCTTTCCGTCGCTTCAAGGATTCAAGCTCACCTAGCAAGTTTTGGAGGTCTTTTGCCGACGCCTGACCTGAGTCGATGAACTGTTGATCTTTGGCGATACGAGCATCCACCTGCTCCACATCGGAAGCAGAGCGATTGAGTTCAACTTCGATATCTGACTTCTCGGTCGCACTGGCAATCATCAACGCGTTATGTGTTTCGAATCCTTCACTCGCCTTTGCTAGTTCTTTGAGAACTGGGTGAGTCTTCTCCTGATATGCGAGACGAGCGAGCGAAGAGTCGATCTCTTGGAGCTCAAGAAGGCTGTTCTGCTCTGCCGGTAAAGACTTCATGACTTCATCCTAGTTGCCTGTCTAGAGAAGAACTTTTTCCAGGGCCACTTGAGCGCATATGAGAGTGCGGTTCCAATCACAAACGCCCACATCAGATCGACGGAAACGGTGATCATCGCAGTTGTGAGGAGGACTGTGCGCCCTTGCCAGGTCGTCTGCAGCGCTTCGCGAATAGAGCGTGGATTGGCGATACGTAGCGATGTCCCAAGCAACACTCCACCCAAAACCGCCACTGGAATGACAGAAACAAGATTAGAGAGTACGACGACGAATCCAAGTAAGAAGAGTGCATGAAGGGCTGCAGAAGAGCGATTTGTTGCACCCGCAAAGACATTGACGCTGGTTCTAGCAATTGCTCCCGTTGCAGGCATACCGCCGACTATCGATGCACCGACCGTTGCGATTCCTTGTCCGATCAACTCTCGATTCGGATCATGTGGTTCGATCTCCACTCGCCTTTGTCGATGAGCCATGGCATCTGCCATACGTGCCGCCAACAAGGATTCAATTCCACCCAAGAGGGCGATGATGATCGCAGCCTTCGCAAGGGCGGCGATCGGGAAACCCGAAAGGATCGGCTCAAAACTGAAGAGTCCATCGAGTGAGATCTCACCGATACGAACCAGGTCGAGGTGGAGCGTAAGGATCGTGACAAGCGTTACCGCAACGATACTTGCCGGAATCTGAGCAGCTTTGGAGTACCTCTTTCGCAATTGAGACCAGACCCACTTCACCAAGAGAGTGGCGGCCACAGCGGAAACTGTCGCCATCTCCAGCGATGACCATTGAACATTTTCGAGGGTAGCTAGGAAGATCTCTAGAGCTCCCTCGCCATCACCCTTTTCGACATTGAAGATCAGCGGTACCTGCTGCATCGCAATGACGAATGCGATTCCTATCGTGAAACCCTCCAAGACTTCCCACGGAACTCTCTCCATCAGGGAGCCTGCTTTGAAAAGACCGAAGGCGATCATGATCAATCCAGCAAGGATCCCAACAATAAAGAGTGCTGAGATACCTAATTGGGCAATCAACGGGATCAATACGACGGTCATCGCTCCCGTTGGTCCACTGACTTGATAGTTCGATCCACCAAAGACGGCAGCGAGGAATCCGGCGACGATGGCAGTGACTAAACCGGATTGCGCTCCTGCACCCGAAGTGATGCCGAATCCAAGAGCCAACGGCAGAGCAACAACGGCCACCGTCAATCCAGAGATGATGTTGATCGATTCGAATCTCTTGATCACTTTCGTATCTCCGGTTTTTGGAAGAACTTCTTCAGTAGCGCGACTGATTCAGCTTCACGAAAACCTGCAACGACCTCTACTTTATGAAGGGCCCGAGGATCACGTAAGAGATCCAAGACCGATCCCACGGCTCCAGCCTTCTCATCCCATGCGCCGAAGACGACTTTCGCAATCCGTGATTGTTGAATCGCACCAGCGCACATCGCACATGGTTCGAGAGTCACAACGAGAGTGCAACCATCCAGACGCCAATTTCCCAATGCTCTTGCAGCTGACTTGATTGCAACGATCTCTGCGTGGCCGATGGGATCACCCAGGAGTTCGCGTCGATTGCTTCCGATGCCAACCATTCGGCCCTTCGAATCAAGGACCACCGCCCCAACAGGCACATCACCTGAAGCCTCAGAGGAGAAACGTGCTTGTTCCAATGCAATCGTCATCGCCTCGTCCTGGTTCACGAGGGCATCTTCTCGCATATCTGACGCTCGCTAACGAATTGGGCAAAGAAGTGCGTCGCCTGATCAGTGAGTTCAGGAGAGTAAAGTGCTCTCCTATGCGCGTTCATGTCGCCGATCATCCGTTGATCACCCACAAACTGACCGTCCTTCGGGATAAGCAGACCAACTCACAGGTCTTTCGTCACCTTGTCGAAGAGCTCGTGACTTTGCTCTCTTATGAGGCAACTCGTGATGTGAAGATCCATCCCGTTGATATTGAGACGCCGGTGACCAAGACCCGTGGCGCGATGCTCTCACTTCCCCGTCCCGTGGTCGTTCCGATCCTCCGTGCCGGACTTGGAATGCTTGAGGGCATGATGCGAGTTCTTCCAAGCGCTGATGTTGGTTTCCTTGGCATGGTCCGAGACGAGAAGACGCTCCAAGCATCGACATATGCCAATCGTCTTCCCGAAGATCTCAGTGGACGACAGTGTTATGTTCTCGATCCGATGCTCGCAACTGGTGGAACATTGGTCGCTGCTTTCAATTACCTGATCGAGCGTGGAGCAAAAGACATCACAGCAATCTGTCTTCTCTCTGCACCGGAGGGAGTTGCAACGGTAGAGAAGGCTTTCGAAGGCTCAGATTTTCCGATCACGATCGTCACTGGAGCGATTGATGAACGACTCAACGAACACGGCTACATCGTTCCTGGTCTAGGCGATGCAGGTGACCGACTATACGGAGTGGTCTAGAAGGAAGTAAGGAATAGCAAAGCCATGAACACTTCCCCCGGTTATGCGATCACGATTCGCATTGAAGGAAAACCTGAATTCCATCCCGTCGCTGAAATCACATCGATTCTGACTCGAGAAGGTGCCGCGGTCACAGCTGTCGATGTCGTCGATTCCCAATTGGATCTGGTCGTCATCGATGTCACCTGCGATACCGTCAATCAAGAGCATGCCGATAAGGTCACAGCAGCCCTGAGCGCATCACCGATTCTCAATGTTCGTAAGGTCTCTGACCGAACCTTCCTCCTGCACCTTGGCGGAAAACTAGAGGTCAATTCAAAGGTACCGCTGAAGAATCGTGATGATCTCTCCCGCGCCTATACGCCAGGTGTTGCACGGATCTGTCAGGCGATCGCCAAGGACAAGAGCGATGCTCGAAGGCTCACCATCAAGAGAAATACGGTGGCAGTTGTAACCGATGGCTCTGCAGTTCTCGGCCTTGGAAACCTTGGTCCTGAGGCGGCACTTCCTGTGATGGAAGGAAAAGCAGCGCTCTTCAAGCGTTTTGCTGATGTCGATGCTTGGCCTGTCTGCCTAGATACCCAAGATGTCGATGAAATCGTGCGAACCGTTCAACTCATCGCTCCGGTCTATGGTGGGATCAATCTCGAAGACATCTCAGCGCCACGTTGCTTTGAGATCGAAGCGCGCCTCAGAGAACTTCTCGACATCCCAGTCTTTCATGATGACCAACATGGCACAGCAGTCGTTGTCCTTGCGGCCCTTCGAAATGCACTCAAGCTTGTAGGCAAGGACCTTATTGACGCGAAGATCGTTCTCAATGGAGCAGGGGCAGCGGGTACTGCCATCGCGCGCCTTCTCGTCCTCGCAGGAGCAAAGAACATCATTGGATTTGATCGACAGGGTGTGATTGACAAGAACCGCGAATCATCGAATGAGATGCGCCAATGGTTCATCGAGAATTGCAACCCTGAAGGGTTCTCTGGAAATCTCTCTGAAGCGATGAAAGATGCAGATATCTTCGTCGGCGTCAGTGCCCCCAATGTTCTTACCGAAGCAGATGTCGCTTCTATGGCGAAGAATTCGATCATCTTCGCATTGGCCAATCCAGATCCAGAAGTTGATCCAGTTATTGCGCGAAAGCATGCTGCGGTCGTCGCCACTGGCAGAAGTGACCAACCAAATCAGATCAACAACGTCCTCGCCTTCCCAGGTATCTTCCGAGGTTTGCTCGATGCCGGGGCGCAACAGATCACAGATGAGATCCTCGTAGCTTGCGCAGATGCAATCGCTTCATGCGTCAGCGAATCCCAGCTCAATGCCTCATTCATCGTGCCAAGCGTCTTCGATGTGAACGTTGTGAAGGCGGTAACAGAAGCAGTGAAATCTCACGCCAAGGGGTAGCTTCCCGACGCTTCACTTCACGCTCGTTAACTAAGGACGAGAAGGTCCCTCATGAAACATGCTGTACGCGAAGATGATGGGAGACTTCTCGAAAGCCGTCATAGCGGTCACCTCTCCGAGAATGACTGTATGGTCATAGGTTTCAAAGGTTTCAGTTCGCTGACATTCAAGGCGAGCAACGACTCCTTGCAAGATGGGTGTGCCGACCTCTGAAATCGCACAATCCAGCCCCTCGTACTTGTTGGGGACTCCCTTTCTTGCGAACCGCTCAATGAGATCTTGTTGATCATCAGCCAAGAAGTGAACCGCCCAATGCTTCGCATTGACCCAATGTTTGTAATTGCTCGACGAATGATCGACCGTCCAGAGAAGCAACTTCTTGGCAAGCGAGATCGACGTCAATGAGTTACAGAGGATTCCGATGGGCTGCTCTTCATCGGTTCGTGTCGTGATGATCGCTACCCCTGTTGGCCATGATGCCATGACCTTTCGAAAGGATTGCGGATCAATTTCGCCTGTATGTGAGGACATGGGAGAAGTAAAGGATGAAAGCAGTTCAGGGTCAACTCATCAACGAATCTCTTCGCAATCACTAGACTTGCATCGTGAGATTTGGCATCCATTCCGAGCAATTCCAAAACAACTACAGTGAAGAGGAGAATCGATCCTTCACTCAAGAGTTCGGTGCGATAACTCACGCGATGGCTGAATTGATGAGTAACGGAGTCATCGCGAGCGACCCACAAGTTCAAGCAGTCGTTAAGAAGCACTATGACTTCTGTGCCAAGTTTTGGCAACCCACGCGAGACGCTTACAAGTCTCTTGCAATGAGCTACATACTCCCCTCGCCTTACCGCGATTCATACGAGTCCGTCGCTGAGGGGCTGGGTCAATTTCACTACGACGCGATCGTCATCTGGGCAGACGAGAATCTCAAGTAGTCAAGATCTTCAAAAACACCTTTTCAGAGGTGTGATGATTACTTCAACTTTCCGATCTTGAGGGTCTCAAGCCAAGCCTCTGGCTCGCTCTGACCACCATGTTCATCAAGAAAATCTTCAGAGGCGTTCACGCCACACATTTCCTTGATGGCCGAAGAACCAGCAGGGTGCCGATTTGCAAAACTAGTAACGTCGTAAACGAATCCATCAACGATAGTCCAGCAATCTGAACCGGAATTGTGCTGTGCAACTTCTGCTCTCGTGAATTCATCAAGTCCAAGTGCTAGCGGAACTTTCGCAGCAGCGTAGCGATCCTTCCAGACCGCCTCCGCACCTGAATGGCCGACGACCACCGTCATGCCAATGGTTCCAACGCTAAGAAGCGCTACAAAGACCCTCAAAGCTCGCTCCACAGTGACATTACGCAGATGAAAGGCAAAGAGGAAGTAGAGAATCGTCGCTCCAACAAGAGCCATCGCGAGTGGTACGAGGTTATTGCCCCACTCGGCATGGAATTCAGGAAGTCCCACTGCAGCGGAGAGAGAATCTCCAGAAGACTTCGCAACAAGAACTGCAATGGTTGTAATGGTCAAAAGCCCAAGCACTGGGAGGTGCCACTTCTTCAGCCAACCGCGCTTGAAAGGAGCAATGACGAGAACTAAAGAGATGATTGGCAGCAAGATCACAACTGCATGCACAACGAGTGGATGTGCTGGTAACTCCCCAAGGGATGCCCAGCTTCCATAGGGTAGAAAATAGACAAGGAGAATAGAGAGGATAGAGACAGTTGAGACCATTAATAATCTCTTCATATCTCTATCCTCCGCTACTTCACATTCAGTCGACTACGCAGAAAGAGTAGCTCGACAAACTTCTCCAGAAGTCTTGTTGACCGCCCGAAAGACGAACGTGTCTTTGCCCTTGCGATCTGCACGGATTAAATCCCAATCCAGCTCCGCGTAAGAGTCATCGAAATCTTTCATCGCCTCAAGAGTCTGTGACGCAACCCTCTTGCCATTCTGCTTGAGAGAAAGAGTCCACATTTCGCCCGCATTACGAGTATCGACATCAAAACTCAAATCAAAGACTCGATATTCAAGCTCGAGTTCTGCGTTCCACATTGAGCCAGCCGAGCAGGTCCCCATTCTTTCGATTTCGACTGCTTGTGCTGATACTGGTAGAACTGCAAGACTTAGCGCTCCAGCAATGAGAAGTGAGGGCTTCTTTCGCATGACAACCTTTCGTTAGGCCCGATATGTCGGGTAAATGATCAGGCGGACTTTACTGTCGGAACCATGAGAGTTTTGTGAGAAAGCGGTCAAGGACATCTGAGGAAACACCTGAGTAAACACCTGAGGAAATTGTGGGCGGTGAGGGTTTCGAACCCCCGACATCCTCGGTGTAAACGAGGCGCTCTACCGCTGAGCTAACCACCCAGTCTTGCCTGCGAATACTACAACGCAGCGAGCGCTGCCTTGTAATCGTCGATACTTCGGGCTTCTGCAGGCGAAGTGACGATCGACCAATGGAGTCGACCCTCTTTGTTCACGATGAATGTGCCTCGCGTTGCAAAACCACGCTCAGGAATGAAGACGTCATAGGCCTTACAGACCTCACCATGTGGCCAGAAGTCAGAAAGTAGGTTGAAGTGATACTTCTCTTGAGCAGCGAATGCTTTGAGAGTGAATGCGGTATCGCAGGAGATCGCTAAGAGCTCAACTTTTTCGTTGTTGAAGGCAGCGAGGTCATCACGGAGTGCGCAGAGCTCGCCAGTGCAGGTTCCCGTGAAGGCTGCCGGATAGAAGACGATGACCACATTCTTCTTTCCCCGGAAGGATGAGAGTTTGATCTTCTCTCCATGTTGATTCGAGAGTTCAAAATCCGGGACGAGATCTCCGAGTTCCATTATCTTCCTTTGCTCTGATTTGCTTCACTTAACTTCTTGTAATTGCTTTTGGAAATTACTTCTCAATGATACTTTCTAGTGCTACTTCTGATTATCACTTCTTCTTAGTGGACTTGCCTGCTGTTCTTGGAGCGATCTTCGTTGCGATCCAATCTTTGGCAATCGGCATGGAGGAGATAGCGCTCAATCCTGCCGTCGGTGCCGCATCTTGAATTTCACTCGCCTCCACATGGCCATCACGCCCTACCTTGGGAGTGAGGAGCCAGATCGGTCCGTTCTCGGTGAGATAGGTCAGCGCATCGACGAGTTGATCGACGAGATCCCCGTCACCATCGCGCCACCAGAGAAGCACTGCATCAACGACCTCATTGGTATCGTCTTCTAGGAGTGGATTTCCAGAGCGTGCAACGATCTCGCTTCGAAGCCCTGCATCGGAATCATCGCCATAACCAATCTCGAGGATCATCCAATCGCCTTGGATGCCTAGACGTTCAGCAGCTGACCCTGCGCCGGCCGGCGTATTCACAGGGAGAAGTCCACCCCCTTTGCCCCCAGAGTGCAAGGTGAATCCACTCGATTTTGGGTGGGGGTAATCAGTTGGGAAGATAGCCCCGTGAGCGCATCTGAGATCAATGAGGTACCTGACCACGTCATAGACCAGCTGGTCGATGTCGATCCGGGCGAGACTGCTGAATGGCACGCCTCCTTCGACGCCCTACTCAAGAACGCAGGTCCGAACCGCGCCAGATATATAGCCCTCGCACTCCTGAAGCGAGCGCATGAGAAAGGGATCAATGTCCCGGCGCTACGCCTCACCGATTACATGAACTCGATTCCGCCAGAGCGCGAACCAAAGTTCCCTGGCGACGAGATGATCGAACGACGCATTCGCGCCTACATCCGATGGAACGCAGCACTTCTGGTGCATCGCGCACAACGTCCAGGTGTTGGGGTCGGCGGGCACATCTCTACATTCGCTTCCTCTGCTGCGATGTATGAAGTTGGCTTCAATCACTTCTTCCGAGGTAAAGAGCATGCAGGTGGCGGAGATCAGATCTTCTTCCAAGGTCATGCAAGTCCTGGAATGTATGCACGCGCATTCCTTGAAGGACGACTCACTGAACAGCAACTCGATGGTTTTCGACAAGAACTCACCAACCCAGGTGGCGGACTCTCCTCCTATCCGCATCCTCGGTTGATGCCGGAGTTCTGGGAGTTCCCAACAGTCTCCATGGGTCTCGGTCCGATCAATGCCATCTACCAAGCTCGCTTCAATCGTTACTTACACAATCGCGGAATCAAGGACACGAGTGATCAGCGAGTCTGGGCATTCCTCGGTGATGGCGAGATGGATGAGCCAGAATCAGTCTCTGCACTTACTTTCGCTGCACGTGAAGGCCTCGACAATCTCACCTTCGTGGTCAATTGCAATCTACAGCGTCTCGATGGCCCAGTTCGCGGTAACGGAAAGATCATCCAAGAGCTTGAAGCGCTCTTTGGTGGCGCCGGTTGGAATGTCCTCAAAGTGGTCTGGGGCCGCGAATGGGATGAACTCTTCGCGAAGGATCGCGAAGGCGCCCTCGTTGAGTTGATGAATAGAACCCCTGATGGTGATTTCCAGACCTTTAAAGCTGAAGATGGCGCATATGTTCGCGAACACTTCTTCGGTAAGGATCCTCGAACCGCGGCGATGGTCGCCGGTTGGAGCGATGATCAGATCTGGAATCTCAAGCGCGGTGGCCACGATTATCAGAAGCTTTATGCGGCATATTCATCGGCTGTCTCCCACCAAGGACGCCCAACCGTCATCCTCGCAAAGACCATCAAGGGATGGACTCTCGGTTCTCACTTCGAGTCGAGGAATTCAACGCACCAGATGAAGAAGATGACTCTCGATGACATCAAGGAATTCCGCGATCGTCTCTATATCGAGATCCCGGATTCAAAACTCGATCCTTACTTGCCTCCATATTTCCATCCAGGTAAAGACTCTGACGAATACCAGTACATGATGGATCGACGTCGAGAGCTCGGCGGATCGATTCCAAAGCGACGAAAGAACTCACGTCCACTTCCGCTACCTGCCGATTCACACTATGAGGTAGTCAGGCGTGGCTCTGGCAATCAAGAGGTCGCAACGACGATGGCATTCGTTCGCTTGCTCAAGGATCTTGCGAAAGATGAGGGTCTTGGTTCACGCATCGTTCCGATCATCCCTGATGAGGCACGAACCTTTGGAATGGATTCACTCTTCCCAACGATGAAGATCTACTCCCCTCACGGACAGCGGTATACCGCGGTCGACCGTGAGTTGATGCTCTCCTACAAGGAAGCAACCAATGGCGTGATCCTTCACGAAGGAATCAATGAGGCGGGATCGACAGCGTCATTCACAGCGGTCGGAACTTCGTATTCGACCCACGATGAGCCAATGATCCCGGTCTACATCTTCTATTCGATGTTCGGTTTCCAACGTACTGGTGATGCATTCTGGGCAGCTGCAGATCAGATGGCTCGCGGCTTCATCATGGGTGCAACCGCTGGTCGCACCACTCTCAATGGCGAAGGTCTGCAACACGAGGATGGTCATTCACATCTTCTCGCTTCGACCAATCCTGCGATCGTCTCCTATGACCCTGCATTCGCTTTCGAGGTCGGCCACATCATCAAAGATGGTCTTCGACGAATGTACGGTGAGAACTCCGAGAACATCATGTATTACCTCACCGTCTATAACGAGCCCTATCTGCAACCTGCAGAACCCGAGAACCTTGATGTAGCTGGACTTCTCAAAGGCATCTATCTCTATGCGAAAGCACCACGCGGTAAGAAGAAGGCGAACATCCTCGCCTCTGGAGTTGCGCTCAATGCCGCACTCAAAGCGCAACGCCTTCTCAATGAGGAGTGGGGCGTCGCTGCGAATGTCTTCTCTGTGACATCGTGGAACGAGCTGCGTCGCGACGGCCTTGAGGTCGATCGCCATAACCTCTTGAATCCAGATTCCAAGAAGCGCTCCTTCCTCAATTCCGCCCTTAGCGAGTACGAGGGTCCCGTCGTTGCGGTAAGCGATTACATGCGCACGGTTCAAGATCAGATTGCTCCATGGGTTGGAAAGCCATTCCTTTCGCTTGGAACCGATGGCTTCGGTCTCTCCGATACTCGTGGCGCACTGCGACGTCACTTCAAGGTCGATGCAGAGTCGATCGTCGTTGCAACCCTCACTCAGCTCGTGAAGACCGGTGAGATCAAGGCGAAGGTCTTGCATCAAGCCCTCGATAAGTACAGGCTTGAGGATGTGAGCGCGGCAGATCCAGGAAACACGGAAGGTTCTGGATGATCGGTCGCTTACCGATTATCGATGTAGCTCCCGCGGTCTTCTTCGGCGGAGAGTTCGTTGGAATCAAAGCGATCCCGCATGAGAAAGTCACTGTCTCCGCAACCGTCATTCGAGAGGGACATGAGGGTGTTGAAGCCTTCGCGCTTCTCTTCGATACGGCAGCCAAGTTGTTCTCACGGACGAAGATGCGCGCCGTCTATGGAAACCCTGATCGATTCGAAATAGAGATCGAGGCCGATCGAGTTGGCCTCTGGCACTTTGCGATTGAAGCAAAGAGTGGAGATCTCACCTCCATCTCAGCCCGCTTTCCGATTCGAGTAGAGCGTGAACGAGCGCTCTATGGCTCTTGGTATGAGTTCTTCCCACGGAGCGAAGGCGCTGTCAAGAAGGCCGACGGCACCATTGAGTCTGGAACTTTCAAGAGCGCAGCAAAGCGATTGACGGCTGTTTCAAAGATGGGTTTCGATGTCCTCTATATTCCACCGATTCACCCAATCGGATTCGCTCACCGCAAGGGAAAGAACAATTCACTGACTGCAACGCCTACCGATCCTGGCGTTCCATGGGGTATCGGAAATGCTGCTGGTGGTCATGATGCGGTCAATCCTGAATTAGGGACTTTGGAAGACTTCCGAGCCTTCGTCAAAGAAGCCAATCGCCTTGGCATAGAAGTGGCTCTCGATCTCGCTCTTCAAGCTTCACCCGATCACCCGTGGGTCAAGAGCAACGTGGAGTTCTTCACCAAGAGAGCGGACGGCACGATCGCCTACGCAGAGAATCCACCGAAGAAATATCAAGATATCTATCCGATCAATTTCGACAATGCCTATCCAGCGCTCTTCGAAGAGGTGGTGCGGATCGTTGAATTCTGGATTGGCCATGGGGTCACGCTCTTTCGCGTCGATAATCCCCACACCAAGCCAGTGCACTTCTGGCAAGAATTGATAGCTCGGATCAATCGCAAGCACCCCGAGATCATCTTCCTCTCCGAAGCCTTCACTCGCCCTGCGATGATGCATGCACTTGGAAAAGCTGGATTCCAGCAGTCATACACCTACTTCACATGGCGAGTGACGAAGCAAGAGTTGATCGATTATGGACGTGAAGTTGCGCATCAGACCTCCCACTTCTTTAGACCAAACTTCTGGGTCAACACTCCAGACATACTCCCCTTCCATTTGCAGAGCGGCAATCCCAATCTCTTTGCGATCCGCGCAGTTCTTGCAGCCACACTTTCGCCTTCCTGGGGAATGTATGCCGGATTTGAACTCTTCGAACATCAACCGATAGCGGAGGGCAAAGAGGAATATCTCGATTCTGAGAAGTATGAGATCAAAGTAAGAGATTGGGACCTGGCAACGAAGAGTGGCAAGACACTCGCACCTCTCATTACGGAGCTCAATGAGATCCGGCGCAGACATCGGGCGCTACAACGTCTACGAAATCTCCACTTCCATCCCACGACCTCTGATTCGATCATCGCTTATTCGAAGCGCGAAGGTAAGGACCTCACCTTTGTCGTAGTCAATCTCGATGGCGAGAACGCCCAGGGAGCGACGATCCATTGGGAGATGTGGGTCTTGGGATTCGATAGCGATTCTTTCGAAGTCACGGATGAGTTGAGCGGGGCGAGGTACACCTGGCATCGGCAGACAGAGATCAGGCTCGATCCTCACGAGACGGCCAATAAAGGTGGGAAGACTCCTTACCCAAATGTGGCTCATATCTGTACCCTCACGCTTAAGTAATCGCAGTCGTTGCTCTCATCGAGAACTGGGAGACCTAGCCGAAGGAGTTACGTGGGCGAGCTCGACCTTCATCTCTTCGCAGAAGGGCGCCACGAACGGCTCTGGGAGTTTCTCGGCGCACACGAAGAGTTCGATAGTGAGGGCGTAAGCCAAGGAACTCGATTCCGAGTCTGGGCACCGAATGCAAAGAGTGTCTCACTCGTTGCCGATCACAACTTCTGGGATCGCAATCAAAATCCGATGAAGTCGTTGGGAGATAGCGGCATCTGGGAAATCTTCATACCCGGCATTGGCAAAGGCGTGCGCTACAAGTTCGCCATCCAAGGCAGTGATGGTCGATGGGTCGATCATGCCGATCCCATGGCCCAGGCAACGGAGATACCACCTCTGACCGCTTCTGTTATCTGGCGAGATCAGTATTCCTGGAGTGATCACGAGTGGACGAAGAAGCGCGAGATGTTTCAACCTTGGCGCTCACCAGTCTCCATCTATGAAGTGCATCTAGGTTCTTGGCGACCAGGGCTTGATTACCGCCACCTTGCTGAGGAATTGGGAAACTACCTCAAAGAGCTCAACTTCACTCACGTCGAATTTCTTCCAGTCACAGAACACCCCTACTCCCCTTCGTGGGGCTATCAAGTCACCTCTTTCTTCGCTCCTACATCTCGCTTTGGAACTCCTGATGATTTCAAATTCCTTATCGATCATCTTCACTCGCTGGGAATTGGCGTGATCCTCGATTGGGTTCCAGCGCACTTTCCCAAAGATGAATGGGCGCTTGCACGCTTCGATGGCACCGCTCTCTACGAACACGATGATCCTCGCAAAGGAGAGCATCCCGATTGGGGAACACTCATCTTCAATTACGGTCGAAGTGAGGTCCGTAACTTCCTCGTTGCTAGTGCGCTCTTCTGGCTTCGCGAGTTCCACATCGATGGCCTTCGTGTCGATGCTGTCGCCTCGATGCTCTACCTCGACTATTCACGAAAAGAGGGCGAGTGGCTCCCCAATAGCGATGGTGGTCGCGAGAATTGGGAGGCGGTCGAATTCTTGAAGGAGACCACGGCGCTTGCCTATCGTGATTTTCCCGGTGTGATGATGATTGCCGAAGAGTCGACCGCATGGAGCGGCGTCACTCGACGGACCGATGAGGGCGGCCTTGGCTTTGGCTTCAAGTGGAATATGGGTTGGATGCACGACACCCTCCACTACCTCTTGCGTGAGGCTGTCCATCGCGGCCATCATCATGGCGAGATCACCTTCTCGATCCTCTATGCCTGGAGCGAGAATTACATCCTTCCGCTCTCGCATGATGAAGTTGTCCACGGCAAGGGTGCGCTGATCAACAAGTTCCCTGGTGATCGTTGGCAGAAGATGGCGACGCTACGCGCACTCTATGGATATATGTGGGCCCATCCTGGAAAGCAATTGATCTTCATGGGCGATGAGTTCGCGCAGAATGATGAGTGGCATGAGTCGAAATCCCTAGATTGGCACTTGACTCAATACGATGAACATCGCCAGATCCAAGAGACGATTCGAGAACTCAATCGAATCTATCGATCATCGCCACCACTCTGGGAGCTCGACGATTCGCCTACAGGATTTCAATGGTTGATCGGCGATGATGCTTCGGGTAACACGCTTGCCTTTGCAAGAAAGTCTGTTGAAGGCGAATCCATCATCTCTGTCACCAATTTCTCACCGACTGTTCACCACAACTACAGATTGCCACTGCCCCATCCAGGCACGTGGCGCGAGATCTTCACCACCGATGCACTCTCTCTCGGCGGAACTGGGATCCATAATGAAGATCGATTCGGTGAAGATGCCATTGAGATCACAGTGCCGCCGCTTGCAACGATTTGGCTGAGAACGATCTAGTTAGGGCGCTATCCGATACTTTGGCCAGCGCAGTGGCCACGACTGCTGTGGCTGTGACAACTTCTAAGCCTTTGCTGGCGAAGCCATGATCTTCTTGATGTAGAAGGCAACCAGGAAGAAGAGTAGGCCGGGAACGAGAATCGCAGCGGTAAGTCCAGCTACTTCAGCGATCCAGGCGATCGCAAGTTTGTAGAGGAAGGTCATCGCAGTATTGGTCGCACTCAGTTCGGCGAGAGCGATGCTGTCGGGAGCGGGGCTTCGGCGTGCAGCGAAGGAGAAGAGGTAGGGGCCGAGGAATGAGGAGCCCAAGCCACCTGCAACCAAACCACTCATCAAGAGAATGAAGGCGATGTATTCGGCGTAATCCCCGGGCAGGTACTTGAGGGCGATTGGAGTCAAAGCGATGAAGAGCGTGAAGAGGATTCCACCAGCGATGATGAAAGATTGGACCACTCTCATCTCATCGCGCCCCTTGGTGAAGCGGTTGAAACCGACGCGACCAACGATCATCGAGGTCATGAAGACGATGTAAGGCAGGATCGAATTGCCCTTACTCACACCTAATACATCTCGGCTAAAGAGGGCAGACCAGTCTCCGACTGTGACTTCCACCGAGAGGACCGAGAGATAGGCAATCGAGAGCGGCCAATCGATCCTAAATGACTTGATCATCTCAACGAGCCCGACTGCGCCATCATCGTCTTTGACCGACTTGGCTGGCACGCAACTCTCCTTCATCTTCCAAATGGTGGAGAGCATCACGATCGCTGAGATGGCAGCAACGAAATTCATATGCACTTTGAAATCGACGAAGTCAGCGATGATCGCGGCGATGATCGCAGTCGTCACCGCGCCTGCAGTCCACATGCCGTGGAGGAATGGAAGCGCATTGACGCCATAGACCTTTTGACGATGGATCGATTGGGTGTTGACAGCGATGTGATACGAGGCCCATGACATTCCGAAGAGAGCATTGACGAAGAGAAAGATCGTTGGACTCGCTGTATTGGCGATGACGACGAAGGTGACCATCATTGCGCTGGTGCTCCCGAAGAGCACTGGGAAAGTTCCGACCTTGTGGATGATGTGGCCCATCGACATCAATGCGACGAATGCGCCGAGCGTTCCAAATCCGACCAAGGTGCCAAAGGTTCCGTATGTGACGCCAAGGTTTGACTTGAGATCCGGAAAGCGTGGGGCGAGGGCCATCACGAAGAATCCGAAGGAGAAGAAGAGTGTGGTGAGCGCTAGCCGCTCACTTCGCGGGAATTTCTTCAAAACAGAGCACTCGCTAGATCTCGACGCGCTTTCAAGAGCGCTGGCTCTTCCGGAGGAACGACGCTAAAGAGTGCCAACAAGTGCTCCTTCGCCTCTTTTCGCAGATCCCCTGGATGGTTCTTGATGAAGGTGATCAGGCGATTGAACCCCTCTTCGAAGCGGCCCATCGCAACATCGATATCACTCGCCTGCTTCTGTATGGTCAGATCATCGAGTGAGAAATCTGCTCGCTCCATCACGCTCTTTGGATCGATCGCCCCAGTGCGGATCATCAGCTCACATTGTGCGAGCGCCTGCATAGCGAGCGCATCGTTCGGCTTACGCGCTAAGAGTTTTCGATATGCGGCTGCTGCACTTTCAAAGTCACCGCGTTCAATCGCCTCATAGGCCTCGTCCTCTTCGGGGTCGGTAGCCGGCGCCACTTCCCCTGCAGCGGTTTGTGATCCACTTCGGTTGATGGTCATGCCTTGCTGCTCGGCGACTTCCAGAATTCGATTGATCATCAATCGAAGCGAGGCTTCCTCTGGTGGCAGTTGCGGAATCGGAAGCATCTGACCTTTGATCACAGCGACAGCGGCTGGAATGGCAGTGACGCGTAGTGCGCTTGCTATCTGCGGATCGGTATCGAAAGAGATCGAGCCAAGTCGCCAGGCGCCGTTATCTTGTTGGGCGAGTTTCGCAAGCGTTGCCAACATCTCACGTGAGCCCTTTGCTCGCTCCGACCAGACGAAGAGAAAGGCAGGAACTCTTTCACTGTAATCGATGAACTCAGTGACTAGATTCGCTTCAGTGACGTTGAGTACGCCACTCGCTCCACCGTTCGTTGGGGCTCCCGTTGCCTGAGTAGGTGCGCTCTGCGCTGCTCGTGCCAGCGAAGAGAGATCGACTGCCCGCCCAAAGCCCTTAGGCAGTGAACCGAACTTGGAGTTATCCACGCCGCTATTCTCTCAATTCTTTTCCTTGAGGATCACAAGATCCTTAAAGAAGCTCGTCAATGCGTTTCTGGTGTGACCAGAGCCTCATCACGGAGGGTTCCAGAATCCATCCGATTCGGCAGGATGGTCGCGATGTACTCCTCGGTTGCGAAATCGAGGCCAACATCCCGCCCCGCCTTCTCTCCCAGATACCAACGATGTTCCAAAACTTCGTGGAAGAGCTGTGCATCTTCGATTCTGCCTCGAAGTTCTTCGGGGACTTGCCTCACAACGTGATGAAAGACCTCTTCAAGCCATCTCCGTGCCACCTCTTCACGAGGAGGCTTCGGCTCGGCGATTCGTGAGTAGTAGCGATCGAAGGATGCAAGCAGACGCTTTGCTTGGAACTCCTCGACATGTAAGCCCATCAATTCGAAGATCTTCACCTTGTGATAATCAGGAGCAACGACCTTTGGTGCGAACTTCAATCGACTGCCTTCGCCATCGAATGCGATCTCAACTTCCTCCACAGCGAAGCCGAGGTCTTGAACGGCGCGCATCGCTCGCTCGACGGCATGGCGATCGCTTGCATCGAGGGATTGCGGTTCTGTGATCGCACTCCAGAGCCGTCGATACCTACGGATCACAGCATCACTTGCACGAATCGGATCCAATCCCGGATAGATCACATCAGAGAGTGAGATGTCCTCAAGTTCAGCCGCAACATTGAAATGTGCGATCTCAAGGTCGTGCTCTCGCTGGCCTTTGCTCAACGTCTCGTGGAACTCGCCTGTCTCTGCATCGACCAAGTAGGCGGCATAGGCATCGGCGTCGCGACGAAAGAGAGTATTCGATAGCGAACAATCCCCCCACCAAAAACCGAGAAGATGGAGTCGAACCAGAAGGAGTGCTAGGGCGCTAGCCATGTTCTCGATCTCGCTTCCGGTCACCTTCCCGCCCAACGCGCCGCTCAAGATGACGCGATAGGGAGAGGAGAACGGCAAGAAGCGGGTTACGAGCGCCGCCGGTAACTCGCTTCCATCCTCAGCGCTACGACCTTCTACGACAGCGATTGGTTCGACCGAAGGAGCACCTCGATGGTTGAGTTCTCGCAAGATTTGATATTCGCGTTCTGCAATCTCGGAGATGGTCTCCTTGACGGCGTAGATCTCACGATCCTCTTCATCGACTGTTGCATCGGGAGACCGAACCAGTCGAACGACATGTCTCGAGATTCCTCGTTTGAGGGCGAGCGAGGGATCCTCGGGCCACTCCTCGAGTGAGGTCGCCCATGGCAGATGTGAGAGAGAAGCAATCTCATCGCCAAGACCTCGAATGATCAAGGATGAATTCGCCACTGCCTGATTCTATTGGTTCGCACGAAAGGATCAGTCTCTTGGCAAGAGAATGAAGGAAGACATTCACGACTTCCTCGCAAAGAGCATTGAGCCCCGCTCTAATATGAGGCTATGGCTGAGAAGGGCAAACGAAACGAATTGGGATCTCCGGGTCAACCCATCAACACCTCTCACCCCTTCTACTTCGGTTTCCTTGCAGCAGCAGGTGCGATCGTTGCCTTCACGCTGTTGCGAGCGTTGGCATCTGCGAGTGATGTCTTCATCTTGCTGATCATCTCGATCTTCCTCGCCGCTGGACTTAATCCTCTGATCGAATTCCAAGTCAAACGTGGAGTGAAGCGCGCTCTCGCAATAGCGAGCGTTGCACTCTCTGTGATCGCCACTGCCGCGCTCTTCATCTGGCTCGTCATCCCACCTGTGATCAGACAAGTGGATAACTTCGTCACTGCGCTACCCGATACGATCTCGCAGCTGACAAAGAACCGACAGATCGCAACACTCAATGAGAAGTACGGAATCATCGACAATCTCGAGTCGAAGGCGACCGATTGGATCTCTGACGGCCAGCTCTTCACCACCATCTTCGGAGGCGTGATCGGTGTGGGAAGGACGGTGATCTCCGGAACCTTTGCGCTCCTTACCGTCTTCATCTTGACCCTCTATTTCATGGCAGCGTTGCCCAAGTTCCTTGAAGTGATCTGGCGCTTGGCTCCTGCTTCACGTCGTGATCGCGTGAGCGCCATCGGTAACGCCATCATCTACCGAATCGGAGTATTTGTCGGTAGCCAAATTCTCATCGCCGCAACGGCAGCACTCTTCATCACTGGCTATGGACTTGTGATCGGCATCTCCTATGCCGCAGCACTTGGCATGGTCGTCTTCTTCGCTGGATTGATTCCGCTCGTCGGTCATTTCATCGGGGCATCGATCTTCACACTCGTTGCCTTGACTGAGTCCCCAACGACCGCCCTCGCGGCCTTCGTTGGATACACGATCTATCAGCAGGTGGAGAATTACCTCGTTGTTCCACGCATCATGAAGCGATCGCTCGCCATCCCTGGAATCGTCACCATCATCGCTGCTCTTCTTGGCTCAGCCCTCTTTGGATTGATCGGTGCGATCCTTGCCGTACCGATGGCTGCCGCTCTCCTTCTGATCTTGGAAGAAGTGGTCTTCCCAAAGAGCGATCGCAGCTAATCTGATCAATACTCAGTAGGCAACGGCAAGGCGCTGGGGTTGAGCACCTTTGTGATCTCACTCAAGACTCTATAGACCGCGGGTTCACCGACCCAGAGATGTTTAGCGCCATCGACAGGAATGAAGGTCAATTGCTTGATGGGTGCGAATCTCACTCGCGCAGGTTCTGGCGGTAGGTAGTCATCGAACTCTGGAATGAGCGCAATGACTGGACGACCATCTGCTGCCCAATAGAGAAGATCTTCCTCGGTCGAGCTTCGAAGCGGTGGACTCAAGAGGATCAAACCAGCGACGGATCGATCGCGTGCATAGCGCAATGCAAGATCGGTTCCGAATGACCAACCGAGAACCCAGAGTGGTTGCTCTGGAAAGCGATCTCGTGCAGATGCGATTGCCGCTTCGACATCGAACCTCTCACTCTCACCGCCGTCAAAGGTTCCTTCGCTCTTTCCTTGAGCGCTCTCGGTGCCGCGAGTGTTGAAGCGAATGACGCGAATACCAGCCATCTCGGGCAACCGATTGGCTGCTTTAGCGAGCACGTGACTATCCATCATTCCGCCATGTGTGGGGAGCGGATGGAGAGTGAGAAGGTTCGCTCTCGTTTCACCGAGCGGGGATGCAACTTCACCGATCAACTTCAAGCCGTCAGCGGTCTCAAGGGTGAACGGCTCTCGTATCGCTGGAAGGACGGTGCTGGGGCGAATGATCTGCCGCTCACCATTTCCCTGCATGTGTGGAATCTTAGTCTTCGACATTCCGCCCAGATGGCGCTCGAACTTCTCTGGAGTTCACGAATCAATCGATGAGGAATAACCTTCACCCGTGATGAGTGAGAAGAATTTCACTACCAAGAACCCGGCCACCGGTGCTGATGTAGCAACCTATCCTGATTCTTCAAAGGAGACGGTCGATCTCGCTGTTGCGCGCGCCCATATCGCCGCAAAGGGGTGGAACGACCTCGGCTATAAGGGACGTAAGCGCATCCTCCTTCGATGGGCCAAGTATCTGACTTCCAATATCGATGAGGGCGCACGCCTTGTATATGAAGAGACCGGTAAACCGAAGAGTGATGCCAAACTCGAGTTCACTCTCGCTATCGGACATCTAGCGTGGGCAGCAAAGAACGCAGAGTACGTCCTCGCTCCTCAACGGCGCCGTCCTGGTTTGATCATGCTCAACATGCGGGCAACAGTCGAACGAAAACCCTATGGCGTGGTTGGAGTGATCGGACCCTGGAACTATCCGGTCTTCACACCGATGGGATCGATCGCCTATGCCCTTGCAGCCGGCAACACCGTAGTTCTCAAACCGAGTGAATACACACCAGGCGTTGCAACCTGGCTCGCAGAGACTTTCGCGCAATTCGCTTCATCAGCTGACATCTTCTCAGTGGTCACTGGATTGCCAGATACCGGTCGCTACCTCACCGAGAGCGCAGTCAACAAGATCGCGTTCACCGGTTCGACAAGGACGGCAAAGAAAGTCGCTGCATCGTGCGGCGAGCGGATGACGCCTGTCGTCTTGGAATGTGGCGGCAAAGACGCGGTCATCATCGATCGTGACGCCGATCTCGACTTGGCAGCAGAGAACAGTCTCTGGTCTGCGATGTCGAATGCAGGACAGACTTGTATCGGAGCCGAGCGAGTCTATGTCCATGAAGCAGTCGCCGACCGATTCATCGAAAGGATCACTGAACTCGCACGAAAGGTCGAATCCGGCAAGAGCTACGGCCCCGCAACGATGCCATCGCAATTGAATGTCATCGCAAATCACATCAGCGATGCAAAGAACAGTGGCGCAACCTTCCTCCTCGGAGGTATCGAATCCGTCGGTGAGCGTTATGTGAACCCGGTCCTGATCACCGATCTCGATGAGAATTCAAAGGCGATGCAGGAAGAGACCTTCGGTCCAACTCTAGTCATCAACCGGGTCAGAGATATGAATGATGCGATCGAGCGAACCAATGCAACGAAGTACGGGCTAGGTGCCGCAGTCTTTTCAAAGCGAAATGGCGAAGCGATTGCCTCCCGAGTCGAATCTGGAATGGTCTCGATCAATAGCGTGATCTCTTTTGCGGCAGTAGCGTCGGTGCCATTCGGCGGTGTGAAAGAGAGTGGGTATGGACGAATCCATGGTCCTGAAGGATTACTCGAATTCACCTATCCGAAATCGACCGTTCAGGCCCGATTCCAACTTCCACTTCACTTCACGACATTCAGACGAAGCGCCTTCGCAGATAAGGTGGTCATCGCTCTGATCAAACTCCTCCATGGAAGAGGTCTGGGTTAATAGCGCGGAGCGTTTCGCGTTCTCTCTATCTTTGGATGGCGTCGACCTCGTGCACGCCAACACGGGGTATGCCAGTGACGACGCGTCTCAACATCATGCTCATGCCAAGCTACGATGTGTGGCGTCGCGGTCGGGATCAATTGATCGCACCCTGGACATCGATAACTCTTCGTTGATGATGAGCCGGTGATCTTACGCACCATGAAGATCCCATCATCATGTTCTTCCA
>VFQT010001506.1_pt1 | contig 27603 bp, 23 predicted proteins | sample 3512381 | NCBI WGS metagenome assembly VFQT01 (sample SAMN10412376, study PRJNA504923) | tailings metagenome | isolation source: Relicate 2 Philex TSF3 active mining site | place: Philippines: Tuba, Benguet | collected 2017-08-29
TCGGATCGGATAAGACCGAAACAAGATCGCGACTGGAAAGCAGTATTCTGACTGGATAAATCGCAAAAGGTGCATGGCACCATCGCAAAAGGTGCATGGCACCATACTGGTCTATTGCAGTTTCGACGCCTGCGATTTTGGACGTGGAGAACTGGGTGATGCAAGAACCTGTATCCACCTGGGTAAACCAGGTGGCGGTTGAGGTGCGTTGATCGTTTCGGACAAGTGCTGTCTAAAGGCCTCTCGGGAATCCTGCAGCGTTTTGGAATGCACTCTTGGTGCATGGCACCGTTAGTGTTGTTGGTGCATGGCACCGTTGGTGTTGGCGGCGGTGGTGAAAACACGCATGTTTAGTTCGCGGATGGTCTGCTTGCCGTGATTTGGCGCAAACTTTGCTTGTCTGGCATGGGAACTGAGGTCCACTGGCTGAAAATCTTGGCTTTCTATGCTAAACTTTTGCAATCACAGGACGTAATCGCTGCGGCAGAGGTAATCAACTGCGCAGTAATGAGGCATCAAGAGGCAGGCCTGCCTGTTTTTTGAACTCAAAAGAAATGAGTCGGCAATGAGTGACAATATCTTGATCAGTGGACTGATCGGCAGCAGTCCTCCCATGCTGGAGGTCTACCGCATGACTCGGAAAGTGGCTCCGACAACTGCCACTGTTCTATTGACCGGCGAAACTGGCACGGGCAAGGAACTAATTGCTCGGGCGCTTCATGAACTTAGTCCGCGAGCGACGGGCCCGTTCATCCGGGTAAACTGCGGCGCTCTCTCCGAGAGCCTTCTCGAAAGCGAACTGTTTGGGCATGCCAAGGGTGCGTTCACCAGCGCGGTAGAAAATCGTACCGGGCGTTTTGAGGCAGCACACGGCGGAACAATCTTTCTCGATGAGATCAACAGCGTCAGTTACCAGCTCCAGGTCAAACTTCTCAGAGTTCTTCAGGAACACGAATTCGAAAGAGTCGGAGACACTCGCACAATCCGTGTCGATGTGCGCGTCATTGCAGCAACGAACGTCGATCTGCAGGATGAAATCACAGCCGGGCGCTTTCGAGAAGACTTGTTCTACCGTCTGAACGTCATCCCGATTTACCTTCCGGCGCTGCGAGAACGAGGCGATGATATTGCCGCGCTCGTGAACTTCTTTGTCTGGCGATACGCACAGGCCAACCGCATTGCCTCCGGACGAGTCTCAACCGACGCCCTCAGATATCTCCAGCAGTATGACTGGCCCGGTAATGTGCGAGAGCTTCAGAACTATGTAGAACGGGCGCTCGTACTTTCGTCCAATGGAGAGATCACGGCGGACCTGCTTCCTCCGCACGTCCGGGGTCTTGCTCCGGTTCGCATCGGTCGACGATCGTCAGACGATCTGAGCACTCTGTGCACGGAGTTTGTTAGTCGACGTCTGGCTGAAGTCGGCGAGGAGAGTAACGACGTCTACAACGAAGTGATCAACGTTGTCGAGAAAGAACTGATCCTCCAGGTGCTCAGGCAGAGTCAGGGTGTCCAGACTCGGACGGCAACTCGACTGGGAATCAATCGCAACACACTCCACAAGAAGATCGAAGATCATAATCTTGGATCGGAAGCCAGGTAGTAGCGAGCGCGACGCGGGATCCCTGTCAGGCAACGCTGTGAAGGATCTTCGCAGCGAATTTCATGGGTTGCTCGATGGTGCACAACTCGCAGAGTTCCCATCGTCAGCGAAAGTCGTGGGATCTCTGGCGAAATCCACTACCGATCGCCTCGCATCCTCAGGAAACGGTGCGCAGCTGTCGTCCGAAGAACGGGTCACCTGTGGCCTCCGGTGCTGAGTGCATGCGTATGCTCATCAGCAGCCCGATGGCGGCCCACGTGGAAATCAGGCTGCTTCCGCCATAGCTGCACAGGGGAAGGGTTGTGCCAGTGATAGGCAGAATCCCGACAGTCATCGCGGTGTTCAGTATCGCCTGCTCCCCAATGAGAGTTGTGATTCCAACCGCAACCAGCCTTGCCCACGGTTCCTGTGCAGCCAGAGCAATCCAAAGTCCCTGAAGAACGAGCATCGAGTAACACAGCAGGACAGCCAGGCAACCGGTGAAACCGAATCGCTCACCAATCATCACAAACACGAAATCGGTTCGAGACGCGGGCAACTGCCATGCGGCTGAATCATCCAGCGGAAGTGAGGATTCTGTAACGCTGCCGTAGAATCCACCGAGGGCCAGCACCTGTTTCGACTGATGCAGATGGAACCCGTCGCCTGTCGGAGCGAGTCCTCCATCGTGCTGAGTGAACACGGTCACAATGCGTGACTTCTGCTCGGCACTCATTTGCGTCCACAGCAGCGGAACGAACGCCGCCAGCACAAGAGCTGCACTCAGTAGATGCCGCAGATTTGCTCCTGCCGCCAGCAACATGACAACGAGTACCGGAAAGAACAGCAGCGCCGTATCGAGATCCGGTTCCCTGATGATCAACAACATCGGAATAACGGCCATCAGCGACGGCATCAAAAGACCGCTCACTGTCTGCTGCGAACGCCGGTGCATCAGCCACGCCGCCAGAGCGAGGATGAAAGATAACCGTGCAGGTTCACTCGCCTGGAGATCAAACACACCAAGCGGAATCCAGCGTCGAGAGCCATTCACGGGCGGCATCATCAATGTGATTGCCAGCAGCAGAATGGAGAACACAAAAAGCGGAATGCTCCAGGTTCTGATCAGCCGAAATGGTGTGAATGCAACAAGGGCACAGGTCGGCAGAGCGAGCATGAGCCAGATAATCTGACGCTCCACGAGCATAGTTCGCCCGTAGAGTTCATCGGCCCGCAGGAGTCCGCAGAGTCCCAGCAGGGTAATCCCGAGAGCACTTGAGAACAGTAGCCATGGAATCCTGCTGACTGAAGAAATGCTCATCACAAACCACGCATCATGCAATGATTGGCCAGGCCTACCATGGAACTTCCATCATGTCAGCAATCTGTGCGGCCAGGCGACCTGCAGCTTCCTGTTGAGCCGTTGCGAGAGACTGGCCAACTTCCGGTGCAAAGGAGACGTTACTGACGGACTGAGACAAGGTGCTCCCAAGAGGAAAGGTCCGCTGCTGAAGAATCTGACCGCTTCGACGATCCACCCATGTCACTTCGGCGCCGACCATCAACTGCACTTCGCGAGGGTCATCAAAACGAGTCTCGCTGAGCGGGTTCTTTCGAATTTCAATGATGCGCCCACGAAGGATGGTGTCCGCCGTCTCCGCATCATCCAGTCGATAACCACCGCGGATCCGGATTTCTTTCTGAACGGCCTCCGTCAGCAGGTAATCCACATTGCGACGAAATGAGGTGTTCTTGAACACAGGCACATGAACCGTTCGAACTCCCTGATATGTGGGCGTACCCAGCATGTAACCGCAGCCGGAAGCAGCGGTCAGACTTAGTAACGTCAACAAAACAAGAAGGTGTCTCATGCAAGAATCGGATCAGAGTCGAACGCGGCCACTGTTTCCTGGATCGCTGACCGCCTTCACCGGCTCACCATTTCGTTCCGGTGTCGGACCAGGCTCAGTGGAAGGCAGTGTCTCAAGAAACTCCATGACCTCTGGAAGATCCTGAATTTCCTTTCGATCGATTTCTCGCAGCATTCTGCGAGCTTCTTTGGCGTAGCCAGTATCCGGATATTCAGCCACGAGCTTTACGCAGGCAATCGCAATGGCCTTGGGCTTGTTCTTCTTCTCGTAGTATTGCACCTTGGCCCAGAGTCGTTCCGCTTCCTGGAGATAAAGTTCATCCAGGTCTTTTCGAATCTGCTGTCGATGGCTGGAGACTGGAAACAGCTGGAGAGACTGCTCTTTCAGCTTGCGCGCGCCTTCGAGATCCTGGCCTTCGTAGTACGGCCCCTGGTAGCTCATCTGCTTCACGTGGGCACCAAGGACGAAGGCGGACTCCAGATGCGGACTATCCGGATACTCTTCACGAAGAATTTCAAAGTACCGGTCTGCTTCAACATAGTTCTGATGTCGCTGATAGTACGTTGCGGTCAGCATCAGAGCATCGTCCGCCAACGGACCGGTCGGATCATTCATCCAGATGGACTTCAGCGAACGCAGTGCATTTCCCTGAGTGTCAAACACTGGGCGAGAGCGATCGTGGAAGTTGGGCAGCAACGGAACTCGCAGCGTCGGATCGCGAGGTTTGCCTGGCGGTTCGGAACTGTCTTCAATGACCTTCTCACCACTCACCTGCATGATTTCCGTCTTCGCCACTGGCTCCGCAATCTGCAACCATTCTTTTCCGATGAAGAACAAACGGCGAGTCGCAGGTTCGACATAGCGAGTCGATGGATAATCCTCGAACAGCTGGTCATAAGAATCCTGCGCCTTGGCATATCGTCCGAGCGCGAAGTAGGACTCTGCAAGATAGAACTGAGCCTTTTCGCCAAGCGTTGTCTCTTTGAATTCCTTTGCGGCTTTCTTGCTCAGCTTGATCGTCTCTTCGTATTTCCCGGCCTCAAAAGCAACTCGACATTCATCCACCTGACGAAGCTCTTCCGGGGAAAACTTGCGCCCCATCTCCAAAGGAGACTCTTCGTTGTACAGGGCACGCTCCAGAGGGCCTTTGACGCTGGAAATACCGGGGAATTTAGACATCCCGAACATTCCAGACTCATCTCGCTCGAAGGCGTTGCAGCCTGCGAACAACGTCAGCAACATGCCAGCAACGAATATACGCAGGCCGTCTCGATCACCTGATCGAGATGCTTCAGCCGATTCCGTTCGGCATTGACGCATCCTGCGCTGTTGCATTGTGATGAACTCAAAATTGGTATGACGAAGAGCACCAGAACACCGGCTCACATCTGCAGATACCGCAGTGTCGCCGGTTTTCGCCCCAGTGCATTTGTGATCGCTGAGACCGCCAGCCTGTGGCACTCTTCCGTCTGATCTTTTGCCAGTCGTATTCGCGCTGCCAGTTCTGGAGAGCTTTCCGTCAGACGCCGCAAAATCTCAATGGATCCAGCAGACACCGACGTTCCAGCAAACTCTTCGCGACGACACGATTGACACAAAAGCCCGCCCTGACTGACCCAGTGAGCAAATCGTCCATTCTGCTCGACGGGACAACCACAGACAGAACATTCGAACAAATTGGGAAGAAGACCAATGTGCTGAAGAAGGGAGATTTCGAAGTAGACAACCAGTGAGGAAGGCTGAGTTTCTGGTGACGAAAGCAGTGAAAGAACTGCCTTCGCCAAATCAAAAAGCTCCGGGAAAGGATCAAAGTCCTCAGTCAGCGAACAAAGCAACTCCGCGATGTAATACCCCGCGTAAAGCCGACTCAGTCCGTCCCTCGCCCCGATTTGCTGAGGTTGAAAACGCGACGTAAGTCGAGCCTCTGTCAGCAAATTCAGAGTTCCTGAAGACTTCCGAATGAAGACTACGCGACATTCGGAAAGCAGGTCAAGAGCAGCATCAAACGGGCCCCGTATCCGCTTTGCCCCCTTCGCCAGGGCAGCAAACTTGCCAAATTCACGACTAAAAAACGTAAGGACGCGGCTGGATTCACTGAAATCCACCTGACGAATGACAATGGCATCGGCCTTTTCGAGCGACACAGGGAATCCCAGGAAAGATCAGTTTGACAACAACAGCAGTGGGCGTCGGAACCTTTTGCTGGTCCATCTTTCAAGAACACTGAACCGCGGCCGACGCCTGTCACTCTCGAAGTCTACTTGATTTCCTCGTCACGAATATAGTCATGACAGGCAATACAGGTGGCAGTCATCTGTTGCTGAAACCAGGCGGCACCCCCAAGTCGTTTGTCTTTTGCCTCCTGCTCGAGCCGTGCCGCGAGACGCATAAATTCCATCCTGAAGTGCTCGTAAACTTCTTCGTCCGAATCGGTCTTCTTCCAACCCCTGGGAGGGTCAAGACTCATCAGTTTCAAATCTTCGGCGGCTCTTTGGATCGCGTCAAAATCATGAGTGACGAGTCCCTTGAGAATCACTTCCGCATGATCCAGCTTTTGCTCCATCAGATTGTCGATCTGCTGCACCTTTGGCCGTCGCGGCTCGACCTGCACTGGAATCGGAACCACGGGATCCTGAGAAGTTCCCGTCTGCATCGCCAGGCTCGCAGCTCCAGAAACTGCCAGAAGAATTGTCGTCATCAACAGAAAGGACTTCATCTCCACCTCCATGTGCAACAAGGGTTACCCACACGTCGTGCACCTGCAACAACAGGGCTCTGTCGCAGAATCAGCGGAGATCTTTTAGCGAAATGCTCAATCCGCAGCAGCGCGAAGACTGCTTGCTCGTGAGAACTTCTGACCGATCTGATGTGCGGTGTGCACAGCGTGCACAGTTTGGATCAGCTTTGGAGTGCTTCCGCAACGTTGGTGCGGTAAGCCGTCATGGCTGGCAGGAAACCCACGAGCGTAGCCAAACCGATGAGTACCGGAAAAAGGATGGACTCCCAGGCATTCAGGGTCCACGGGTTAATCAAGAGCCCGGTTTGCTGAATGACCCACGGAGCGGCGGCAATTGCGAGGCCGTGACCGATAAACCAGCCCACCAGACCTCCGCCAAGGCACAGCAGAGTCGATTCGCCCAGAATGATGCCAAAGACATGTAACCGTCCGGCCCCAAGTGCTCGCATGATGCCAATTTCCTTGCGGCGATCCGACATGCTGTTGTAGATGCTGACAAAAATACCGACACCCGACACGAGAATGATGATGCCGATCAGGACAATCATTGCTTTCTGAATGTTTCCAAGCAGACCCGTCACAAGCTTGTGAATTGGCCGGACCGGATTGACCGCCATCGCCTGAAAGCCCTTCTGGATTTCCGCCGACAGCATGACAGAGTCAAAGGGGGTTTCCGGCCGAGTTTTAACCAGGATCGCAGTGACTTCCTTCATGGCATCCGGCGTCGAGTGCCCGTGATCATGATGATCATGGCCCGCTGACTCGGCTTCATGGGCCTTTACTTCTTCCAGTTGTTTTAGTGCCACGGCGAGTCGCTCCGGATCTGCCGCATAGAAGTCCCGCAACCTCTTTTCGATTTCTGCAGCCGGCTTTTCATGCCCGGCAATTGCATAAAATCCCTCGAGGTTCAGGAAGACCGTTCGGTCGTTCGCGGTACCCGTTCGAGCCAGAACTGCGACCACAGTGAATTTCTCATCATGAACGTGTCCGCTCTCAGCTCCGCCGTGAACGATCGTAAACTGTGAACCGACGTCCCAGCCATTCTGTCGAGCGACCTCAGCGCCGATGATCGTGTCGAACAGACCATTAATACGCTTGCCTCGAATTCGAAAATTCTGTCCCGGCATGTATTCGTTTTCGAAATACTCTGTCGTCGTGCCAACAATCGGGAACGAACCTTCTTTGGTCACGTCACCAAACGCCAGCGGCACAGCAGAAATGATCCGTCGATCCTGCTTCAGCTGTTCGAGGTACATGTACGGCAGGTTCTCGATCGGAGGCTGCATGCGGTAAACAGCGCTCAGGACCAGTTGCAGGTCGCTTCCCTTTGGCCCGATAATCAGATCGTAGCCAATACTTCGTTGCGTGAAAGCACTGTCGACGGCTCCAAAGACGACCAGCACAAGCACCATCAGCATAACCCCCAGTGCGATGCTGAGCGCTGTGAGTGAGGACGCCAGGCGACGCTGAAGGAGGCTTTTCCACGCGATCGTAAGAAGATTCATGGCACGGATCACATCTATGAAGCAGGAGTATCAGAAGAAGGCGACGCAACAGTCGACGGATGGTGTCAGAGGCACAGTTCAGGACGGTTAAAGTCCTGCAGCCGCTCGACTCGCTTAAACGTCGAGGCCACATCCATCGAATGGGTCACCATCAGAAGCGAAACATTGTGGTCACGGCAGGTATCGCGAATCAGGTCGAGGATCAGCTGCTGATTGGCGGGGTCGACATTGGCCGTCGGCTCGTCAGCCAGCAGCAGCACAGGCTTGTTCGCAAGAGCTCGCGCAACCGCCACTCGCTGCTGTTCACCGACTGAAAGTTTCGACGGAGAGTGATTCAATCGATGTCCAAGCCCAACCCGTTCCAGAAGCTTCTTTGCAAACTCGCGGTCGGCACCTTTGCCTGAGAACGCCATTCCCAGCATCACGTTCTCAAGAGCGGTGAACGCGGGCAAAAGATTGAACGTCTGAAACACGATGCCGATGCGGTTGGCCCGATACCTGTCGCGAACAACCTCCGGCATCGTTGCCAGATCACGACCATCAACAATGACGCTTCCGGCATCCGGCGTCAGGATTCCGGAAATGATGTTCAGAAGCGTCGTCTTCCCGCCTCCGCTGGCACCAAGCAGCGCCACCTGTTCACCCTGCTTGACCTCAAAGCGGTCGATCCCAAGTACGGGCAACTTTCGGCCCGTCGGTTCGATGTAGGATTTTCGGACTTTCTCAAGCAGCAGCGACATATGGTCATTCCAGAATTTCTGACAGCCTCCCGAGACCGACAGGCTTTATGCGAAGCTCGGGACAATAGCAGACCCGCTGAAACGACGCGAGTTGCCTGACGGAACGAGTGTATTGACCAGTAGATACGCTCGCCGCTCGCGGCATCATACGCAGGCGGGTTTCCAAATGATGGAGCCATTTCGCACTTTGGCAAATTCCCGGCGGAAGAGCACAAAACCGCGTCGTGGAACTCGCCAGAGTTCCTCGCACATAACGGCCATAGCGGAACTCGCCCGAGTTCCTTCAGGCGCTCAGGAAGAATGGCGACCTTCAATACAGGTCGCCCGAGGAAGTCTGGCGACTTCCACTACAGGTTGCCAAAGGATGTCTGGCGACTTCCGCTACAGGGATTTTGGTTCTAGGTCACCGAAAACGTCACCAGCGAACTCCATGGTCCGATCACTGAGGTCGCGCTGATGGCTCGCACCCAGACGCGGTAAGTTCCGACGGGCAGGGCTGTGGTCGGAGTGTAGGATGTTGACGTCAGGCCAGTGAGATTGATAATCCCCGATACCGGGACATCAACGCGCGTGACGAACAACTCATATGTGGCAGCACCGTCGACCGGTTTCCAGCGAAATTCCGGCGTCCCGGAATTCACGGTTCCTGTTGGCGTGAGGACATCCGTCTGACCACCCACCCGGAAATCCGTTACGGGAACAGACTGACTGCGGAAGTTGCCGGCTGCCACAGCATTCACCCACCACCGATGCATCCCAGTTACAAGTGGAGTCGTCGGCGTCCATGTCGTCGTGGTGAGCCCGGTCGCCGACTGCACAATGGCGCCTGTTGAAAGATTGCGAACAAACACCTCGTACGATACCGCACCAGCAAGGCTGCTCCAGGAGAATTGCGGCTGGGTGGCGAAGGTCGGATTCAGAGGAGCGAGCGGGGCAGGAGCGGGCAGGACGTGCACTTCGAACGCGGCTGACCATCCGCCGGCATTACCTGCCGCGTCAAACGCTCGAACCCAGCCTCGATACAAACCCATGGGCATATCGGTGCCGCTGGTCCACGATGTTCCCGTAATATTGGTGTCAGAATAAACCCTCTGCGCGCCGGTTGTCAGATTGTTGACGTAGATCTCGTACCGAACGGCGCCGGCGAGTGCCTGCCAGGAAATCACAGGGCGAGCTGTGGACTGTAGTCGCGTGACAGGGTTGACCTGAACTCGCTGGTCCACAAAGAAGTTGGACTGAATCGACCACGGTCCCGTTTCGCCCGCACTGTTAATTCCGCGGACCCAGAGGTTGTAACGACCAAGCGGTAAATCCGACGTTGGCACGTGCGAAAGAGCGGACACAACGACTCGAAAAAACGGATTGACGCCTGTGGACTGATTCCGGATCCAGACTTCGTAGTTCGCCGCTCCAGGGATTGCAGTCCATGCGAGCGACGGTCGTGTTGTGGAGACAAGAACGCCGGGCTGCTGGATCACAGGAATTCCAGCAAGGCTGATTCGCGAGAGTTCTCGCCCAGTCTGGTCAGAAGTCCCGGCAAAGACCAGACCTCCCTTAAACTCAACTATGTCCGAAGCGTTCGAGCCATTCTCACTGAACTGCATTGTGGGCTGTCCGGAGGCACTCCGATGGCGATAAAGTCCTCCTCCGCCCCCATCAACACTCCACAGTTGGTCGCCGTTAATACCGTCGTTCGCACTGAAAAAGACACGATTTCCCGAGACAGTCAGATTGTTGATCCCCGATGACGCTGTTCCGGCGGCGACGTCAGCCACAAGAACCGTTCCGACAGCGGTTCCGTCAGATTTCCAGAGTTCATTCCCCGTTGCAGTCTGAGTTGCTGTAAAGAACAGCGTTCCGTTTGCATTGATTAGACGAGTCACCGCGAGACCAGACCCCGTACTGATGTCCTTCACCAGCATGGTCCCGACCGCAGTGCCGTCTGTCTTCCACAATTCCTGCCCGGTCGTGCCGTCATTTGCCGCGAAGAACGCGTTGTTACCGACGACAGTCAGCTGACTGATCTGCGACGAACTGCTGCCCGCACGAATGTCTGCGACCTGTTGAGTTGCCCCGGTACCGATGTTGTAACTCCAGAGTTCAGTCCCGGTGGTCGCGTCGGCGGCGACAAACAGAAGCAGCCCATTCACAACTCTGAACTGTTTGGGGCTTGATGAATCCGTCGCATGGATGTTGGAAACCATCACGGTCCCGGCGGACGTTCCGTTGCTCTTCCAGAGTTCAACTCCATTCGTTCCATCGTTGGCCGCAAACATCAATGTGCCGCCAACATTCGTCATCTGTTCCGGCGCTGAAGACAGAGTACCAGTGCGAATGTCCTTTACGAGGACAGTGCCGTTCACTGTGCCGTCCGTCTTGCAGAGTTCAATTCCAAGATTGGACCAGTTCGCCGTGAAGAACAAGGTCCCGCCAACATTGGTAAGGCTGGATGGAGAAGACGTTCCGGCACCGGCCACAATGTCACGGACCATTGAAGTGCCACCAGGAGAGCCATCTGTTTTCCAGAGCTCCTGACCGTTGATTCCATTGTCGGCAATGAAATAGATGACTCCATTCACGGCCGTCAGAGCAGTTGGATTCGACGAATTGGGGCCGGAGTTAATGTCGGCAACTCGGTAGGTACCTCCCGAAGTTCCATCGGATCGCCAAAGCTCTTTGCCGGAGGTTCCGTCATTAGCCGCAAAGTAGAGGATTCCATTCAGGTTCAGAATGGAGTCAACAGAAGAACCAGCCGAGCCGGAAGAGATATCCTTGACCTGAGTAGTGCCAACCGACGTACCATCCGATGTCCACAGTTCATAGCCGGTTGTCCCGTCGGTTGCAGCGAACAACAGCTTTCCGGCCGCGTTCGTCAAAGGATTTGGCACGCTGCCGTAGCTTCCCGGCTGAAGGTCTCTGACCATAACCGTCCCGACAGCAGTGCCGTTGCTCTTCCACAGTTCTGCGCCGTTGACGCCGTCGTTGGCACGAAAGTACAGCGTGCCTCCAACATTCACCAGTTGAGCCGGCGCTGAGCTGACTCCTCCGGCGATAACGTCCTTCACCAGCACAGTCGATTCTGTGGTTCCGTCGGTCTTCCAGAGTTCTTCGCCATAGATTGCTCGAGTCGCAGTGAAGTAGCCCGTCGCGCCGACCATGGTGATCGAAATGACCGAAGAACTGGCCGGGCCGGCTTCAATATCTGCCAGCAGCACGGTACCGCCATTCGTCCCGTCAGTCCTCCAGAGTTCACGACCATTTGCGGTCGTCGTCGCGGCAAAAACAAGGTTCCCACCGACAATCCCCAGCGGCAGGGGCGTTGAGTTTCCAGCACCAGACTCGATGTCGCGTACCAGCAACGTTCCTGGTCCTGTGCCATCTGTCTTCCAAAGTTCAATTCCGTTGGTAGCGTCATCCGCAGCAAAGAACACACTGCCCGAGAATTCGAAGAAGCCCTGCGCACCGGAACCAAAGCCAGCCGTTGCGATATTGGCCAGCAAAGTCGGAGTCGCGCCAGCCGAGGCTACGCGCCATGGTTCGACACCGTTGGTGCCGTCATCAGCCGAGAAATACAGTCCAGAAGAAGTGGCTTTCAGCGAACGTGGGTCTGAGCCGATATCGCCGGCGTTGATGTCCAGCACCAGCGTTGTTCCAATGGTTGTGCCGTTCGTGGTCCACAGTTCCTGACCATTCGTCACAGTGTTGGCAGCAAAATAGAGCTGTCCCGCGAAGTTCGTCAGTTCGGAGGGATTGCTGCCGCTGGGACCACTCAAAATATCTCGAACAAGAACGGTTCCGACAGCAGTACCGTCAGACTTCCAGAGTTCGCGGCCATTAACACCATCATCGGCAGTGAAGTACAGGACACCATTCACATTGGTCAGAGACTGAGGATCGGACCCTCGCAATCCAGGGCGAATGTCCTTCACCAGAGTTGTTCCGTTTGTGGTCCCGTTGGTTTTCCAGAGCTCTAAGCCGCCGGACGGAGTCGTGGCAGTGAAAAATGTTGTCGCCCCCACTTGAGCAAAGTGGTCTGGACGGCTTCCCTCCGTGTCTGCACCAGTGAAAATATCCCGAACCAGCTTGTATTCGGCGGTCAACAGAACTCGCGATTCCAGCAACTCCGAGTTCGCCTGTCGCGATTTGCGTCGTCGAACACTGGAGGAAGACGATACCAGGCGAACGAGATTCCGCAGAAAGTTCTTCATACACGCACTCTGAACGGCAGACTGTGAAGTTCCACAGGAAATACATGTGGCACTGCCTGCGTTCAGGGAGAAGAAATTCAGGAAAACTCTGATCCGGCACCAAAGTCGATTCCGTTAGTGTGGTTCAGGCAAGACAGCCGGTGTTGACGGAATGGAATGAGACCTTTGGTGGACTCACCGGTCTTCTAAGGCATGAAGAAGCGAAAACGGCAAGGAAGCCATCTTGCCGGCAAATCCAGTCGAATCGAGCGAAGCAATTTTCTGGGGGAAGTCCCTCATTTTCATCGAATCGTAAAATAAGTCGTTCCCGCTGCAGATGTCACGGGTCATAGTGATAGTGGTACTATCCCTCGGTAGAAATTTTCTCCCGCTGAGGACAGATCGAAAAACACCTACTGGTGCATTTTAATATACCACCCAATAACGCAAAATTCAAAATGAACTCTGGCAGCAGCAAGCGAGCCGGAGAACGACGAGTCAATTCGTCGAAGAATCACCAAAGGGATGACGGCTGAAGGCTTCCGACAAATCACCTTAACGGCATTTTGACTGAGTGCGACAGCAAGACGATCCAACTTGATAGTGCTTCTGTCAACAGGGGACCCGCAAATGAACGCACGGGCTGACATGAGTCGAAAGGGCTTCACGATTCTGGAGCTTCTTGTCACGATCAGCATCATCGGCGTCCTTCTTGCACTGGTTTTGCCAGCAGTGCTTTCAGCGAGGTCGGCATCGGAGACTGTTATCTGTCGAAATCACTTTCGACAGTTTGGCGTGGGTTTGCAGCAGTACATTACATCTTTCGGAAAGCTGCCACGAACAAAGACACCAAGTGGTTCGTCGTTTGTCGCATTGCTGCCATATATGGACGAAACGAAGCTGTATGGTTTGATCACTGGCGAAGGAGAGAACCTCAGGGCATCAGATTTTCATCAGCCAGAGGTTTTCGTTTGTCCAATGGACCCGGTGACCAACAGTCGCAAGCTGGCTTCAAACATTGCGGAGAACATCGGAATCTGCTCCCAGGGCGAAGAGCGACAAGCCAGCGGGAAATCTCATAACGGCCTGATACTTCGACCAGACGATCCCGGACAAGCCACTCCCGGATCGATCCGTGATGGTCTGTCAAATTCCTCGGCGTATTCAGAAATGATCGCTTACCCTCGCCCGGATCGTTCTCGATTGATTTACAAACATGCCAGAGACGGCGTCCGATGCGGTGCGGTGGCCGGAATTCAGGAATGGTGCAGAACCGCTGAGATTGGAATGCCAACCTGGTCATTCCCTCGAGGATCAGACTGGATCCGGGCCAACGTTCAAATCAATCAATACATGCATGTGATGCAGCCAAACGAACGAGATTGCCTGTTTACCCCAGGTGCCGCCAGTATGCACCGGGACGGTGTCCATACGGTACTCTGTGATGGATCGGTGCGTCATGTCAGTTCATCCATCGACCATCTCGTCTGGCAGGCTGCCGGGACGCGAGCTGGTTCTGATGGACCTGTCGAATGGTAACCTGAATTCAATAGTCATACCTGCTAAGTGTGCTGCCGAGGCGGAGCAACGGCAACTTTCTGCCAGCGTTAGATCTTTATCTTTGGAGGAACTTTGAATGAAACGAACTGTTTGTTTTCTGGGAGTGACAGCGCTGTTACTTGGTGTCGCCTCACACCATGACACAGTCGTTGCAACCGATCCAGTGCCCGAAGGTCCAGGTGGACCGGCGAGCTGGACCTTTACCTATCCTACCGATGGAGAAGTCACGACTCAGATTGGTCCGTTCATGGGGTCTGCTCTCCTTGACGGGATGGGGATCTTTTCTTTGTATTCCCATACGAATACAAATCCGAACAATGTGTACCCAAGTGAGCTGGACCTCGTTTACAGCAACAACATCATGGCAATCGGGCACTTCTGGCATGAACCACCGCACAACCAGGTTGGTGACTGGTTTGCCACAGTTTACCCGTTCACCCAACTTTGGGGTGAAGGCGTGCCCTTCGATGACGCGTTCAGTGGCTCTGTCATTGTGCCCGGTTTTGACGAAAGCCCGGCAGCGGATATCATCACGGCCATGGGTGGCGACTCCGTCCACTACAAAATCATCCCGTAATGGAGTCAACCGGATCAGGAGAATGGTCCAGCGGTTGAGCAGAAAATCGTTGAATTGAAGCCCATGGCGAATGTCATGGGCTTTTGTGTTGCTGGAATCAGCAAAAAACACAGCAATGACACTGCCGCAAAAAGTTCACTGTCCTAAACTCTGCTCATTCTGAGTCCTTGAATGAATCGGATGACAGGGCAGTGGTGCCGCGAGATGAGTGAACTTCAGCCAGCAAACCCATCGATCCCAGCGAGGCCGTCTGAACCCGTTTCCGACGCGATTCCTGTCACGCCACCTGACAACCGTGATATCCGTTTGCTGATCCAAGAGGACAGTGAGCTGGAAAGACGCCGTTTCCTTTACTACCGCCGCCGACAACTGCGCACGTCCATCACTCTCTTTCTGCTGACCTGCCTGAGCACCTTCGTTGTCGGGGCTAGTTTTGTACCGCTGGAGTATCTTCTGACGATGCTCCTTCCAAGATACCAGTGGTTCGTCCGTCTCAATCTTGGAGGAGCGAGCCTTGAAGCCTGGCTTGCGGAAGCAAGCTGGAGAGGATTCACGTATGCCGCTCCACTGATGGCCATCCTGCTGTTCCATGAGATGGGGCATTTTCTGCAGTCGGTTCGCTACAAAATCCCAGCCTCCTTCCCGTACTTCATTCCGATGCCCCTGTCTGTCCCCGGCACAATGGGAGCCGTTATTTTCAACCAGCCTGGCCGGGCAACACGCCGACAGCTGTTTGATATCGCCGTTTCCGGTCCGCTCGCGGGGCTGGTCGTCATTCTTCCTGTTCTGTACTACGGACTGACTCTGCCAACAGACCCCGCTCATCCAAGTGTGCCCCTGTTTGCTCGGCCGTTACTGATCAAATGGATGGTCTACTGGATCCACGGACCTCAATCCCTGCCAGACACGTTTATCAATCCGGTCTACCTCGCAGGCTGGTTCGGCGTACTGGTCACGTCAATGAACCTTTTGCCCATCGGACAACTTGACGGCGGCCACATTCTTTACACGCTGATCGGCCGTAAAGCCCATGTGGTGGCATACCTGATCGCAGGCGTTGCAATCTATGGAATGATCTTCCAGCAGAACTTCACATTCACGGCGCTGCTCCTGCTGCTGTTCCTGACGGGACTGAAGCATCCTCCGACAGAAAACGAAAAAGAACCTCTGGGGCTGACTCGACAAATCATCGGATGGCTGACACTGGGCTTTCTTTTCATCGGTCTGATGCCAACCCCTATCCAAACTCAAAAGCCACCGGTTCAGGAATCTATCTTTCCATTCGACGATATGAGACAGCCGGAGTTACCTGACGAAGTGTGATGACTCCGCCTTAACGTGCATGACATCCCGCTCAACAGGACGCAGTCAGCATCAATTGGCGACGAGGAATATCTGAGCAGCGCAGAGAATTGCACCGGCGTAGAGTCCGGCGATCTGGTCGTCCGCCATAATTCCAAGTCCACCTGGCAGACGTTCAAAGAAGCGTATGGGCCATGGCTTCGCGATATCAAAGAAGCGAAACAGAACGAACCCGGCAAGCAGCCACCACCAGTTTAGTTTCAGGAACAGATACACGAGCGGAAACGCTGTGATCTCATCCCAAACAACACTTCCCGGATCTTTCTTTCCTCGCAGCACCGCACACCGACTGCAAATCGCAATTCCCGGGATGAACAGCGCCGCGAACACGCCAAGCCGGATGCTCCAATGCGCATCAAACATCCAAAATAGCCAGCCGATGGGAATTCCTAAAAGGCTGCCAAAGGTTCCCGGAGCTTTTTTTGCTCGCCCGAGCCCGAATCCTTCACCAAGGAACAGCACAATCCGATCAGAGATCTGCATCGATTCTGCCGCTGAATGTTCTGATGTCTCCATGACTGCATCCTGTGTGCCTGTCGCATCTTCAAATCACTCACACATTCAGCCCCAGCATGCGCATCAGTTCAATCGCGTTGCTGCGTTCCACCACGCCGTCTCGAAGTGTGTAATCGAACGTCATCGTTCCATCGACGATCGTGTCTTCGAAGTGCATGTTCACGGCCAGGCCATTCATCGTGTCAGCGATTCGCGTCAGAGCCAAATCGTGTGTGGTGACGATTCCCAGCGATTTGCGTTCCACCAGTGATCGGATAACGGCTTCCGCCCCGCGTCGCCGGTCGTGGGAGTTTGTCCCGTGCAGAATTTCATCGAGCAGAAACAACACGACTCGTTCACCCAGCGTCAGATCGACGACGGCTTTCAATCTCTGTACCACACTGAAGAACAGCGATCTTCCCTCCTGCAGCGAATCGCTCACGCGCATCGCCGTACCGAGCTGAAACGGGTATGTTCGAAACTGGGAGGCACGGACAACCGAACCGCAGTATGTCAGAACCAGACTGGCTCCGATACTCCTGAGGAATGTGCTCTTGCCCGACATGTTCGAACCACTGATCAGCATCAATGGCTTCTCAGCGGTCAGCTGAATGTCGTTTCGGATACAGACGGATTCCTTCAGCAGAGGATGCCCCAGCCCCGTAGCCCTGAATTCTGTCTGCTGATCCAGGATCTCCGGAAAAACGTCCTCCGGATGATCAAACGAGTAACCGGCCACACACAGAGTTGCTTCAAGACACGCAACAGTTTCCAGCCAGTCTTCAACATCGACGCCGAACTGGCGGCGCCAGCATTCCAGCAAATGCGTCAGCAGTACGAGCAATCCGCAGGCCCAGGCGACGGGCACAAAGAACTGATTCCGCATCGAGTTATTGAGCCATTGCGTCAGCTTACTGAGGCGTCGGATGGCACGCGATGCTGTTTCCGTTTCGGTGTGAAGACGATTCTGAAGGTCACGTATGGTTGGTTCGTCTGCCATGTGCTGCTCGAACAGTTCAATCACCTGACTGAACTGCCGGAGCGCGGCGTCGACATCGTCCATCTCCTTCGCTGTGTGCAAAATCTGCTTTCGCGTCAGGATGACAGCCGGAGTCTGCAGAAGAACAAGAAGCACGAGCCAGCGTAGGGCCAGAACTTCCAGCGCCACGAGAGCAAGGATTGGCACGGCGATCGCGCCGATTGCAACCGACCAGCTCAGGACAGTCAGTGACACGGGCTGCGCGGGTTCCCGCACCCACGTTCGCAGCAGTGTTTCGGCGCGCGCCCAGTCTGCTGAACCCGGGATGCACGCAAGAGATTCGCGGAGTGGAAGGCTGTCGCGCAGCCCCTGAGCCCTGGCCTGCCTCACGCGGATTGTGTCGGCGTCCGGCACAGTCGTCATCCAGGTGGCCAGGTATTTTCGCCCCGGCTGCGTGCGACACTCATTCAGCATCTGGAACAGAGAACCAGGTCCGAAGACGTCGAGGTCCTGCGCCCATGGATGGTTCTCGTTCAGGAACTCCTTCCCGTCTGCCACATCGTTTCCAAAAATCCGGTGAAGACGCGCGATTCGACTTTCATGAAACGCCTGCAGTGATCGTGATCGCGCCAGCATTCCCACGCAGCGCTGGTGGAACGGAAGCAGAGCCAGGAATCCAAGGACAGGAACCGCCATCCACCACCAGGAGACAAGGTCTGGCTCGCCAATACACAGGATCCCGAGGCCGACAGCGACAACGAAGATGATTGTCCGAACTCGTACGAAGCGATTGTCACGAACTTCCAGTTCCGCGATCTCAGCTCGAACGTCCTTGAGTCGCGATTCGTACGCCTCCATAGGAGAAAGACGAACAGGAGACTCTGGGGAACGCATTGCAGATTCGAGTTTGACAGACATGAATATCAATCAGCAGGAGAATGCCCCACACGCCGGCATGGGTTTCGAGTTCGGGATACAGGATTCAGCAATGGCAATGCTGCAACTTCCGCAATACGACTGCGGATGACTTCACCAGAAGCTCACCTCTAGTAATGAGGCGGCCGTTCCACAGCCGCATCACGTCGTTCCGGAGGCTCACCCAGCGCAGAAAGTTCGAGCTCGATCTTTTGGAAGCGAGTATCCCATTCCTGCATTCGTTTCAAATGCCGAAGCAGAGATTCATTCAGTGCATCGATATCGTGTTGCAGGTGCGCGATGGCAGACTCCATCCGCTCCAGCCGTTCTTCGATAATTCCTGACATCAGCTGATCCTGTCCCTTACTTGCCGACGGAACGCAGGCACTCTAAAAAACGAACAAGCACCGCGAAATCTTGACGAGACACTGTCCGCGAGACCGTGGCGAATCACACTTTCTGCAGGTTTTCCCACGAAACAGGATCAAACGCAACTATGCAACCCGACGAAAAGGCCCGAGAACTCGGGGTGTCTTTCGAACCTCAAACGCCAGGCTACCTGAATCTCTGTATTCGTTCCGGAAACCAGCTCATCACTTCCGGCCATGTCAGCGATCTGAAGGGAGTACTCGGCAAAGACCTGACAGTCGCACAGGGGTATGAAGCAGCTAAAGACTGTGCAAAAAAGGTTCTGAGATCAGTCTACAATACCCACGGCACCCTGAACGGCCTTCGCGTGCTGAAGGTACTGGGCTGCGTCTATTCCGCCGGTGACTTCACCGACCAGCACCTGGTCATCAACGGATGCAGCGACCTTCTGCATGAAATCTTCGGAAAGACCACCGATGGTTATCACGCCCGAAGTGCCCTGGGCTTCGCCGCGCTGCCTACCGGTGCGGCTGTCGAAGTCGAAGCCATCTTTGAAATCAAAGGTAGCTGACCTTGGCTCGCCGCAAGGGAAAAAACAAGAGAGAAAGTTCTCCGAAGCGATCGTGGGCGGAACGTTTCGCCGCTGACGTCGTTAATGACGCGAACGAGACTCCGGACTTTCGGCAACTTGCCAGGCAGAACAAGGCCGGTGTCGTCGGGCTCGGCCTGAGTCTGCTGCAGCTTCTGGGCCATGGACTTTGGATCACAGTCGTGGTCATCCTGAGCCAGTCACCGGAAGCTGCAAAACAGCTGAATTCCAGTTCTCCTGTCGCCTGGTTCATTGTCCTGGATCTGGCAGGGAGCCTCATTCTGACCGGAGTCGCTCTGTTTGTTTGTCTGTTCTACGGACTGCGGAAGAGCCCGAAACTGCCTGCGGTAATCGGGTTCCTGCTGTCCTTCTTCACGGGCGTGCTCGCGACCTCACTTGTGTTCATGCAGGCGATCCGAGCCATGAGCAGGTAACGGTCTTTGAATCCTCACACGAATTCCTACGTGACCGACGATCATCGCGGCCAGGATCGAACCACATCGCTGCCTTCGACGATTGTGATGCGGTCCATCGTTGCATCCACTTCGAACTCCGTCGTTTCGCCCGATGGCCATGTGACGATCAGCTTTGCTGTTGAGTCGCTTTGTGGGATCACGAAGTGCGGTTCCGAAAGATGAGCCGACGCGTAACTGCCGCCGCCTTTGAGTTGCCGCCACTGGGAACGTCCGGCTGATCGCAATTCCAGCCGAGTTCCAATTGGACAGCGAGCATTGGATGTTCCTTCCAGCTTCACCCACAATCCTCGCGCCGTTACGTCAGACTGGTTGATCAGAAGCTGAGCTGGAAACTCTGCAGGCGACGTCAGAACGTCGCAGCGTCCGTCACGATTCCAGTCAGTCACCGCCAGTCCACGACCGTTCGTCGGCACCATCAGCGCTTTCCCGGCCAGTTCTGTGACTTCTGTGAAGTGTGAACGATCGACATTTTCGAGAACCACCATCCGTTGAAGGGCAGGGGAGTGCTGCGGATGCTTGACCACGTTGCCGTTACAAACGACGACGTCTTCATCTCCGTCCAGATCCAGGTCCACAAAAGCAGAACCCCAGCCAACATAGCTTTCGCCAATGGCAGAGACACCGGCAGATTCACTGACATGACGGAACAGCAGGTTCCCCTGGTTCTGATAGAGTGCGAAGCTCTCCATTTCGAAGTTGGCCGCCCAGAGATCGAATCGCCCATCTCCGTCAAAGTCAGCCACATCAACGCCCATACTCGCATCCGGCGAACCCCTGCTGCTGACTCCGGCGCCGCTGGAAATGGAACGATCTTCAAAATGAGTCCCCTCCACATTGCGATAAAGAAAATTCATCATCACGTCGTTGCCAACATACAGATCGAGCCAATGATCGCCATCCAGATCGGCTGCCACCGCACCAAGCGCTTTTCCGTCGGTGCGAATCTGAAACTGCGAGGTTCCGTCGCGCCAATGCCCCTCGCCGTCGCCCAGAAACAGGTAATCCGGCGCGGCTTTGAAGAGTTTTGGAGAACAATTGTCCCGAGTTGTCCCGTCCGCCGCATAACAGGGCGGGTCGTTTTCAAATGACCAGTCGACGTAGCCGCAGACGAAGAGATCAGGAAACGAATCGTGATTAAAGTCTCCCCACGCGCAGGAGACACACCAGACCGGCGCAGTTAACCCGGAACTCGCGGTGACGTCTTCAAATGTCCCATCTCCCTGATTACGAAGCAGCTGAAGGCCCTGGTATCCGGCGATCACCAGGTCAGAAAAACCATCGTTATCAACGTCATTCACTGCAACAGCATGGTTGTAATGCGTCATTCGCGGAAAACCGGAAATCGCTGTCGTATCCTGAAATCGAGTTCCCAAACGGTTTCGAAAAATCGCTGACTCACGACTCACTGTGGTTCGGCCGCTAAACGTTCCGCCTCCGCAAATAACCGCATCCGGCCATCCATCGTTTTCAAAATCAATCGCTGCGATGCCGCTTCCAAGAGATTCAAGGATCGTGGAGTAATTGTGCTCCTCACCATTTCGCGGAATGAACTCCGGAAACAGATCCGTCCCTGCGAGCGCCAGTGAAATCTGAGTGGTCACTGACGGCTGTTGCTGCTGCAAATCTCCAGTCTTCGGCGGAGCGACAATCCTGCTGCCGCGATCAGAAACTCGAGGAGCGTTCGCATCGCTGACGGCAGGAATCGGCTCGCGCTTCTTCGAAGTGCCGGTGGGATCGTCCGCCTGGCGCGTTCCACACCCTGCGAGGAGCACGAGCAGAAGAAGAGGCAGAGCAAGTCGAGACTGAGGTCCGGCTATTGTCGAGACACGGCGATCCATCGGTCACGAATCCAGATTTGCAGAGGCAGAAGGACGAGTAGCCAAACCCAGAATGCTGTCACAAGCCAACTGACTGTTGACACCATCGGCACATGCTGTGACCTCGCAAGAGTTCGGGTCAACGGTCCGATCAGGTAGATTGGTGCTGCAAGACAGAAGAACCCGGTGAAAGTGAACAGAGCAGTCAGGGGCAATGCGGCCCATCGTGTGTAAAGCGACAATAATGCAGCGATATGGCAACTGAGCGCCATGAGCAAGATGTACGTGATGACCAGATCCGACGGCTCCGTCTGATCGTTCGTCAACAGTTCCATGTTACGGATAATTCCGGAGTACCCGACGAGGAAAGTGATCGCAACCAGAATCAAGGAGGGCAAAACTCCGATGAGGCATCCCAGAACTTTCTCGAGCAGGATCCTGACCGGAGTGTAGGGAGCCATTGCGAGCGTCGACTGAGTGCTCTGGCGAATCTCATGAAACAGACACCCAGATGAGTACAGCACTAACTCAACGGAAAGGATGGACACAAACGTCAGAAACGCGTTCCACCCAAGGTCTTTGCCGAGAGTGAAATGTAATTCCCCCGTTTCATTCTGCTGAAGGACGTAGAAGCCCGCCAGCAGGACGAAGCCAGCCATCAGTTTCGAAAGAAAGAACGATCTGCCACCCGTGTAGAAATGAAACTCTTTCCATGCGATTGGCAGTTTCCAGACTCGTTCCAGTGACCAGCGTCTGAGTGCTCCGGTAGATTCAGCGCCTCCGGTTTCCGAGGGACGTGTCCAGTGATTTAACATGACCGTACTGATCATAAACAGGAACGCACCCAACCCGCAGCTCGCCCAAAACTGTGTGGTCACCAGCGAATAGTCGCCGCCAATCTGCAAGATATCTGACAGCCGTTCGTTCACCGAAATCGTCGCAAAAAGGACTGGCACCTCTGACAAAATCTGGCTGAGCACCGGATTCAGTTTGCCGGCTGGTACTGCCAACAGAAATTGACTGCAGATTTCCGGGAGGAAAAAGAACAACAGCAGGATGGTGCCGCACAACGCCGCCGCTCGACCTGACGTCGCGCATCGGGCACTGCAAAACAGCGCCAGGTTCGCCACCAGGATCATCCACGCTGCCAGCGCCAGATAGGCAGCGATCACCTGTTGCCACAGGATCCCGCCCAGCGTAATCGACAGCAGCGTGAACGGCAGCTGAATGATCAGAAGCATCAGTGATGTAACAAGGCGCGAAGTGGATTTCCCGAGCGTTATTGCCAGAGATGTCATGCCGGCCAGTTGCAGCAAAGCGAACGTGCCTGAGTCTTTCTCTTCCGTCAAAGCACTGACGAAATAGCTGATCCCGGACACAGTGATGAGCAGGAAGTTCAGAAAGCAAATCGCTTTGAAGAACTCCAGCCCTGCGCGATTCACGCCAAAGACATCGCCCAGAGTCGTTCCAACAGCCAGAAGGATGATCATCGCAAAGCCAGCGCGCACGATATGAGGCGCGATGGATTTTGAATCCATCCGAAGGGTCCAGCTAAACAGTGTCGTCGCGCCGGAAATCACGTTCGAACTCCCCGAGTCGTCAGGTCCATAAATGCCTGGTTCAGATGACGGCGCTGCTGACTAAACCCCTGGATCGGAAGATCCAGAACCAGCAGCGTTCGCAGAAAGTCATTGCCGCTGATTCCCTCTTTCAGCTGAATGATGAAGTCCCGACCAGTCGTAAACTCAGGCTCAGAGACTGAAGCAACGCCTTCAAGAGTCTGTAGCTTTGGAAGCACCTCCGGCAAGCTTGTTGCCAGTCGCAGGTTCCATGCAGGACGCTCTTCAGGGGCTTCCAGCAGCACATCCATCGGCCCGCTGAACTTGATCTGCCCCCGATCGATAATCGTCACACTGTCACACAATTCAGACAGCTCACTCAGAATATGGGAGCTGATGAAAATGGTCTTCCCCATCCTTCTTAGTTCGCGAAGGATCTCCATCAGTTCGATGCGAGCGCGAGGATCAAGTCCGCTGGCGGGTTCGTCCAATAACAGCAACTCGGGGTCATGAACCAGAACTCGTGCCAGACTGACTCGCTGCTGCATCCCGCGCGACAGCCCGGTGATGAGGTCATCTTTGCGACCATCCATGTCTGTCAGCGTCAGCACATCGTCAATGACCTTGTCCCGCTGTTCGAGTGTCAGGCCATACGCTGCCCCGAAAAAATCCAGATACTCATAGACGGTCATCTGGCGATACATGCTGAAGTGGTCCGGCATGAAGCCAATTCTCTTCCGAACCAGAAGTGTTTCGTTCTTCACATTGTGGCCGAAGACCTGTGCTTCTCCGTACGTCGGCCGAAGCAAAGTACAAATCACCTTCAGAGTGGTCGTCTTACCAGCGCCGTTGGGACCAACAAAACCATGAATGGTCTGAGGCATCACGCAGAACGACACGTGGCTGAGTGCCTGATGACCACGAAATGAATGCGACAGGTCCGACACCAAAATCGCCGGGACGGTGTCTCTTGTGATTTCAACCATGGAAAATCCCTGATGCTGGCAGGTTGCTTACCGTCGCACAAAAGCGAACTTCCGAAGCGTTTTGTCTACCGAACATCAGAATTTGTAGCGACTTTCACCAGATTCGGCACGTGTCACACGGGCTGCGGATGCACAGAATTCAGCCAGAGATGACCAGTGCCCTTAACCGGAATGCTCTGCAGTATCTTCACGCGCCCCTGTGCCGTTGCCTGCATTGACTATTATGAGGTAGTTCCCATAGTTACACTAAAGACATCATGGAATCACTACCCACGCCGCACAACAACTTCTTCCAGTTTGCGCTGTCTGACTTACCCAACGCACGCGGGCTCATTGAGAGTCAGCTTTCAACTGCGGCAATAGCAGACCTGAAGCTCGACACATTGCAGCTGCAGAATGGCAGCTTCGTTGATCCCGATCTGCGCGAGAAGTTCTCGGACCTCCTGTTTTCGGTCGAACTGGCAAGCCCACCAGGTGATGCAGGCACCGAACAGGCTTTGGTCTATTTCCTGTTCGAGCACAAGAGTCAATCCGATCGCCTTACCGTATTGCAGGTTTTGAGCTACATGGTGCGAATCTGGGAGAAGCGAATACGAGACGGTAAGTCTCTTTGCCCAATTGTACCTCTGTTGGTTTACCACGGTGAAACCGCCTGGTCGGCCGCTCGAAGTTTCGCCGAACTGATTCCGACAACTGCTGCTCTGGGCGCGTATCAAATTCAATTTCAGCCACCGCTTCTGGATTTGAGCCGCCTGGACGATGCCGAGATCCGGGGAGAATCCGTTTTGAGGAACACGTTAAGACTGCTAAAATACAGCCGAAGTCGACATCTGGTCGAGATTCTTCGGGAGATTCTGGATTTGATCGGCAGTGCGTTGCCTGCTTCAAAGTTTGCGGAATGGATTCAGGCGATTGGAGTCTATGTCATGACTGTCAACAAGAACATCGACCACGAGCAATACAAGCAGACGCTCGCCAGCATTCTTCCTACTAAGTTCGAACCTGGCTCGCTCGCTGATCGACTTCTGATTCAGGGCCGTGACGAAGGCGAACTCATCGGCAAAATCATGTTGCTCGAAGAGTTGCTGGAATTGCCACGGACTCCAAAATCGGAGCTACTTGCGTCCGATCTCGAATTGCTTCAGCATCACGTAGATGCACTCCAGGAAGAACTTCGCCGTCGAAAACCGTAAGCTGGTTCAACCCGATCCCGTGATTTTGACCGCGACTGAGCGAATAGCAACGCATCGTCAGTGATGAACCAGATGGAGCCAGTTGGTCAGTTCGTCGAAGATCCGAATGCGGTCTGGTTCGAATTCGAGTGTATGTCGAGCCGCGGGCCATGTTCTGACAGTCAGGCTATGACTGGGAATGGACTGAAGAAATATTCTGGTGGTGGCGTTGTCGATGATCGCATCATCTTCGGCCAGCATCAGCAGTAGCGGCTGCCGAACGTTTGCTGCCCGAGTCTTCACGAACTCATCCAGATCACCGCCAGCATTCAGAAAACTACTGGTAACGGTGTGCAGCGCCAGTGGGTCTTCGGCAATGAACTGTTGCCATTGTTCGACCTGAGTAAACAAACCGGGGTCGGTCAAAGGGATTGGGATGTGTTCCCTGGTCACCTCGAATCGGCGTGCCAGTTTCAGCTGCATTCTCTGAAACCAGCTCGGACCAATTTTCGGAAACAGCCCAGGATACAGAAGGGCAAGTGACTGAAATTCGGAAGGGAATAATGCCGCGGCGGCCGCAACCGTTTTTCCTCCCCAGCTGATTCCCATGGCGCTGACCGGGAGATCACCGTCCAGTTCATCGGACCGCGGATCAGCGAGTGCCACTTGTCGAAGTTCACGGAGGTCATTCACAAGCCGCATCCCGTGCACTGCGTGACCGCGCTGTCGACCATTGAGTCCCGATCCCCGTCGGTCTGCGAAGTACACATCAAACCCCGCTTCCGCAATGCGGCGGGACGAATACTTGTACCAGCCTGAGTGGCTTTGAATCCCATGAACTCCCAGAACAATCCCCCGGCGCTGCGACGATGGCCAGTGTCGATAGCGAATCCGGTAGCCATCCGACGCCACAAACTCTCGAATCACCGGCACGACGGCACTGCTGGGAGTCGGCGAAGACAACGCAGATTCCTCAGGACTGTCCGGACTGGTGATCCGAAGTGAATGTTGTGGCGACGGCGGAGGTGTCATCGTGTCGTCTCGCTGCACTCATTGCCGAAGCATTTCATGGAACCACCTCTTCGACGGCTCTTGCAAACGCTCCGAATGCTCCCGCATCGAACAGCACGAACCGCACGAGCTGCGGCTTCTGGTGCCACCGAACAAAATCCATCGTCGTCTTGACCAGATTATTCGCAGCCAGATCGAGTGGGTATCCATAAGCCCCTGTGCTGATCGCAGGAAACGCTATGCTCTCGCACTGATTCTGCACGGCGAGGTTCAGACAGGCGCGGCACGCCGAAGCAAGTAACTCCGGTTCAGACTGCCGCCCACCTTTCCAAACAGGCCCTACAGTGTGAAAAACGAACTTCGCAGGAAGATTTCCAGCCCCGGTCGCAACGGCCTTCCCCGTCGCGCAGCCTTCTGGATAGTTCTGCCGCGTTTCCTGCATAATCGTCGGACCACCAACACGATGGATTGCACCGTCAACTCCGGAACCTCCAGCCAGCTGACTGTTGGCCGCATTGACGATCGCATCAACGTGCTGTTGAGTGATGTCCCCCTGAATGAACTCCATCCGACAGAGTCCAAGTTTGACAATCATTGAACAGATTCCGAATGAGGATTCTTCAACTGAATTTGCTGATGGATGCACTGGTACTAGAGCCACACAGAGCATCCGTGTGAGCTCAAGCGACTGGAAAGACTATCAAACTCCGAATGCATATTCCGGCAGAATCCGCGGATTGCCCACAACATCGCTGAAGATGACAAGGGTTCCACTTGGCCAGCAAATCAGCGAATTCACTGATTTTGCCAGCGTATTCACAGGATGGGGAGCCTGTCATAACCGTGGCAATCGATTCTTCCGTCTCCGTCCGCAAAATCGAAACATTTTCACAAGTCAACGGAATTGTCGGATCGATATCAGAAAGGACGCTGAGTTCTCGGCGGACTTCAATGATACGACAGTTGAGGCAGTCGCAGGTTTCGGGCCATGCGGCGAGGATGTGACTCATGGAAATCCCCTCGGTTCCTTCAGGGAAGAATACGATGCAGACGTTTGGCAGAAGACTACGACGCGGGGTCGTGCTGACGGCGATCTGCCTGATGACGTTTTCCA
>VFQT010001507.1_pt1 | contig 27603 bp, 26 predicted proteins | sample 3512381 | NCBI WGS metagenome assembly VFQT01 (sample SAMN10412376, study PRJNA504923) | tailings metagenome | isolation source: Relicate 2 Philex TSF3 active mining site | place: Philippines: Tuba, Benguet | collected 2017-08-29
GGCTTGAATTGGATTGTCCACTGTGGCAATCACATCTCGGTTGTAGCACTCAGCATTAGCGATGTCTTCGCCCATAGTTTTACCACTAACTGTGGTAACTGAAAGATCTAGAAAATTGCTAAGTTCCTTCAGTACAACTGGAACTCCCCCTGCGTAATAAAAATCTTCCATTAGATATTTACCTGAAGGCATTAGGTTCACCAACAATGGAATCGGTGAGGCATATTCGTCAAATTCTTCAAGTTTAAGATCTATCCCAAGTCTTCCTGCTAAGGCAAGTAAGTGCACAATCGCGTTTGTTGAGCCACCAAGAGCCGCATTAGCCATAATCGCATTTTTAATTGCACTCTTAGTAACAATCTTGCTCATAGTTAGATTTTCATGAACCATTTCTACGATTCTGCGTCCAGCTAAATGTGCGTAAGCATAGCGACGCGCATCTACCGCGGGGATTGCTGATGTTCCGGAAAGTTGCATTCCTAGTGTTTCTGAAATTGAAGCCATTGTTGAGGCAGTGCCCATAGTCATGCAGTGCCCGGCACTTCGTGACATACATACTTCTGCTTCTACCAAATCCTCGCCGCTCATTCTTCCGGCGCGATATTCTTCAACAAATTTCCAAGTGTCAGTGCCTGATCCAATATCGCGGCCTTTAAATTTTCCGTTGAGCATGGGGCCACCGGTAATCATTAATGCAGGCAAGTCAACGCTGGCTGTTCCCATTAATAATCCTGGGGTGGTTTTGTCACAACCAGAAAGCAGAACTACACCATCTAAGGGATTCGCTCTTAATAATTCTTCAGTTTCCATGGCTAACATATTTCGATAAAGCATGGTGGTGGGGCGCATCAAAGGCTCGCCCAAACTCATTGCTGGAAACTCAAGTGGGAATCCACCCATCTCCCAAACTCCACGCTTAACTGAATCTGCTACTCGACGTAAATGAGCATTACATGGAGTTAATTCAGACCAAGTGTTTGCGATACCAATAACTGGTCTGCCATCAAACACATCCGGTGCAAAGCCTTGATTTCGCATCCATGATCTATGAATAAAAGCATTGCGACCCATCCCTCCAAACCAATCTTGACTTCTGCGTTCTGACGATTGATGTGAAGAACCTGACATGGATCATCCTTACTGGGGTTTTCAACAATCTTATAAGATCGTGACAACTTAATTAAAGGAGCCTCTTCAGGTGCTTATCGGTCGACTAGGTGAAATAGGTTCAGAAAAACCCGTAGTTTTCCTAAATGAAAATGAAGCAGTATTCGTAGATTCACTTGTAGAGGATTGGTCTCGAGATTCACTACTTAAAGGTGGCTTTGACCGAGTAGCCAAGAGTGATTTAAACACTCTTCCTAGAGTTAAAGTTTCAGATTGGCGAGTAGGTGCCCCTCTTGCCAGGCCAACAAAAATTATTTGCGTTGGCTTAAATTACAAAGCACACGCGGCAGAAACTGGTATGCCGGTTCCGGATGAACCAATTATTTTTATGAAAACTCCTGATAGTTTTGTTGGCCCATTTGATGATATTGAAATTCCACCAGGCTCAGAAAAAACTGATTATGAAGTAGAGCTGGCAATAGTAATTGGAAAGCAAGCTCGCTACTTAAAGAGCGAATCTGATGCTAAGGACATTATTTTGGGTTATACCGTGAGCCAAGATGTATCAGAGCGTCATTGGCAAGTTGAACGTGGAGGTCAATGGGATAAGGGTAAAGGGTTTCCTACCTTTAATCCTTGCGGCCCTTGGATTAATACCGATCCAAATTTAGACCCACAAAAATTGCAACTAATTTGCAAAGTAGATGGTGAAATTCGACAAAACTCAAACACCGATGACATGATTTTTGGCGTTTATCACACAGTTTGGTACATCAGCCAATTTATGGAGCTATTCCCAGGCGACGTGATAAACACTGGAACTCCGTTTGGTGTTGCTATGGGAATGAATCCACCAAAATTCTTACATCCAGGTCAAGTTGTAGAAACCACTATCGAGAATATTGGCACTATTAAATCTAAAACTGTTTAAGCTTTAGATTAAATTTGACGGATAATCCTGATAGGTAACTGGTCTTACGAATCGCATCATTGAGTAACTTCCTACCGAGGTAAACAAAACATTTGTGGATGCGGGGTAAGGCCCTCCATGATGTTGAGCGCGAGTTACCGCAACTCCAGTGGGCCATCCATTCATCACTAAGCGGCCTGAGCGGTGTTTGGCGATTTTAGTTAATTTCTTGAGTAAATCTTGATCTTTTTCTATCTCGGCATGAAAAGTAGTCACCAAAGCGCCTTCTAGTTGAGCGGCAACTGATATCAACTCAGCCTCTTGTCTATAAGTAACGACCAATGCCACCGGCCCAAAACATTCATGTGAAATCTCATGCAAATTTTCTAGGAAATCTTTCAAAGCGACACTCATTAGCCCAATTGACACACCAAAGCCATCTGCTTTTGCTTTCGGCTCTAAAAGTGTTTTCACTCCATTTTTGCTGGTAACCAACGCTACGTCTTTTAAAAACTTTTTTTGAATATCGGGTGTTAAGAGTGTCGAAAAGCTTTCTGGGTCAATCGCTTTAAGAGCTTCTGCTTCAAAATTTGCCGATTCTGGAACCAAAATCAAAGAAGGCTTAGTACAAAATTGCCCAGCTCCTAATGTAAATGAGGCAACAAATCCTGCAGCTATTTCAGCCCCTCTTTCTTTTGCTGCATTTTCAGTAACGAATACTGGGTTAATGCTGCCAAGTTCTCCATAAAACGGAATCGGCACATCTCTTGCTACCGATAAATCAAATAGTGCTCTGCCGGCTGTTTGTGAACCCGTAAAGCCACAAGCTTTTATTAGCGGGTGTTTGACAAGCTCACTGCCCGATTGAAACCCGCGAACCGACTGCAAAATATTTTCATTAAAACCAGAATTCTTAATTGCATTTCTAGCTAGCGCTATAACTTTTTGAGCTAATTGTGGGTGGGCTGGATGTTCTTTAACAACTACCGTGCAGCCAGCAGCTAGCGCACTTGCGGTATCTCCCCCTAATTCACCAAAAGCAAAAGGGAAATTACTCGCGCCAAAAACCGCAACTGGACCCAAAGCCACCCAGCTTCTTTGAAGTTGTGGTCTTCCTTGTGGTGGTGCGCCTTCAATTTTTTCGTCTAAATCTTCTTTTAATAATTCTTTCTTTTTTAGTTCGCTGGCAAATAATCTCAATTGGAAGGTTGTCCGCGCCACTTCACCGACTAACCTTGGCAAGCCTAAGGCAGTTTCTTGGTCAGCAAGTTGCGCTAATTCATTAACATTCTCATCTAAGGCACTAGCGATAGCTTCCAGAACTTTGGCTCTATCGTCCGTGCTAACTTCACTCCAAATCTCAAATGCGCTTTGGCTTTGTTCAATTATTTGACTTATTTCATCAAATGTTGAATCTTGAATTTCTGCTGAGAGTTTGTCTCCGGTTTTTGGATCAATGGATTGAATCGTCATGAAGTTCTTCCTCGGCGGTCAACTTCGATAAGACTACAATCCTCTTCTTCGTCTTAAAGAATCGGTGTAAACCGCGAAAATGATAACAATTCCGACGACGACCGTTTGCCATTCTTGTTGAATTGACATGATTCTTAATCCATTTATGAGTACCGACATAATTAAGGCGCCGATAACAGTTCCAAGAATAGATCCTCGACCACCCATCAACGAAGTTCCGCCGATGATTACAGCCGCAATCGCCTCTAACTCATAACCCATGCCCAGCGCAGGTTGTGCTGAGCCAAGACGCGAAGTTAGAACAACTCCTGCCATACCGATAAAAATTCCACCGACTACATAGACAATAATTTTCCACTTGCGCACATTGATACCACTGATTGCTGTTGCTTCTTCATTACTTCCTATGGAAAATGTATAACGACCCAAAATAGTTCTGTTTAAGACAAATGAAGCAATAATTGCCGAAACAAATAGAATCACAACAGCATTTGGTGTATTCCATCTAGGAATAATCGAACCAAGGGCAATTTTTTCAAAATTTCCGATTCCCGATACATAAATAGGAGCTGTTCCGCTAATAACTAAAGCTAAACCTTTGGCAATGAGCATCATTGCCAAAGTGGCAATAAATGGCGGCAGCTGTAAAAAAGTTATGTTTAGGCCGTTTATCAATCCCATCAATGCCCCAGTTGCGATACCTACCAAGACTCCTATCCAAACTGGTAAACCCATATTTTTCATGGCATAGGCAGCCATAACTGAAGTTAAGGTAACGCCTGTTCCAATGGATAGATCAATACCAGCAGTGATAATTACGAAGGTAGTTCCCACTGCAAGTAAACCAATCACAGCAGTTGAAAGCAAGATGCCATTTATATTTGAGAGTGTGGCAAAAGCAGGGTTAGCAAATGCAAAAAAAACAAAAATCACAACCAAACTTGCAAAAGCCAATGACTGCTGTAGTTGCTGTTTGACAACCGTAGCAATGCCGGGCTTTGACTCTTCTTCAACTACTTTTTGCGCCTCTACCTTTGACATAGTTTCCTCTCTATGACCTAAACTTCGTTGCTAATTGCATAATATTTTCTTGATCAGCATCTTTGTTGTTGAGAACTCCGGTTACGCGACCTTCACACATCACCACGATGCGATCAGACATTCTTAAAATCTCTGGTAACTCACTAGAAATCATGATGATGGATTTGCCTTGTGATGATAAATCTCTTAATAATTTATAAATTTCTTCTTTTGCCCCAACGTCAATTCCACGGGTTGGTTCATCAAAAATTAAAATATCGCACTCTCGGGTTAACCATTTTGCAATAACTACCTTTTGTTGATTTCCACCAGATAAATTCTTAACCATTTGTGAAGCTGAGGGGGTTTTAATTTGCAGTGACTCGATAGCAGATTCCGTTTGACGTCTAGCCCCACCAGAATTGAATATTCCTAGAGAATTTATAAATTTCTTAACTGAAGAGAGAACCGTATTAAAAATGACATCCTGGCTCAGAAGTAAACCAAAACGCTTACGATCTTCTGAAAGGTAGCCTATTCCTGCTTCAACAGCTTGGGCAGGATTTTTTACCTTTACCAACTTACCGTTGACCAAAATTTTTCCACTTTGCATTTTGTCGCGCCCAATCATGGCAAGCGCAACTTCGGTTCTTCCGGCACCCATCAAGCCAGCAAACCCTAAGATTTCACCCTTCTTTAAATCGAAGGTTACATTTTGTAGAAGTCTTCTAGTTGAAAGCCCTTCGACTTTAAGCACTACTTCAGAGCTATCTTTCTGGGTTATTTCTGGTCTGGCATTTTGATCTACTTCGCGACCAACCATTAATGAAATTATTTTGCTAATTTCAGTATTTTTTGTTTCGAGCGTATCAATGTAACGTCCATCTCGAAAAACAGTAATCCGATCTGAAATTTGCGTTAATTCTTCCATGCGATGGGAAATATAGATAATGCCTTTACCTGCGGCACGCAACTTATTAATTATCTCAAATAAAGTCTCAGTTTCAGCTTTTGTAAGAGCGCTGGTTGGCTCATCCATAATTATGATGTCCGACTTATAGGAGAGTGCTTTGGCGATTTCAACCATTTGTTGTTTTGCAACTGTTAGATTTTCAACTACATCTTTAGTTTTTAGCGACAAACCTAAATCATCCAACAAATCTTGTGCTTTTGAATTTAATTTACGTTCACTTAAGAAAACTTTTGCAATTCTTGGCTCTCTACCGATCAAAATGTTTTGAGCAACAGTTAGGTGTGGCATCAAATTCATTTCTTGGTGAATGATGCTAATTCCAGACATTTGTGCCTCATAAGGGTCTGTTATTTCAATTTCGGCGCCATTTATTTTTATTAAACCAGTGTCGCGCTTATAAACACCAGAGAGAATTTTCATCAAAGTTGATTTTCCAGCACCATTTTCGCCAACTAAGGCATGGACCTCGCCAGCTCTTAACTCGAATTGAACATCATCTAGCGCCTGAACTCCTGGAAAGCCCTTACTTACACCTGTTACTTCCAACAGTGGCGGCTGCGCCATAAGTATTTTGATCCTTTCGCTCACAGGCCCTGATCACTAATAGTTTTGAACTATAGAGCACTTGTAGTTACATCTTCAAGCAATTTACCTGATTGTTATATAGTTCACTTTATGACAGCGCCGCTCTATTTAATTGCCACGATTTTCCCTAAAAAAGGTAAAACGGATGAGGCTAAGGATGCATTTGAGGAATTAATAACGTTAACTCGCCAAGAATCTGGCTGCGAACTCTATGACCTTGTTCAAGCTGAGGGTGAATCCGTTTGGGTAATGATGGAAAAGTGGTCGAGTAAATCCGCTTGGGATGCGCATATGCAGTCTGCTCATGTAAAAAAAATTACTGAGCTAGGGCCTGATTTTCTTGAAAGACCAAGCGAATTAAGAATCTTAAACCCAATCTAAATGCTCGTAATTGCTGCGGGTAAAACTTCTTTTGTTGGAAAACTTGTTTGAGTACCTTTTGCCTGCACACTAATAGATGCGATTTCAACAGCGCGTGCAGCAGAAGTTTTAAGGTCGAGACCTTTTGCTAAAAAATGAGCTAACGAGCCTACAAAGCAATCCCCGGCACCCACGGTATCAACGGCATTAACTTTAGGTGCAGGAATATGAATCGTTTCATTTTTATCAACGAGCAAACACCCTCTTTCGCCCAAGGTAATTATTACCGTCTTTACTCCCCTGGCTAACAGAACTTTTGCTTGTTGTTCAGCTGCTTCAATTGAGTCGGTCTTACCACCTGTAAGGATTTCTGTTTCAGTTTCATTTGGGCAAAAGACATCAACCAGTGTATAAATTTCATCTGGTAATTTGTCTGTGGCAGGAGCCGGGTTTAAAATGGTTTTAACTCCATGATTTTTAGCAATTTCAAGTGCTTTTTGCGTTAAGGCTAAATCTATCTCCAGTTGACATAGCAAATATTTTGCTTCTTTAATTTGATCTGTAGCTGCTTGAATTTCTTCTTCAGTTAATAAATTGTTAGCCCCGCTAACGATAATGACTGAGTTTTCCCCTCTATCAGTCACCGTAATGGGAGCAACGCCACTAAGTGCTTTGTTAGTGAAATACAAGTGATCTAGATTCACATTTAATTGCTTTAAATTTTCTTCAGTTCCTTTGCCAAAAAAATCATCACCTAACTTTGAAATTAATTTAACTTTGGAGCCGAGCTTTGCAGCCATCACGGCCTGATTTGCACCTTTGCCACCGTAACCCATTTGAAATTCATGCCCATGGAGGGTTTCACCGTTATTTACAAAGCGCGGCACGTAACTAATCAAATCAAACATGCAGGCTCCAACTACAACAATTTCGCTTGCCATAATTAGTCCTTTGATTTTGCTATAAATTCTTCAGTGAATATGTGAGTTCTAATTACTGTAAATGAGTCCGCATCAGCACCAGCAATCTTTGCTTCGTCTGACTCAAAGTCTTGCTGCATATCCTCTAATGAATCCCAGTAGAGTTCGGCCGTACCGTCATAAGGTAATTCTCCTGGCTCTTGTTGAAATTCCTCAATTCGAACGTTGATTACATAACCTTTTAAGTTTGGAAACTTTAGAGTGAAAAGTGCATGTTCATCAACCCAGCGTTTTTTAAACTCATCTCGCGTCATGCCTGGTTTGGCTTTTAATAAGGCAATCAACTTTACGGGCTTGTCCACAAATTCCTCCTTGTTTTAAGTGCCTATCTAAACATGAATTTCTCGAGGGGTAAAGGCTAGCCAGTTTATGGGATTTTTTTTGAGCATTTGCTCTAATACGCTCTCACTAGTCACTGAAATCATTTTTGGTATAAATTTCTCACCCAAAAATTTCAAACCTGGCCTACCACCATAAGACAAATACCGAGATCGTCTCGCCAAGTCACCACCAAATAGCAGTTGCTTAGAAAACCCTACATTAACCAATTCAGCGAATAATTTTAAGTTTTCAATTTCTTGAATTTCATTCAATCTGGCAGCTCGATCTAAGCCCAAGTAGGCACCCCGCTTTAATAAACTCTTTAGTTCCTTAATTTCTGTTTTGGAATCAGCATGAGCCAATAAAACTCTTGCTAGATTGACTCCTTGAGACTCAAAAAAGTCCAAAACTACATGTGCATCACTTTTTTTATCTAGATGCACCATTATTGCCACATCTGTTTCTAGATTTGCATAAGCGGCTGCCTTAAGACTTGTTTTTTCAAACTCGCTTAATTCAGATTCCCCTATGCCTACCTTGACCACTCCAGCCTTATGTGTTGATGAATGAAATCCCTGATTAATTTCAGAAACTATTAGGTCTATTTTTTGATTAAGATCTAGCTCCATTAATTCAGGCTGATTGGAATAATGCGCTAACTTATGGAAACCCGTGGTGTGAACAATCTTTAAGTTAGTGTCTTTTGCTAGCTGTGCCACGAGCTCGGGGTTTCTTCCTAATCCAATAGGCGTTGATTCTAAATAGCCGTTAAAGCCAGAATTTTTTAAATCAGTAAATTCTTGCAAACTTTTTTCATAATCATCTAAATCTTCATTAAGTAACAGTGGTGTCCGCTGAAAAGCGTGCTCATGATAATTGAATGCGCCTAATTCCTCCGGAGAGATGTCACCCAGGATGGTTCTTATGACTCTCATCATCGATAATTTTCGGCGATCATGGCTAGCTCTTCAATTTGATCACTGTTTAAAGTTAAATCAAAAACTTCAGAGATAACCTGGGTCCAACCATGGATAAAATATCGCCATCCATCATTGACTTGAAGTGAATTTTCATCAGCTTGAGCGGTTGCCTGATTAAAAAATTCTAAACTGCCGCGATAGTTCAACTCCCAAATGTAACTACCTTTGGGAAATGTTAAATCAGCTGGTACCGGAGATCCTGGCAAATCTTTACCCATACCAGTGGCATTGATAATTAAACTTTTTTTTGTTAACTCGGCAAATGATTTAGCTACTTTATCTGGAGAATAAATTTCTAGATTTAATTGTTTCGCACTATAGTTCTTTGAAATTACGGCAGATAAATGTTTCAGTTTTTCATCACTAACGCCAAAAAACGTCATTTTGCTTGGTTGATCAAAACGACTTGCTAGGTACCAGCCAATTGCCGTAGCCGCACCTCCATCACCAAAACACAATACCTCTGCTCCAGTATCAAAATGATTTTTTGGTAAGAACTCTTCAATACTTAATCCTGCTGTAATTGGATCTTTTGCTGAACCATAGAGCTTTTTGTCTCTCACTTTAACGGAAGACACCTCACCACAAAGATTTGCAAAATCATCAAAACCTTCAAAAAGTTCCTGCCCTAATGCAAAAGTAGCAATTTTATGAGTTGTTACTAATGCTCCTTGGCAATCTTGCTTATCGCGAAGAGCCAAGAGCGCATCCTTTATCTGTTGATAACTCGGATTAATGGGCACATCAATTCCAAAAATTTCTGCATCTAAGCCCAGCGCCTCGCTCCATTTAGGAAAGACTTTCATAATTGAACTATTAGAAGTACTAACTCCGATAAAACCGACACTTTTCATTGAACTGGATTTTCAGCTGAATGGCCGGAAAGAACTTTCAAGACATTATTTACTGCCATCTGCCCCATCTGATCAATTGCTTCATGAGTCTGGGCTGCAATGTGCGGTGTAATTAAAACTTTATCCCGAAGTTTTTTCTCTAAAAGCGGACTAGCTACTTCATTACGCAAGGCATCAGCTGCATAAAAATTTAGTTTACCGCTGTTCAAACCCTCAGCAATAGCGTTTTCATTTACTAAGTCAGCTCGGGCCGTGTTAATTATTATTTGGTTTTCTTTACAACGGTCAACCCAAGTAGCATCAATAATTTCTTGCCCGCCAGGCGCTTGCAAAAGAACAAAACCACAAACATCACGAATCTTTTCAACAGCAACTTTGCTTGCACCTTGTCGCGTAATTTCATCTGCGCTCACGAAAGGGTCGCTCACAAACACCTTTGCCCCTAGGGCTATTAATTTGTCTACAACTAATCGACCGATTCTGCCAAAGCCAATAACTCCGACGCTACTTCCAGAAATTTGTGCGCCCCTAACGACCTTCCAGTTGTTCGCCAAAACATTTTCAAAACTTGAATACAAATTTCTAACACTGGCAAATAGAAGGGCTAATGAATGTTCCGCAACTGCGAGTGAATTAGCGCCGGGTGTATTGGTAACAATAATTCCTCTTTTTTTTGCTGCAGTTAAGTCCACTGCATCAACGCCGACACCGTATCGGGCGATAATTTTTAAATTCTTTGCCATATCAAGATGCGCGTCGCTTATTTCAGCGACTCCCGCAATCCAAGCAACTGCCTTGGGCAAATCATCAGACATTTTTTCTAGATTATGAGTAAAGTCCCCTACAACAACTTTAAAACCTTCATTAGCTAGGTCTGCATTTAAATCTTTATTACCTGAAGAAAAAGATCTACTAGTTACCAAGATGATTTGCTGATTCAACTTTTTCCTAGCCGGCTTGCAAACCAATCTTCTTGAATTTTATAAGAATCTAAAAATATTTTATGTGCTTCTAAATACCGCTCATGATTTGATTGATCAGGCAAGAACTCACGCTTTATGGATGAAAGATTTTTAACATCTTCAAATTTAGCTTTGCCAAGCCCCACCAAGGTAGTGACTGCGGCGCCTAAACTATTTGCCTCTTCAACAATCGAGCGTTGCCTCACCGGGATTCCCCAAACATCAGAAAAAATTTGCATCCAAAGTGCGCTCTCTGCACCGCCTCCAATAACGTCAACAGAATCAATTTTTCGATTGTTTTCTCTAAATGCCTCGATACAAGTTTTTAGATTGAAAGCAACTCCTTCTAATACCGCTTTCACCAAATTACCTCTGGAATGATGTCGTTCGATTCCCGCAAAGACTCCAGCTGCTTTAGGATTCCAATACGGCGAGCGCTCTCCCAAAATATGAGGCAAGAAATACAATCCATCAAAAGCGGCGGGTAATGATTCTGCTTCACCTAGTAGCGTATTAAATCGATTAGCGCCTTCATTCGGTAGCAACAAATCAGCAACCCAGTGCAAACTGGCACCGCCTGCTTGCATGGTCGCGGTTGGGACGAATTTGTTTTCAACCACATGATTAAAAGTCATCGAACGCATTTTCGGATCATGCAATGGCTGATCGGCAGAAACTGAAACCCATGACGAAGATCCCATGCAGGCATATGCGCCATCTGTTTCAGTAATGATTCCAGCGCCTGTCGCTGCCATTGGTCCATCGCCACCACCAACCACAACTGGAATTCCAGCCGGTAAGCCCAAATGCAGCGCCGCTTCTGGGGTTAGTTCTCCCAATACGTCAGTAGACAAAACTACCTTCGGAAACAAAGCAGGATCAATTTCAGCTGCACTTAACACCCGCTCTGACCAAATACCTCTCACTTGATCAAAAGCATTTGTACTAGAAGCATCCGAGAAATCAGTCACTAACTTTTGGGTTAACTTGGCGTTTACATAATCTTTAGCATTGCAAATATATTTTGTTTCACTGAATATCTCTTTTTGATTTTCTTTAACCCACATTACTTTCGTCAAAGAATAAGTTGGATTTAACTGATGTCCAATTTCTTGGTAGGCCGAATCCATACCTAATTTTTCGATTAGTTGATCTGTTTGCTTAGTTGAGCGATGGTCGGCCCAAATAACCGCAGATCTGGTTGGCGCAAAGTTTTTATCCAGCATGACAGCGCCCATCATTTGACCAGAAATTCCCAAACCTGAAATCTCTTTTGCGTCAATTCCAGATTCGCTTAAGAGTTTTTTTGTGGCTGCACCAACTGCTTGCCACCAGTCTTCAGGGTTTTGTTCAGCGACTCCTCCTGAGGCAAAGTGAACGGGATACTCCACGGTGCAATGATTGATAATTTTTCCAGTGTCATCATGTAAAGAAGCTTTATTACCTGTGGTCCCTAGGTCATGCGCAATGATCATTACTTATTTATAGTCTTCCAGTTTTAATTTTCCATTTTCAAAGTAAGCCCTTAATCCCATTCCATGGTCTAGTACCCATTGATAATCGTGACCCGCGCTACCCGGATAAACAGCCAGGAATTTGTAATCGGAACTTCCAGTGTTAATTGATCTATGTGCCCAGCCCGGTGGTATGTAAGCAATTTTTCCAACTTGAACTTCTACCCATTTGGTGTCATGTCCGTCGTACATAATTACTCCACCTTCACCAGCTAAACCGAAATAAATTTCACCCTGCGGATCTGGATGTTGATGTCCTTTTGTCATAAATAGCTCACCGGAAACACTTCCCGGTCGAATTGTGGTAATTGACTGCGGAAGTTCTCTTGAGACTTCAGGGACAATTGAAGAAACCACCTGGTAAATCTCTGGATTTAAATTGGTGATCAATTCTGCAAGCGCACCCTCATCCTTGAAGCAGCCCTTTAAGTCACTCGCTCGTCTAATGAGGGTGGGGCCGGTCGGACTCATTGAACCAGATTCAACATCAAAAGAAATCTGAGTAGGAGCGATGGGAGGGGTTTGATATTGATTCATATCGCGAGGCACCTCAACTTAGTTGTAATTACAACTTATCAAGAAGCTCCGGAACCACCATAGAAGGCCAGCCAGGCTCATCTAAATTTTTATGAACCACTACCTCAAATTGACTGCTGTCGCCTCGGTGAATTGCCACAAATCTTTCAATTGGGCGATCCTCGCCATCGAAAGCAACGCTTCTCAAAACTAAGACTGGTGCACCGACTTTTATTTCTAGCGCACTTGCCATTGATTCATTAGCTACTCTCGCTTCTAAAGACCTACGTGTTAACGCTAACTTAATTCCATGTTTAACTTCCAATATTTCATAAACCGATGCGCGAGTTAAGTCTTCATTTAGAAGTTTTTCACCCACATCTAATCTCAAGTAACTGGTTACCCACGCCCAAGGCTTACCTTCGGAATATCTAATGCGTTCTAACTCCATAACTGGTGAATCTGTGGCAACCTCTAGATCTCTGGCGACTGAGATATCGGCTGGAACAACTTCAAGTTTTAATATTTTGCTAACAATGGTCGAGCCTCGACTTTGGGCATCTTGAAAAAGGCCGTACAAATTGGGCGCCAAATGCTCAGTAGTTTTTGGTTTTGCCACATAGGTGCCTTTTCCCTTAATCCGCTCAAGCACACCTTCAAATTCAAGTTCGCTAAGCGCCTGGCGCACCACGGTGCGAGAAACATTAAATCTCTTACATAAATCAAAATCGCCGGGTAATTTATCGCCAGGTTTTAAGCCGTTTTCGCTTATTTGCTTAAGCAATATCTGCTTGAGTTGATGATAAAGCGGAAAGTTGCCATCGCGCTCTAGATTACTTTCTGGTGACATTTTTATATTTTTCATTGGTAACTAGAGTTTATAAAGAAAGGGGTGCAACCTTTTGGCTGCACCCCTTGTTGGAATAAATTAACTAACTTTCGTTAGTTAATGAATTATTCGTATAGAACTGCGGCGATCTTTGGATCGTCGATGTTCTCAGCAGTGTAGTAATAGAATCCAGTATCAATAAAGTTTGATGGAACTTTGCCATCGCGAATATATTCAACTAGAGCCTTTACAGTCTCATAACCAATACCAATTGGGTTCTGAGTGATTGCACCGCTCATTAGACCAGTCTTAACAGCATCAACTTGAGCTGCTCCGGAGTCAAAGCCAATCACGGCTAGGTCTCCTGGTTGCTTTCCAAGTTCTTTTAGAGCGTTAACAACACCGATGGCTGAGCCTTCGTTGGTTGCGTAGAAGCCCTTTAGATCTGGGTTAGCGGCCAAAATTGCTTTAGCAATATCAGCAGACTTTTGATGATCGCCATCACCGTATTGGATGCTAACGATTTCAATGTCTGGGTACTGTGCAGCAACTTGGTTTACGAAACCGTCACGACGTTGTACGCCAGTTGCGTTGGTCTGGCTGTGAACAACCACGCCAACTTTTCCAGCTGAACCAATCAACTTAGCCATTTCATCTGCGGCTAGTGCGGCTGCTGCTTCACCATCGGTGCGGGCAATACCTAGTGATATTGCTCCTTCACCAAATGATGCTTCATCTCCAGCTGCGGCATCAAACATGTAAACCGGAATTCCTAATTCTCTTGCTTTTTCAAGCAAAGGAAGTGGAGCTTCTGGGTCAAGTGATGCGTAGCCAATGCCGTCAACACCGCGATCAATTGCTGCTTGCAATTGTTCTAATTGCTTGTCAACTTGTGATTCGCTCTCTGGGCCTTCGAAAGTGATTTCAACGCCCAATTCATCGGCAGCATTTTGAGCACCAAGGCCCACTGCTTGCCAGAATTGGTGTTGGAAACCCTTTGAAACCATTGCGATTTGTAGGGTCTCACCTGAAGCGGCCTCGGTTGTGTCAGTAGAGGTTGACTCTGCTTCTTCCGAGGTGCTGGTTCCGCTGCTGCATGCGCTCAATGCGAGCATCAAGGCAATACCGGAAGCCACGAGAACAGAAGATTTTCTTCTTAATCTCAACTTAACTCCTTCTTTTTCAGCGATTTGCTGTCATGACAACCTTATATCCCGATAGGTCAATGCTGGCTATAGTTGAGTTAAATCGTTATCTTCTTGTTAGGTTTATGCCGCATTTTGTGACGATTGTTACTAATGAGTCAGGATCTAGGACCATAATGTCAAATTTGCTTGGAGTACACGCGCTTGTTTGGGCTGGCGGCTGGAGCCAACCTGAAGTAATCACTGCGCTTAGTAGCACCAAAAAAGCTGGTTACGACCTTATCGAGATTCCTGCACTCAGCCCGGAAGCTATAGATCCAGTCTTTACAAAAAAAATCCTGGACGAATTTGATTTAAAGAGTTCTTGCTCATTAGGCCTCACCTTTGACGCTGATTTAAACAATGAGGATGACAACGTGGTAGCTAAGGGCGAAGCCAGGCTCTTTCAAGCGTTAGATTTAGTTCGAAAATTAGAAGGAGAATATTTAGGCGGTGTAATTTTTAGCGCTTTAGGCAAGTATCTAAATCCGCCAACAGTTAAAGCGAAAGCTAATGTCGTTGCTTCACTAAAGCGTCTTGCTCAAGCAGCTCAAAAAGATGGAATTACTCTGGGGTTGGAAGTCGTTAATCGGTACGAAAGTAATTTGCTCAATACCGGAAAGAGTGCTCTTGAAATTATAGATGAAATTGATGAACCAAATGTGGTTGTCCATCTAGATACTTATCACATGAACATAGAAGAAATTAATATGTCTGATCCGGTAATTGAAGTGCAAGAAAAACTAGGTTACGTGCATATAGGTGCCAATCATCGTGGATTTTTAGATCAAAATGGGATGATTGATTTTGATAACTTCTTTAAAGCGCTCGCTAAAATAAATTATCAAGGAGTAATTACCTTTGAGAGTTTTTCCTCTGCGATAGTAAGCAAGGATCTCTCTAATACGCTTTGTATTTGGCGTAATCTTTGGGAAGACAACCAGGCATTAGCTGTCGGAGCAAGAGAATTTATCGAATCTAAAATGAAGTCAGTGGGGATGAAATGAAAGCGGTTGTTCTAAATAAAGTAAACGACTTAGAAATAGTAGATATTCCCACTCCCCAACCTGGCGATGGTGAAGTATTAATTCGAGTCTTAGCTTGCGGGATATGCGGTACGGATCGTCATATATACAAAGGCGAATACCCCTCAGCCAAACCAGTAGTGCTGGGACATGAATTTGGAGGTCGGATTGCAGCAATAGGTAGTGGGGTTAGCGACTTTACAATCGGGGACTTAGTTTCAATTGATCCCAACATTGTTTGCGGCGAATGCGAAGATTGTCGTGCTAAACGCACTGCATTTTGCCCAGAACTAACTGCACTAGGCGTAAACATCAACGGTGGATTAGCCGAATATGCGCTGGTTCCAAAATCTCAAGTATATAAAGTGCCACAAGACTTGAACGCAAATCACTTAGCTTTTATTGAACCACTTGCTTGCACAATTAGAGGTTTTGATTTAGCAAATCTTCAAGGTGGAGAAAAAGTTGCGGTGCTTGGTGGTGGAGTCATTGGACTATTGGCAGTTCAGTTAGCAAAACTTGCCGGCGCGAAAGAAATAGTGCTAATAACGCGTCAGGAGGCTCGTCGTAAAACTGCCTTACAAATTGGTGCTACTCGGGTAATTGATCCAAATGCAGACGATGTTACTCAATTAGTTAAAGGTATGGATGCGACTTTTGAATGCGCTGGCACAGCAATTACGTTTAAGCAAGCACAACAAATAACTCGCCGCGGAGGATCCATAATTGTTTTAGGATTAACAGCAGCTGGAATTGAAGTGCCGATAAGCCCTTTTGATCTGGTGGTAAATGAGCACAAAATACAAGGCTCATATCTGAATCCACACACGCAAGGTCGAGCCGCAGAATTAGTAGCAAGTGGCAAACTCCAATTAGAACTTTTGATTTCAAAAGTTTTACCCTTGAATGAAGTTCCAGCCTTACTTAATTCTGATCCCGGTCAGGGTGACATTAAATATATTGTGGCTCAGTAAGGCCGGAGTGTAACCAGATCCGGTGTAATTTCAGAAAGATTTTTTACACCTAAAAGTTTCATAGAGGTTTCCATTTCTAATTTAAAAATATCTATTAGCTTTTGCACCCCTCTTTGGCCACCTGCCATTAATCCGTACAAATAAGCGCGGCCGAGCATTACTCCAGTAGCACCAAAACCAATTGCTGCCAGAACATCGGTGGCACTCATGACGCCGCCATCAATATAAACTTCCATTTTTTTCCCTACAGCTTTAACCATTTCTGGCAATGTTTCTAGTGGAACTGTTCCCCGATCCATTTGTCGACCACCATGATTGGAAATTACTATTGCATCGACACCGTATTTCACTAACTCTTTTGCGTCATCAACTCGCTGAACGCCTTTAACTACCAAAGGCCCACCCCAAGTGTCTTTTAGCCATTTTATATCTTTCATCGTCACACTTGGATCAAAAATCTTTTTCGATAACTCAAACAAAGGTGCGTCATATCCTCTAAAGGTGGCAAATTCCAATGGCGGCGTGGTTAGCAAATTTCCCCACCACTTTGGTTTTGTGGCCATATTAAAAAATGTCTTTGCTTTAATTTTTGGTGGAACAGTTAATCCATTCTTGCTGTCTTTAGGCCTCTGCCCGCTAATTGGAGTATCTACAGTAAGTATCAAGGCTTCAAAACCATCGCGCCTTGCATTCTCTATAAATTGCTTACTCTGTTCACGGTTGTTCCATAAATAAAGTTGAAACCAACGCCTCACCTCAGGCACTGCCTGTGCCAACTCTGCAGTCGAAGTTGTACCCATAGTAGAGAGCGAATAAATCAAATCATTTTTAAAAGCAGCTTCTGCAACAGCTGGTTCGCCGGTGTAATGCATCATTCGGGAATAACCGGTAGGAGCAAAAATTATTGGCATAGCTGCTTTTTTACCTAAAATAGTTTGACTGTAATCGATCTCGCTTACGTTTCTCAAAACTTTAGGTTTAAATTCAACCCTTTTAAAAGCAGCTTTTGCTCTTTGCAAACTAATTTCTTCTAGTGCTGCGCCATCTACATAATCAAATACAGACCTCGGCACTCGCTTTTTCGCAACAATTCTTAAATCTTCAGCGCTAAAACAGGCTTCAAGTTTTCGATCCTTTTTCTTAAATAAGGATGAAAAACTCCACCCCAACAAAGGTTTAATACTTTTCCATCGCGGAAACTGTCGCTTGATAGCCATTTAGTTATACATCCAATTTGTAGGAGTTTATTGCGGTTTTTGACCAGAAGTATTCTTTCTCATCTGGGCTCAATTGGCTAGTCAAAGTTTCCGCGATACTTATCACTTGTGAATAGGTCGCAGCCAATAGGCAAACCGGCCAGTCCGAGCCAAACATCAAACGCTTAGGGCCGAAACATTCAAGTAGTACTTCTATATATGGCCGAAAGTCTTCAAGTGTCCAATTTTTCCACTCTGCTTCTGTGACCATGCCAGAAATCTTGACGGCAACGTTCTCAAGTTTTGCGAGCGCTTTCATGTCACTAGCCCAAGGCTCTATTTCACCTTTTGCTATGTATGGTTTTGAAATGTGATTTAGTACAAAATGAGTATCTGGACACGCTTTTACTGCGACCACCGCTGAAGCTAACTGAGGAGGCAGCGTCAACAAATCATAAGTTAAATTCTGTGCGCCCAGATATTTAAGATTTTTAATGACATCCGATCTTTCTAACCATTTATTGTCTTTTTTTTGCTGAACTTGATCTCTAATTGATACCAGCTTTGAACTAGCTGGGTGCGCGAAATATTCCGCCAGCTGGGAGGTTACGTCTTTTTCAAGATCCAGCCAACCTACTACCCCAGCCACTTTTGGATGAACTGCTGCAATATCTAGAAACTCTGGAGTTTCTTCAGGCACAGTTACCGTCTGCACCAAAACCGTGTAATCAATTTGATTTTTCTCAAGTTCCGGCTCAAAGTCTTTCATCGAAATAGTTTTATTGATGGGATCAAACTCTGGCGAGGTCATCCAGTCTTGGGCGCGCACAGAAAGATCCCAAACGTGGTGGTGGGAATCAATTCTCACTTTTATCCTTTAGCAACAACGTTTGCAAGTTCTTTACCTTGCGCTAATAGTTCAAGCTGACTTTTTACTAGTTTTCTTATGCGAGGTTCGAAGGCAGTTGAGTTACCGCCAACATGAGGCACAATGAATGCATTTTCTTGCTTCCATAATGCATGGTTTTGAGGCAAGGGTTCAGGATCAGTTACATCAAGCGCCGCAAAGATACGCTTCTTGGCTAATTCATTTACTAATGCTTCGCTGTCAACAATTACCCCGCGGGCAACATTCACAAGTAGTGAGCCGTCTTTCATTAAGGAAAGTCGCTTGGCGTCAAAAAGTTTTACGGATTCATTATTGGCAGGAAGTATCAAAACCACCACATCAAAACTTGGAAGATACTCATCTAATTCTGTAATTTTCTTAGCACCGTCGCTGCCTGATCGATTGAATGCCGTTAATTCAACCTCGAAGGGCTCCACCATCTGAGCAAACTTTTTGCCAATGGACCCGTAACCGACTAAACCAACTTTTTTACCTGCTAGAGAATGCATTCGTTTATGATCCCAGGTACCTGACTGTTGCATCTTGAAAAAATGAGGAAAGCCTCTCAGTGAAGAAATCGTCAATCCAAGTGCTAATTCCGCGGTAGACATATCGTGTACGCCTCGGGCATTGCAAAGTGTCACATTTGGCTTTAAAAATTCAATTGCATCGTCATACCCAGCGTTCGGTAGCTGAATGTATTGAAGATTTGGCATTTCTAAAATTGGAAGTAACGCGGCTCTGCCACCCATGTAAGTCGGAACATAAAAAGTTATTTCGTTTAGTTTTTCTGAATCCAAAGGTGCATTTATCGGATTTAACATTTCAAAGCCTTCTGGGCCTGTCAAGTCATCCCATTGCGTCCAAACAATATGTTTTTTCAATTTAATTTACCTCTTGGACTAACTTAACTGGATTGCAAAGTTCACCAATATGACTAGCTTGAATCTGAACTAGATCTCCTTCGCTTAAAGAAATATCCATTGGAGGCACGATCCCCGTTCCTGTAGAAAACACAACGCCATTTTCAAACTTGTAGCAGCGATATAAGTAATCGACCAACACTTCAAATGGTCGTTTTAACTGAGCAAGTGATGTGCTTGCCTCCCATAGTGCTTTTCCTTGGCGCATGATCTGAGCACTTATTTCTACACCTTGCAAATTCTCGATCTCCCAAATTGGTGTTATCGAAGACAAAAGACTGCAGGAATGCTCGTACATCTTGGCTTGAGGTAAATAAAGAGGGTTCTCCCCTTCAATAGTTCTAGAAGTAACATCGTTGCAGATTGTCAAACCTAATATTTCTTTTTTATTGTTAACCAAGATTGCAACTTCTGGTTCAGGAACGCTCATTGTGGAGTCGTAGCGAATACCTACCCAATTATTTTCACAAACTACTCTGCTTCCAATAGCTTTAAAGAAGATTTCAGGTCTGTCTGCTTCATAAACTCTTGTGTAGACATCAGGAACGCCACTCTCTTCGGTGCGCGCATCGCGCGAGCGCAGATAAGTCACCCCGGCTGCCCAAACCTCACCATCAGTATCGATTGGCGGCAAGACTTCTACTAATTCGATTTCATCGCCTTGAGTATTTTCAATTATGTTTCGAGCCTCATCAAGTGGCATTTGCAGCAGTTGCTTCCAACTAGCTACCGCTATTGGTTTCAAACCTTTTGTCGATTTGACTCCTAAATGAAATACTCCGTGCTTATCCTTGCCACTAATTAATGACATCTGATCCTTTCGATTCAACTTGTAATAGGCTCAAGCAGGCCCTGAGTTTCTAGCTCCGCCCAAATCTCGCCCGGCAAATCAAGCGCAAAGTCTGACAGGTTGCTTTTTAACTCGCTACTGTTTCGCGCTCCAGTCAAAATCGCTTTCACCGCAGGGTGTCTTAAGGGAAATTGCAACCCGACCGCAGAAACTGGCACACCAAATGGCGCTATCGCGTCATGTAACGCTTTCGCATGATTAATTATTTTTTCGCTTGCCGGCGCGTAGTCATAGGTAGCACCTTCATTTGGATTAACCAAAACTCCTGAGTTAAATACTCCCGCTGCTAACACCGATACATTTCGCTTCAAGGCTTCGGGCAATAAATCCTTGGCGGCTGTTTGTTCGAGCAAAGTGTACCTGCCAGCAATTAAAACAACATCTATATCTGTTTCTTTTATAAACCTTGTTGCTAAATCTGAGAAATTGATTCCAACGCCAATCGATTTGACTAGTCCTTCGCTTCGCATCTTGTCCAGTTCTGGATAAGCTTCACCAATTGCTTGATCCATATGATTTTCTGGATCATGAATGAACAAGATATCAACATGATCTAATTTCATTCTTTGTAAACTTTCTTCAAAGGAGCGCCTAACACCTGATGCGGTGTAATTAAATACTGGAGAGCATGGCTCTAAATCTCTAAAAATAGTTGGGCCTTGATATTCGCCCTCTACTAGAATTCTGCCAACTTTTGTTGAAACTATTGCTGATTTTTGGGCATTGGCTAAAGCTAAGCCGCGACCCAGACGTTTTTCTGATTTAGTGTGACCATAAAACGGTGCGGTATCAAAGTAGTTAACGCCTTCTGCGATAGCAGTTTTAATTAGTTCATCTGAACTTGATTCTTCAACGCTAGTAAACATGCCACCTAATGGTGCAGTTCCCAAGCCAACTTGGCTTACTTTTAACCCGCCTCGACCAAAGTCGACTAAATCTCGATGATTAGGCATGCGCATAACCTATCTAATCTCAGCTATCACCTTCTGCTGAAGTGACTGAATATTTTCAAAGAGTGAGGAATTTTCAAGTATTCCTCCATCATCAGACCAATCAAATTCTTTATAAATCGCTGCTTTGGCCTGTTTCCAATCTGCCTCATCAATTTTTACTCCATAAAGGCTATTTACCATAGATTTAATTGGCACCTCAAAAAACTTCTTTGGTAGCTCGTCTGTTTTATCTCTCAAACCTAGATAAAAATTTGCTTGGCGTAGCAATGCCAAGCGCATTCTTCCAGCCTCAAAAAATTCTTCTCTCGAAATAACTCTTCCTAATACCGACCCTGCCATTTCTAAAATTCCACTTAATCTCAATTCGCGCGTGGGAGGGGATGCATAAATACAAACGCCAATTGAATCTATGGCACTCCACAACTTCCAAAGTTCCTTTATGGACGGGATCCTCTCTTTACCAAGTGTCCCCATCTTTAAACCGCCCTCAGGCACCAAAAATTCAAAACCAAATTCAGTATGGCGCTCCCAAGCCCAGCTTGGGTCGAAATCGATGTCATGTTCAATTACGTCATAGCGCGGTCCGGTTGGATTTAAGGCCATTGCCAAACCTAATCCTTGTGATCCCCTTGGATCCCATGGTGGAATCACCATTCCCTTAACTAAATCCGAAGTATCATTTAATTCTTTTTCGACAACTTTGTTCAATGCCGATCTAATATCTTCTTTTTTATCTATGCTTTGATCAATTAAAAGTTGGCACGCATAAAGGTGTTCAAGACCTAAACGATGACATTCTTCGTTAAATTGGACTGCTCGCTTCATATCTTCATCTGCGTATTGAGAAATAAAAGCTGCGATGCTCAGTTGATGAGAACGCCCACCATTTATCGGGTTATGCCAATTGCTTGCATAGGATTTTAAGCAACTCTGCGCACAGCCTGGACACGCTTTATCTCCGAAATCTACTTGCATAGTTTTGACTTTTTCTGCGTCAAATTTCGAAACCGAATCTGGTAAGTGATCCGAAAAATTTCCCCCTGCCTGGTAGCCGACAAAATCTGGCTGAATCCAAAGTGAAAACCCATCTTGATATTCGCTCAACGTCAATGGATTACTTTTCAAACCCGCTAAGTAATCAGCAGTAACTTTGTCTAAAACTGAGTTAGTTTTTTCTACCCCCTCAGCAAGTGCCACAAACTTTAAATTCATTAGGCCAGCTTGCGCACCTAAGCCACCCTGACTGGTAGGAAACCCCTCGTCAACAACAATGGATGCAGCTTTTTGTTGAGCTTCACCATGCTGACTAATCGCAGCAATAACTAACCGCTCTCCTAGCTGATTTCTAACGCGATTTGAAGTTTGCCAAATATCCAATCCTGCAAAATCATCTGCTGAAACAAATTCAACTCTTGCCTGCTGTTCAATTTTTACGCCAATTAATTTTTCGGCTTTACCCTTAAATGCGATTGCTGAAAGCCCCAGGCCTAAGAGCGATTTGGCCAACCGACCCTCAACTTTTGCTTCCATCACCCCACCCGACTGCGGGGAGGCACCGGCAATCGTGGCAGTTGCTAATCCAATACCGTGATGCCCGGCTAATAAACCTCTACCTAGTATTAAAAAATCAGCTATTCCCATTTGAGCAAAACTAGCTGCAAGCAGGCTGGAAAGACTTACTAAATGATCTACATCACCTAAGTCATGTAAATTCCAGGTTTCATTTTTTAAGTCAATTATCAAGGCTTTCGACACCAGCAGCCCCCAAAAGTTGAAAGACTCTACGACCCAAGTTTTACTCATCTTATAGGCTTTGGCCGAGTAAGCACCAAGTCTTTTTTATTTAAATGGAGGAGCCTGTGGCCAAAATCGTCGGGTTTGAAACTCACGATGTTAGATTCCCAACTTCAACTGGAAAACACGGCTCAGACGCTATGAATCCTGACCCAGATTATTCAGCGGCCTACTTAATTCTTAAAACTGATCAACCAGACCTTGAAGGACACAGTTTGGTTTTCACAATCGGCAGAGGAAATGATTTACAGTGCGCGTCAGTTGCACAACTAGCTCAGACGGTAGTTGGTTTGGATTTAAATGAATTAGAAAAGAATTTAGGAAATATCGGCAGAGACTTGGTTAGGGACTCACAAATTCGTTGGTTGGGCCCAGAAAAAGGTGTGCCTCATATGGCGGCAGGTGGCGTGATTAACGCGGTATGGGATCTAGTTTGCAAAATAAACAATAAGCCGCTTTGGAAGCAACTTTCCGATATGACTCCAGAGCAGATTGTTGATCTTGTTGACTTCAGACACATTACAGATGCCTTAACCCCAGATGAAGCGTTGGAAATTCTCAAAAAAGCTGAAAAAAATAAGACTGAGAACGAAAAGGTTTTACTTGAAAAAGGTCTGCCCGCTTACACCACAACTCCTGGCTGGCTTGGTTATAGCGATGAAACTATGGTGCGCTTGGCAAAAGAAGCGCTTGAAGAGGGTTTTAAGTTAATCAAGATGAAAGTAGGGCGCTCTCTAGAAAACGACATTCATCGTCTAAAACTTGTGCGTGAAACTATTGGCCCTGATATCAAATTAGCCGTAGATGCAAATCAAGTTTGGGATGTCAATGAAGCGATTGAGTGGATTAAAGCTCTTGGTGATGTTAATTTGCATTGGGTAGAAGAGCCAACTAGCCCAGATGACATCTTGGGACATGCAACCATTGCAAAAGCAATCGCTCCAACCAAAGTAGCAACTGGTGAACATGTTCATAACCGCATTATGTTCAAACAATTGTTACAAGCCAAAGCATTTTCGTTTATGCAGATTGATGCGACGAGAGTCGCAGGCGTTAATGAAAATATCGCAATGATTTTGATGGCAGCAAAATTTGGAGTGCCAGTTTGCCCTCATGCGGGAGGTGTCGGGCTTTGCGAAATGGTTTCTCACCTAGCAATGTTTGATGCAGTTGCAGTGACTGGCCACCATGAAAATCGAGTTGTTGAATTTGTTGACCATCTGCACGAGCACTTCGTTATTCCGACCGTCGTAAAGAATGCTCATTACCAAGCTCCATTGCAAGCCGGAGCTGGAGCAGAAATTAAAGCCGAAAGCATAAAAACCTACAGTTACCCAGACGGACCAGCTTGGAGTAAATAATGGCTGACTTTCAAAACCAAATTGCAATCGTTACTGGCGCAGCAAGTGGAATCGGGTTTTCATGTGTAAAGCAATTGACCGAGCAGGGTGCAAAAGTCTTTGGTTTTGATCTCACTCCTGGTGAACTTGCTTCAATAGCAACTTTTGTTGAGTGCGATATAACGAGCCAAGCTTCGGTTGATGCAGCTTTCGAAAAAGTTTCAAGCCAGGTCGATCGAGTAGATATCTTGATTAATAATGCCGGAGTTGGCGCGATCGGAACTGTTGAAGATGCCACAGATGAAGATTGGCAGCGAGTTTTCAATGTTTGCGTTTTTGGTACAGCTCGAATGACTAAAAAGTTTTTACCACTAATACGTAAATCTGAGAATAAATCGATCGTAAACACCGGCTCAGTCGCAGCGCCAGTAGGAATTCCTAAGCGGGCAGTTTATTCATCAGCAAAAGGTGCAATTCAAACTTTAACTCTTTCTATGGCAGCTGATTTTGTTAAAGAAAAAATCAGAGTCAATTCAGTAAACCCCGGCACCGCAGATACCCCTTGGGTGCAAAGGCTGCTCGCGCAAGCTGATGACCCCCAAAAAGAACGGGCGGCTTTAGAAGCGCGCCAACCTATTGGCCGCCTGGTATCAGCAGATGAAGTTGCTCACGCAATTTTGTATTTAGCTAATCCAAAGTCTGCTTCAACAACGGGAACCATACTTTCTGTTGACGGTGGATTAGGAAACCTTTACTTACCCAAGTAACCAATAGATTTTGTTGCATCTCACGCAATAGTTTCCTATAGGAATTTTATAAATAACCTATACGATTTATAAAACGCCCAAAACCTATTCAATTTTTTCTCTCTTACTTTTGTCCCCAGTGTGAACTAATATTAAAAATAACCCTATGAAAACTGAAGAGGCAATTTTCCCTAAGCGCCCTGCTGGTGCCCGATTTAATTTATCTGACGATGTTTTCTTAATTATCCGAAAAAAAATCTTAACTCGCGAAATTAGACCTGGCGAAAGAATGAACATTGATTCGCTATCTCGCGATCTAAATGTTTCTCAAACTCCTATTAGAGAAGCATTAGCACGTCTTGAAGAAACAGGTTTAGTAATCAAAGAACCCTTGAAAGGATTTAAAGCTTCACAATTGTTGACCAACAAAGAGGCTCAAGATTTGTTTAATTTTAGAGAAGTTGTCGAGCCTTTTGCTGCGCACTTAGCGGCAAATCATGCCACTGACGACCATATAAAAAATTTAGAGCAAGAGTTAGATCGTATTGCTGATATTCCTAAAAAATCAGGGGTTCAGGCGTTTGAAGAATTAGCAGATCATGATGAAAGGCTGCATACTTTTATTTTTGAAGTTGGGCAAAATAATTTACTAACAAAAGCGTATAAAAGCGCTCACTGCTTCTTACATCTATATCGCCTACATTTCATTAGAGATGTGCCGGTAGATTCCCAAGACACACTAGATGAACATCAGAAAATTATTGAGGCAATTAGCAAGCGAAGCCCTGATGCAGCTCGAAGCGCCATGATTGAGCACCTAGCAAATGCTAGAAAGCGTTTTCAATATCCTGCCATTTGAAGTAATTGCTGCGAAGTAAAAGCGTAAACATTCATATCTAAATATCCACTTGCTATTCCGTAGGTTCTACCATCTCCCCTATCGGTGTATTGCCAAAATGTCCAAGCTTTTTCACAATCGCTCATACTCCAAATTGTTCGGCTGCAACCGCGCGTAACAGTGGTTGCCGGGTTTGAAACTTGCGAATAATTAGCAATCCACAATGGATAATTAGCGAGTCTTGCGTCTCTTAAATAAGTTTCAATAAAGTTCAAATTCGAATAGATAATGGGTTTACGCCCTGTTCTTGCTTCAACTTGTTGAACAAAGCCTAAAGAAAAACTCGAAACAACACTGGCTCCAATATTTGCTGGCCTTGAAAAGGGCTCGATATCAAGCACAATTGGCAAAACTCCAGGGCGCATTCCGCCCAAAGAATTCAAGTGATCAACTGCAATATTTGCTTGCGCAACTCCCTGCTGGTACCCGCTATCTACATTTGCATCTGATGAAATCAAAGCTGCGTGATAAATGCCGGTTAATAACCCGGCTTCTCGCGCTTGTGGGAAATCAATACTCGACCAATATTTTGCTCTTTCATTTGGTGCAGCTCCACCTGATGTTCCTTTAATAAAAATAAATCTCATCCCCGCGTTATACATTTTTACAAAATCAATCGGAGCGTTACCTGGATGCTGCCAGAGTGAAATATCTGTTCCTAAAATCCGATCATTGGGCCCGACTCGTTGCCCAAAATCTCCACCACGAGGCTGCGGTTTAGGCATTCCGGCAATCACTAGCTTTTTTATGGTGGCTTCTTGACTGGCAATCAATTTCTCAATTCGCGCCGTTTCATTTTTTGCTTTAGTTTCCGCAGCCGCCATTTCTGCTACTAATTGGCTGGTTCGTGATTTTCTTTCAGAAATAATTTCTTCTTGAGCTCGAGCTTCAAGTTCTTTTGCTTCAAGTTCTAATTGGGTGCCCACTAATTGTTCAACAACTTTGTTTGAATCTTGATAAAGCATTTCAAGTGACATCAAAACAGAGGCGATCTCTCCGCTATCGGTGGATCCCAAAATCGCATCTAAAACCAAGAGCTCTTGCTGAACTCCATCGATATGGGTCGCTCGCACTAAATCAGCAATTTGGCTTTGAGTCACCTCAATTAAAGCTGAGAGAGATTGTATGTCTGACTGAATTTGCTCTCGAGTTGCTTGAGCTTGATTTAGCTCTTGATTTACTCGCCTGTCTTCATCTCGAGCTTTATCTAATTCTTCTTGAGCAATCTTTAGATCAGCTTTGGCCTTATTTAATTCCTCTTTGGTTGCGGCTAATTCAGCTCGTGCTGCATCAACTTGAGAATTAAGTGGAAGTGGTACCGCGATCGCTGGACCACCTGCAAGCAGAACAACCGCTGCAAAAACTATGACTTTAATGAAATTCTTAGGCATCGCCTAATTGATTTTACGTGATACGCAAGTGAAAACTGTGATTTAACCGCTAAACG
>VFQT010001510.1_pt1 | contig 27588 bp, 18 predicted proteins | sample 3512381 | NCBI WGS metagenome assembly VFQT01 (sample SAMN10412376, study PRJNA504923) | tailings metagenome | isolation source: Relicate 2 Philex TSF3 active mining site | place: Philippines: Tuba, Benguet | collected 2017-08-29
CGAAAATTCTCCACGGCCCCAGCGCCGCCCGGTGGCTGCTGCGCCAGCGAGATTTGCGATTTCAACAAAAATGGGTACGCTTGTTTAAGGACTAGTGCCGTCAGTTTACGTTCTCATCTGCACTGCGTAAACTCAGGCCAGCGCCACTGGTTCCAAAACACTCCAGCGACATTTCGACCAGACCCCTGCAGGAGACTTCCACTCATGGAACAGAATCACCGCTCGGATCATAATCCCTGGGTTCCCGAAAACGGCGTTCAACTTATTGCTCCCCCAGGTACTTTCAGGGCCCGACTCAATGCCCGACTAACTGCCGGACTGTGCCGGTCCCCTGAACTCAGTTGGGGACTGCCTCTGGTGGCTCTTGCGTTTTATGTCGTCTGCAAGTCGTTTTTTGATGAAATCGCAATTCTCGGCTGGGGCATGCATCACCAGGACCTTCCCGACTACGATCGATTTATGTCAGTCGTCACAACCGTCAGCGTTATGTTTTGGGGCCTTGGAGGCGGTATGCAGATTCTGCTCATTGAAAACCGCCGCAAGATCCCAGGCGTTTACCGGCACCTGCTGCCAGCGCTCGCAATTTCAGCATACTGCGCCGTCGGCTTTATGTCCCAATTCGACCGCACCAGCACGCTGATTCATGAATACTCAAATGGAAATGACTCACGCAGCGAACCGGACACCTTACACCGCAGCCCGGTAAAGTCGACTCCGCCACTGCTGGTGCCCTGAACATCGGACCTGGTGAGTCAACATCCAACTGCATCGGGCAACACATGTCATTCACGAGATCATCGCGCTGCTCAGGCCTCGTTTGGGTGGCACTCGCAGTAATCAGCATCCGGGCTGTGGTCCACTGTGAATGCACAGTGGCCGAGGACGCCGTGGATCGCCTGCAGACCTTGCGTTTGCAGGCAGTCCGGCAGGCTCGCACAGACTTCGCAGCTCAGCGAAAACACATCACACGTACAGACGGTTACCAGCAGCACCGCGCCAATCTGCATATGCATTCACACTTTTCGCACGACAGCCGCGGCCAGTTAGCAGACATTGTCGCAGCCGCCAAACAGGCCGGAACTTCCGTGCTGATGTTTACCGAACACCCGGCGGAACATTACGACTTTTTCAAAGATGGCCATCGCGGACTGCAGGACGGGGTTTTGCTGATTCCCGGGGCAGAGCAATCTGGATTCCTCATCTACCCCACATTCAGCCTGCAGGGAATCACGACGAAGACGCCACAGGAACTCGCCGACCTCGTGCGCGGCCGGGACGGACAAATCTTTTTGTCGCACTTCGAAGAACGCATGGACTGGCAGATCGCCGGCATCAGCGGCACCGAAATCTACAACACTCACGCTGACTTCAAGGAAGAAAAAAATCTCGTCGCCACGCTCAAAAATCCGTTCAAACTGTTTCAGCTGTCAGCGATGATCCAAAAGTACCCGCAGGAATGTATCGGGGCCATCCAAAACTATCCGGCCGATTACCTGCGAAGATTCGATCAGCTGTGTCAAACAGCCCCACATACGGGAGTTGCAGCAAACGATGCCCATCAAAACGTCGGATTTGGGGTTCGCTGGATCGCCGACAACCAGGGACGACTCGAAGACGCCCTCGGTGAAAAACTGCTGGACATTGACCTCAGCCTGATTCCCGACAGTGAACAGATGCGTCAAGGTCGAAAACCCGGGGACCTGATCTACTCACTGTACCTTGACCGCTACGAATACAGCCTGCGACACGTCGGCACGCATCTGTTGCTGACGGAACTGAGTGAAGTCGCCGTCCGGGAATGTCTTGATGCAGGCCGCTGCTTCGTGGCCTTCGACTGGCTGGCAGACTCACAGGACTTTCAGCTCCAGCTCCAGTCAGCCGCTGGTATGACGCCCATGGGCAGTCGCACCAAACTCACCGACAACTCTCGACTGCAGGGACACAGCCCTCTCCCCTGCCGCTGGAAAGTGCTGCGCAACGGGACCCTGTTTCACGAAGCCGCAGGCGCACAACTGGATCTTCCGATCGAACTGCCGGGTGTCTACAGATGCGAAACGTGGCTGCATGTCGCCGGTGCAGAGATGGTGTGGATCCTGACAAACCCGATTTATGTGGATGACGCACGGTAATGCCTTGAGAGCTGAAAGGCAGCCCGGGCGTTCCTGTCAGACGCCAGCCGTGCAAAAGCACATCGCTGTTGCACGCCAATTGCACCCACCTCGGGCTCGCACCATTTCCCGCGGGCGTCAGCGCTGAACAGCCTGTCAGTGCTCCTGCGTGGCCGTAAACGTCACTGCACGCTGATCCCCGACCTTCAGACCTGTCCCTGCATCCCAAATCAGTGTTTCACCCGGAACAACGACCTTCGCAAAGTCTGACTTTTCCATCTGCACGTCGCTGAAACTTCCCGGCAGCAAATGGCTGAAAATACGCCAACCGTCGTACTTTTCCGCCGTACGCTTGTTGCCCGTACCCACAAAGTTCACTTTCACACGATAGGTGATCCTGACCCGCCCCGGCTGCTCCAGCGGCACCACCTGCAGCGTTTCGTCCAGTGCAGGCTCCCGATTCTGCTGCAGTCGACTGTCCAGAGCCGGATCCCCGTACAGGACGAAGATCCCGTCTGTATACTCAGTCCCCCGCCGATCCTGTCCCATCGCAATGTTCTCGGCCAGCACAAACTGTGACCACTGCCGCAGCAAAAACAACGACTCCCCAAACGTCCAGCGACCGTCCTGCTTCAGAAACCAGTCCGCCATGTTCCAGTTCAGTTCGTACCACGTCGGCTGCACTGCTCCGATGTACTGCCTCGCACCGTTCTTCATCCACGCCAGTGCGTACGAATTTCGAAAACTGTTCTGCGGTGAATTCACCTCGCCCGTCAGACAGTTGCCCACCGCCCAATACAGTTTCGGATGACTGGCCTGCAGTGGCAGACTGACTCCCGGAGCCGTCATTGTCAGAGCCCCCTCCTTCGCCGTCAAAAATCCCGAACCCGACGGATACATCAGCATCCAGTTGTGCTGACCGCCGTGTCCGGAACCAATGATCAAGTCGAAATCGTCCCGCGACAACATTCCGTGCACATGCTTCAGGTCATCCGCATCTGACTTTGGCCCGCCTGAGAGCATCTGCACCTGCTGCTTCGGATGCTTTGTGCCAACCTCGCCACGGTCACGAGTCCATTCAGTGACGTATTCACCCTCAGCAATCCAGTCCAGCCAGTCAGCCTGAGTTTTCGTGAAGGCCCGCCGCACCACAATCGGCTCAGCACGAGCCAACTGCACCGCATGCTGCTCGTCCAACCCCGTCAGAATGCCCCAGATCGCGTCCACATAGGGGTCCGAGTCCAGTTCGCGACAGAATCGATTCGCCTCCAGCACAAACTCGGGAAAATTCTCCGTCGGCTCACACACAAAACACACGTAACGCGGCTTGTACTGAGCCACTGCCGAACGAACTTCAGCCGCCGCCGTTCTGAACGTGAAAACCTGCCCACTGTAGCGCTGCTGCAAGGCCGCCACCGCCTGCGTCCAGGGCATTCCCTGACGGACAATGATTGCGTACCGCCCTACCCCGTCCGCAGCCGTCAACCAGCCACTGCTCGTCAGCCAAATCACAGTCGCAGCAAACAGAATTCGCATCAGTTTTCTCGAGAATTTGAGTGACAACTTCAGTGGATGCCTCAATCCTAACCAGCTCATCCTGTTTGACAAGCCAGCAGTCGTTGCCACAGTCCACGCATTGAATTCCAGTGCAGCCTGCCTAGAACGCCCCAGGGCTTTTCTGACTCCCAGCAGGCAGCACCGGAATCTGCACATGTCGCAACGCGAAAAACCATCAAACCGACCCGAATTGTCTGCGGAAGACCAGAATCGCATCGTGCGCATGGCCTGGGAAGATCGCACGTCGTTTGATGCCATCGAACGGCAGTTCGGGCTTTCGAACGGTCAGGTCATCGCACTGATGCGACGCGTGCTGCAGCCTTCAGCCTTTGTCCGCTGGCGTAAACGGACGGCCGGTCGGCAAACCAAGCACGACCAGCTTCGCGGCTATGAATTCGGGCGGTTTCGTTCTCCCGGGCAGCGCGGCGATTGATGCAGCACGGGCACCGGATGTCGCCCCCGGTGCCCGTCAAAAGTACTGCCCCAACCGGTTACCAAATCAATTGGCGGCAAAGATTTTCATCGCCGGCTTCGCAACCGCATAGCACTCGCGAATATCCGCAATCGGATTCTTCTCGTTCTCTTCATACTCCAGCGACAAAGCTCCGTTCGCCGGGAAATCGACCTGCTGCAGCTCCGTGAACACTGCCTCCACGTTCAAATGCCCCTTGCCGAGAATCACGCCCTTCGTGCGGTCCTTCATCTCAGCAAAGTCCTTCAGGTGAATACCGTAGAGCCGCCCCTTCAAAATGCGAATCACCTCAGGACCACTCTGACCCGACCGAATGTAGTGCCCAAGGTCGGCACACGCACCAATACGCACATCACGCTTTTCAATCACTCGCAGAACGTCAATCGCCTTGTTGTAGCGATGAGTCGGACCGTGGTTGTGAATCGCTACACGAATATCAAACTCCTTCACCAGTTCATCCAGATTATCAAAAGCATCGAAATCAGGATCCGCTGTGATGCATGGAATGCCCAGTTTCTTCGCAAACTCGAACACCTTGCGATTCTCAGCGCCATCCTTCGTCAGACGATTCACGCCATGAGCGGAAATGGTCATGCCCATGTCCGCCACCTGCTTGCGGACAGCAGCGATCTCGGCATCCGGAGCATTCAGAGCCAGCATCCCGCTGTAGAATTCCACCGATTCAAAACCCAGCTCCTTTGCATGCTTCAGAGCTTCGTCGCGAGAATACCCGCGCAGCGAATACAACTGAATTCCCAGTTTCGGCGCTGCTTTCTCAGCAGCAAAAACGGAACGGGAAACGCCACCACAGGCAACAGCAGCAGCGGCAAAGGTCGAGGCCCGCAGAAGGCTGCGGCGAGAAAACTGCGACATGGACGACTCCGGAAAATTGTGGGAGAAACACGGCTCAAGCACCGAGTCGTCTGCAGTGTAAGCAGCCCCCCGGTTCTGCACAAACAAGCCGGCCGGGTTCACCCGGCGATTCTGCAGCCACTCCCAGCCTGGGATGGCGAAACGCAGGAAAATCACGACAAACAACCGCAAAGCACCGTCGCCGGACTTTTGGCCAACCTCGCTGGATTCTCTCGCATGCTCCCGCAGACTCGATGCCCTCCGCGTCCTTTGTCATTGAAAACAGCTGCTTGTCCGCTGCCGTTTCGCCATCTCAGGCCCGGCACAGCCCCTCAGAACCCTCAGTCGCTGCCCGGCAGTGCCCCGCAAATCCCCCGCAAAAAATCCCCCCTGCATTCCGTACTGATCGCAATGCGAATACCGGGCGCAGCTTCGCTCAACCTCCGTCTCGGCGTCGTTCCTGAAGAATCAGGAAAAAACGCACACAGCCTGCCCCACTGCCACCGGAATACACCACTAATCCCCAGATTTGCCCTTGCTGTCACGCCCCGCATGACGTCCGCTGCCGTCTCCGTCGTCCAAAATCCCGCCCGCCGGATTCAGCCGGTCCAGTACAGCCTGCAATCGCTGCCGCGCCTGCCCGGACACCGCTGTGTCAGACTCCCGCAACACCAGTTGCTCCGCATATGGTGCTCCACTCATATCAAACAATTCACCCGCCTGATTCAGTTTCCACTGAGCCTCACGGACGTACCAGTTGCGAGCCAGCTGCACAAACGCCCAGGCACGATGCGATGCCTGCTGGCCACGCCACTGAGCCAGCAGGCTGCGCCCGTCAATGACTCGATCCGTCGGCAGCGACACACCACACAGTTCCGCAAATGTCGGCACAAAATCCGATGAATCCATAACACCATCAGCCACCCGCCCGCCAGCAATCACACCCGGCCAGTTCACGATCAGCGGCACCAGCCCACCACCCTCCTGCATCGTCCCCTTCTGACCCACAAGCCGACGACCGCCAATCGTGGCACTGTCCGCCTGAGCCTTGCCGGTTCCGTTGTCCCCCATGAACACGATCACTGTACTCTCCAGCAGTTTCTGCTGCCGCAGTTCAGACACCAACTGACCAATCAGCTTGTCCATGTAACGGACATTGTCCGCCATCAGGTCTGCACCCACAGCCGGACTGTCCGGCGTCGGCAACAATTCGCCATGCACACTGGACATCGAATAGTACACAAAGAAGGGCTGGTCCCGATGACGACCGATAAAATCCGTAACCTGCTGATGCAACAAATCAGGCATGTACTGATCTGCCCGCAGCCGACGAGTTTCCCCGTTCACCACATACGATTCGACCTTCCCATCTGTGTTCCGATACACACCGCTGCCGCTGAACCGCAGGTATTCATCAAACCCCCAGTCAGACGGTTGCAGCGGCAACTGGTTCCACTTGCCGAAAGCACCCGTGCAATACCCGGCCTGCTTCAGATACGCAGGCAACATTACCTCCTCCGCAGTCTTCAGCCTGCCCACTCGATCCTGATTCGTCGCCCCCGTCCGAAATGCATAACGCCCCGTCATGATCAAGGCCCGCGACGGGCCGCACAAAGGAGCAGTAAAGCACCGCGTGTACCTCAGTCCGGTTTCAGCCAGTCGGTCGATATGCGGTGTGCGGTAACGGTCCGAGCCATAACAGCCAACATTCCCCACACCAAGGTCATCCGCAAGCACGAAGATAATGTTCGGCGGACGCTCAGACCCCTCCACAAAAACCACTGCAGATCCTGTCAGCAGCACATAACAGGCCATCAACAAGCGAATCATGCCACGCACCCGTTCGAAAAACTCACCTGCATATCGTTAAATACGATACACCGCATAGAAAATCGCAAGTCTCACACCAACACGCCTCGGGTAAAAGTCCCGGCCCGCTCAGTCGATCACATTTCCCCGGGATTTCTAATGGAAAATGCGGTGCAGTCGTCTACCAGATTCAGGGTTCGGCAGCTTGTCATTCTTCAGGAAAGCACAAATGTCCCGTCAAAACCGCATCCGGCGAAATTTCACGGCTGAGCAACTCGAGGTGCGTGAAGTACTTTCAGCGCTTAGCCTGATGCCCGATACCGTGCAGACTATGCTTCCCGCCAATGCTGCCAGCTTTCCTGCGGTGACCGTCAATGTGCTGGAAAATGACATCGGTACCGGGATGCGAATCACAGATCTTGAGAGTACCGTTTTCGGCAGGGCTGAATTATCGCCGGATGCTGTCCCGGGATCGGGCACAGTGCGTTTCACACCTTCTGCGGAGTTTCGCGGACGCGGCCACTTCAGCTACACGGTGACAGACGCCGAGGGCCAGACGGCGACTGCTGGCGTCTTCGTACACTTTGACCAGGAGTCCTCGCCGTACACGTGGCAGGTGCAGACGGTTCCCGAAGTGATCGCCGCAGCCGGAGTTACCTCGGCTTTGCGGGCTCCCGACGGCACTCCGGCAATCAGAGTGAACTACACGGGGACGCTCCCAGCATCCGTTGGAGTTCTGCTGCGCTGGCAATTCGTGTCCGGAAGCTTCTCTGGACTGCAGTTCCCCGGGGACTTTACGACCGACACAGTGCGGTCCGATGCCGAGCTCTATCCTTCCAGTGGCGGCACAGCCTGGGTCTTCGGTTCAATTGAGGGTGTTAACGCCCTCCTGGCAGACCTGGATTATGTACCCGAACGAGGCTTTTCTGCTCCCGAGGGCGTCGAGCTTGTGGTGGGCTCCTTCCTTTACTCAGGGATCGGAGTCAATGTGGGTACAGACCACAGATCGCTGACGCTGAAGGTTACTGAGCCCGAATTCGCTCCGCAGGCCGTTGACGACTTCTTCTCTGTGCGCAGCAGTACCGCACCGACGTTCCTGGATGTCCTCGGCAATGACGCGTCCGGCGTTCCGACGGAAACCATGGAACTCGTGGACAGCCAGCTTGGCGGACACTCGCAGGCCACCTTGTTCATTGATCCGGAAACACAGCAACTGGTCTATCAGCCACCTGCCGGATTCATGGGTACCGACGTGATTGCCTACACGGTGCGGAATTCCGCCGGCGTGGAGGCTCAGGGGCGAGTTGAAGTGAATGTGATGCCACCGATTCTGGCCATCCTCAGCACAACCACCAGCACCACAAACCTTGAAGTGATCAACGCTGAAACCATGGGGTTGATTTCGCAGTTTGAGGTTTTCTCGAGAGCCGCAGCCGATTCGATCGTCGAGGTGGCCGACCTCGACAGTGACGGTTTCATGGAGATTGTGGTATTGCAGACGGGTGGCGAGCGTCGGATGCGATCATTCAACGCATGGGGCGGGCTGCTGACCGATACCGTGATGCGTCCCTTTGGCAGCCGATTTTCAGGTCCCATGGATCTCACAATCGGTGACCTCGATGACGATGGTAAAGCAGCGATGGTCGTGGCCGCCAGTACTCCTCGCGGATACGAGTTGCGTGCCGTAGACAGCAGCACGGGGGCTGTGGAAATGTCCATGACGATGAGGGGCATGACCGGTACGCCACAAGTTGCCGTCAACGAGGACTCCGATGAGATCGTTGTCGTGGGCCGCACTGCCGGTGGCGGAGTCGCCATGGCGATGATGCACGTCGACAGCAGAACTCCACAGCAGATCACGCGAAGGACTCTGATCAGTGACCGGGACGCCCGCACCCTGCAGCGGCAGAATGGCACTCTGACCAGCATGACGCTGTCAACTGCGGACCTCAACGGGGATGGCGTCACCGAAGCGGTCGTGGCCATGACGTTCCGCAACGGAGCAGCACGGGTCATGAGCTCCGGCAGCGCAGGAACTCCCGAGACGATGATGAATAGTCGAGTCGCCAGCGGAACTCGTAGTCTGATTCTGGCTGCCCCAGGCCTGCTGAGCGAAAACACGTCGATGGTCGGCTGGTGGACCAGCACGTCACTTGGCATGCTCGACTCCGCAGCGACGCCACTGCAGCGACGCCGCATTATCGGAGTGGCCCTCGGCTAAACCCATCACGACCTCGGGCCTCGGCCTGGCAAGGCACCGTGGGATGGGCAGGACGCGAGAGACAAAACACACACACCAGCAGCCACCATCAGACACATACTGACAGGCCTCAGCCCGCAGGGGCAGAGACGAACTGTCGCTGCTCAGCTCGCCGGCGCAGGATCGCACTCGCTTGCACGGTTCAACCAAAATCCGTCAGAACAATCGGTCGCCTGGCAGCCGGCTGGCCTGCAGGACCCAATCCCCAATCTGCTGCCAGTCAGTCGCCTCTGTCTCCGTCAGATGCACATACCGCACATTCGGCTGCTTCGATGAGACCGGTGGCACTGGATTCAGCGATGTTCCCTGAAAAATGGCCACTTTGACGTACTTCGTCAGGCAGTGAAATGCCATAAACCAGCCGTTGCCTACAAGCCCGTAAAACGGAGTATTCCAGCGGACGGCCTTGCGAACATCAGGTACCGCAGAAACAATCAGTGCGTCCAGCCGGCGCCCCACATCCTGCTTCCAGCCCGGCATCGCAGCAATCCACTGCTGCACAACGGCATCGCCGTCCCCTTTCGCTATCTGCGGATTGCCTCCCGCCAACAGCCTCGGCCCTTCCTGTTCACCCGCACGTCGCTTCACCATTTCGTCCCCACACCGCCTGACATATCAGGCCAGCACAACACCGTCCGGTCGCACCTCAAACAATCGATCAGAAATACTGTGACTGCTGGATCGATAATCTTCAATCAGCCGCTGCTGCAATCCCGCCCGCATCGCGGAATTTGCACTAAAGGCAAGCAGTGAATCACGCGATGGCACCGCCACCCACGACGGCCCCCGGAAAATCCGCTGCAGTGACTGGTGCAGATCCGGATGCAACAGCCAGCAGGAACGAGCTGGCAGATCGTTGTCTGTGACTTCTGCAACCTGAAACTGAGCCTTCTCGACACACATCGTACTGAAAACCGGGCCCCGCACCTTCGCCAGGTTGCGAATCGCCTGCCGCTTCACCACGTCCGGGTCCAGCCCCCAGCGTTCCAGATCATGGTGCTGGACAAAACGCAGAGTCCTCTCGCTGTCAATCGCGTAGCAAATCACCAAACCTGCCAGCCACGGCGTGGACAACATTTGCAGCCGCACCCTGTCCGCCGCCGACAACTGCTCAACATCCTGCGGCACTGACTGCTGCAGAATTCCCTCCGGACGCACCATCGGAAAAATCGACTTGCGGACAAGCCGCCAGGGCTCCTGAGCCATCGTGGCAGTGGAATTCAGAGTCGCAACAGTCGTCTGCACAAATTCACGGATCAGTCGACTTCGCTGGTCCGGCATCCGGCGAATCAGCAATGCCAGATTGTCCACTCGAATCTGCAGCGAGCCCACGTCAAGATGATCGCCCGCAAACTTTGGATTCGACTGCGGAGCCGCGGCCGCCAGTTCCTTCAGCACATCACCCAGCAGCATGGCCACCTCAGAACCATCTGACAAATGCAGTCGAAAGGACTGCAGCATCCGCTCAAAGACCGGCAGAAAGTAACGAGCCCGCCGGGGATCGCCGCCCGTCTGAAAATACACAACTCTGTCCATGTGCATCGTAGCCCACGACAGATGCCCGTCTCCGGTACAAGCTGAACTGGCCAGATACACAAACAGCGAACTGCGTCCCAAAATCTGAGTACCCGGTCCATACTGCAGAGTTCGCTCAAGCAGCGCCAGCACATCCGCTTCGCCGTCGTACAGCGATGATGGCACTGAAAATGGCATGCAGATCAGTTCCAGCCACACATCGTCGTCCTGTGGAGCGGTAAAACGTACCGCAGTCCCCTGCGGCGACTGACTGACAACACTCCAGTGCGTTGGGAAATCCATCACCGCCGTTTCATCGGACGATGTCCACCTGCGAAATACCATGCCTTCCAGAATAGTCATGGACCAGTCTCCTCAGACGCAGAGAGAATCCAAACCAGCAATACCAGGGTAGTGTATCATAGCTCCTGTAAATACGTCATGCATCTTCGACTGCTGCCCTGTTCGTATTCCTGTCCTTTACTGGAACACCCGTCCTGCGCAGCCGGAATATCCGTCACAAACAGCAACCGCACCGACCGCAGGAATCACCTCACACAAGCCAAACCAACAGACAAACAAGCGGCTTACAAGCCGCCAGCCTTGTCAAAATCCAGCTTCCGAAACACCAGCAGCGGATTGTTCCCCACAATCACAAAGGTGTCCTCCACAACACCCTCACCCCGCAGCCCCACACGCACTCGAAATGTCGGACGGTCCTCCACCGACTCATACCCCAGAATTTCAAAGCTCTCCAGCATCTTCCCGTCACGCCACCGCGCGTCAAACGTGTCCACCGGAACAGGCCCCGTCGTAATCGTTGCCAGCTTCGCACCCGATTTCCACGACGTCAGTGCCGACTCCAGTGCCACTCGCGCAGCCTCTTCCGGCGGCAAATACTGACCTGCCCCCGAACCACATCCCGCTGTCATCAGGCACAAAAGTCCCCACCGCAGCCAGCAGCGCCGACCTGCTCCATTCCCCATCTTCTCAATCCTCACAGACAATCCCTCCCTGACTTCAACCCCCGGACCCGTAACCATTGCTCTGACGCAAACGCTGCAGTCGCCGCAATCGCACCCGATAAAACAAAATCGGCAGTAACAGGTCAATGATTTCGTCCGCGATCAGTACTCCACCCAATACCGGAGCTGCCATTGGGCGGATCACGTCCGCACCCTTCCCGGTACTCCATAAAATCGGAGCCAGACTGAGCAGCGTCGTGGCTTCCGTCAACAGTTTCGGACGCAGTCGCTGCACCGCACCACGAAACACCGCCTGCCGCAACTGCGCCGCTGTCATCCCGGCCAAACCACCTGCCGCGGCAACTGACTCCCGCAAATACACCAGCATCACAACGCCCGTCGATGCCGCCATCCCGAAACACGCGATGTACCCGACACCGACCGCCACAGAAAATGGATATCCCAGCAGCCACTGACACAAAACACCACCGGCCAGGGCCTCCGGAGCCGTCAACAGCATAATCACCGCATCCGCCAGGTCCCGATACGTCCACAGCAGGATCAAAAAAATCAGCACAATCACCGTCGGGATCAGCAACAGCATTCCCCGTCGAGCTGCTGCCGCATGCTGAAACTGACCCGTCCACTCCAGCACAATTCCCCGCCGCTGCCCCAGTCTGGCTCCCACCACCCGCTGCGCCTGTCGCACAAACTCCTGCGGATCCCGGTCCCGCACATTCAGTCGCACATAATTTCGCAGCCAGCCATTCTCGCTCTTCACCGTCGCCGGGCCCTCCACCGACCGCACCTCCGCCACCGCATCCAGCGGTACGCTGCCACCACCCGCCAGCGCAGCCGCCAGGGGCAGCCGACGCACTGTCTGTTCATCCGCCAGTTCGCCCGCCACGCCCAGGCTTAACCGCACCGGTAATGTCCCTGAACCCCACGACGCCGTTCCCACCACACGCCCCGTAAACGCATGCTCCACCGCCTGAGCAAGATCCTCCTGAGTCACTCCCAATGCCGCTGCACGCCCAGCATCAGGAATCACCTCAATCGCACCCTTGCCACGCACAGGATCCGCCACAACATCGGCCGCTCCCGGCAGCTCACGCAGAATCGCCGCCACTTCCTCAGAAACCAGCACCACCTGCTCCAGATCCTGCCCCTGCACACGCACACCAACCTCGCTGTTAACACCTGTCGCCAGCATATCCACACGATTTTGAATCGGTCGAGTCCACACGTTGGTCCAGCCAGGCATCTGCACCGCCTGATCCAGCTCACTACCAAACCCGGTCAGCGATTCTGCCGTATGTGCCTGCAACTGCACTCGCCCTGACCAGCGTTCAATCAACCCCTGCCGCAGCCGGTCAAACGCCGGTACCGGATCGGCAAACGGCAGCTCGCCGTAACCCGCCAAACCATGCTCGTGGACACCACCCGCATGGCCGCCTGTCCGAGCGCCACGAATCTTCAAAATCTGCTCCCGCATCTTCCGCAGACGCTCATCCCGCACCACGACATTCGCAAAAACCTCGTCACACACCAGCTGCAGAAAAGTCGGCACCGCACGCCGCTGCAGCGTCAGATTCAGACTGACCGTAAACTCCGACCACGCCGATTTCGACACCGACTGCACCCGCACCACCGCAGCCTCAGCATCCTCAACCGCCAGTCCCCCGGATCCAGAACGCCACCATCCTGACAGCAGGTCCGCTCCCGAGCCCAGCGGCACGTCCGGAACCAGTTCTCGCTGCCGCAGCACATCACGTGCGGCCCTCAGCCAGGAAGCCACCGTCAGAATCGCCGGCGACATCTCAAGATCACGCAGAAACTCAGCCGGAACACCATTCTGCACCAGCCCCGTGTCCGCCGGCTGCAGACTGCGCACCAACTCCCCGCGACCACGCCAGCGTTCTGCCGCCAGTTCCAGCGCAACAGCCCCCAGCCGCTGCCGCAAACTACGACGAAACGCCTGCTGCAGCTGCCACGCCGTCTCACGCTGCACCACATCAAATCGCACCACAGCAGCATCCACCAACTGCCGCAGCCCGGCATCGTCCACCGCGTCGATCATTCCGGCTGCCACGAGCTCCCGCACCAGCTCTCCGGCCATCGCACGACCATCGTCCGACGATATCCGCCGCGCCGGCCAATACCCAACTGGCAAAAATTCCACCATGCTCTCAATCATATCCAGCGGTGCCGGGTCAAACGGAGTATCCGCCCGGCCGGCCTTGCCACTCACCATCCGAATCTCAGGGAACCGGCAAAGCACCATGTTCCTCGCCTTCATATCATCCAGTGACTGCGTGATCGACGCCCGCGGCACCGTAATTGGCATGTCCATCACCATGCCCTCGTCCAGCGGCATCCGCAGCGATGTACCAATCGGTTTCATCACTGTGCCAGCCACCGCCCCCAGCAGCACCAGCCCAACTGCACAAACCACCGCACTGCGCCAGGTTCCCGCCATCAGCACACACCCCGACACACCCAGCAAAACACCCAGTCGCAGCACCACACTGCCCAGAGGTGCAGCCGCCAGAACCAGAGTCCCGCACAGCACCACCACCAGCGGCAACGGGCGATCCAGCAACACATTCAGCAGCGGCCGATACACCGCAAGCAGCGTCCGCACCACAGCACTGTCAGTCTCTTCACGCAGTCGCCCCCGCACCAGCAGGCTGGCCAGCGCCGGCACCAAAGTCACTGCCAAAACTGCCGCCGCGACCAGTGCCAAAGATTTCGTCCACGCCAGCGGCCCATACATCCGTCCGTCAATGCCCCCCCAAAGCAAATACCGGCACAAAGGAAACCAGCATCACCAGAATCGAAAAGAAGACCGGACGGCCCACCAGCGCACATGCCGCCACCACGTCCTCACCAATCTCTCCCTGCACCGGACGATCACCAAATCGCTGCTGCAGACGATGCATCACATTCTCAGTCATCACGATCGATGAGTCCACCAGCACGCCGATCGAAATCACTATCCCCGCCAGCGACATAATGTTTGTCTGAATCGTCAGCAGCCCCGCCGCCTGCAACACCAGCATCGCCGCAAACGTTCCCAGCACACACATCGGCAAAGTCACTGCAATCACCAGCCACGAGCGAACATGTCGCAGTACTATCAGCACGCAGATCGCCGCTATCGCCAGAGCCTCCACCAGAGTCCTCGCGACTGTACGCACAGCTCCACCAATGAGAGGTCGACGATCATAACATGGCACAATCCGCACATCTGCCGGCAACGATCCGCCAATCTCCGCCAGCTTCTCCACCACAGCCCCCGTGACCTCAGGCACATTGCCACCATGCCGCATGTGCACAATTCCCGCCACACACTCGGAACCGTCCTTTTCAAAAGCCCCCCGACGCGGCGCTGCTGACAATGACACGTCTCCCAAAGATCCCAGCAGGACCACCGCACCATCACCACAGCGAATCACTCGCTCACGCCAGCGTTCCAGCAATTGCTCAGTGTCCTCCCCGGGTATGCTGCGCAGTTGCAGCACATACTCCGCCCCACCCTTCTGCAGCACCTGCCCGCCAGCAGTCTCGGCAGACTGCAGCTGCCGAGTCAGCTCAGACAGTGTCAGTCGGTGCTCCACCAGCAGCGTCGGATTCACCTGGATCCGTACCTCGGCATGGACACCACCCACCGAAGCCACCTCGGCCACACCCGGAACCGTCGCCAGCAGAGGAGCAATCTGCTCGTCCTGAATTCGACGCAGCTCCGCCAAATCTGAGCGCCCCGACTCCACCGTATACCAGTAAATCTGCCCGGTCGCGATTCCATCCGCAGCCAACTGCGGAATCACTCCCGCCGGCAGTTCCGCAGCCAACCCCGCCAGCTGCTCCCTGAGCACCGCACGAGCCCGCTGCGGAGACACCGCATCCTCGAAAATCACATGCACCAGCGAATAACCCATGTCGCTGGAACCACGCACAGCTGTTACCTGCGGCAAGGCCTGCAGGGCCAGCGAGATTTGCCGAGTCACCCGCGACTCAATCTCCAGCGGTCCATGCCCGGCCCACTCCGCAAACACAATCACCTGGTTCTCGGACAAATCCGGAACGGCATCCATCGGAGTCCTGCGGATGGACAGCACTCCCACTACTGCCACCAGCAGCGCAGCCAGCAGCACCAGCACGTTCCGCCGCACCGAAAATCGAATGATCGCCTGAAGCATCAGAATCACCGTCCCCTGTTCGTCAGCAACACGTTTCAGGGGCCAGCCACCGGAGGAGGCAGCTTTGCCAGATATTTCTCCGGTTCCTTCAGCAGCTTTCGCTCACACGCCGCACAGCAGATGAACACTGTTTGTTCCCCCACTCGCACAGGCACCGGGCCTCCCATGGAATCGAGTGACAGGTCAGTGACCGGGCACTTCCCCTGAGCCTCCGCGAGCGCCAGCTCAGACTCAGACAGGACCCGCACTCCCGACTTCGCGGCAGCAACCTTCAACGGCGCCAGTGCTGCTGCCGAACTCAGCGCCGGCTGATCCGCACCAAAATACCCCACCGCCAGCGCCGGATTCAACCGCGCTTCAGCATCCACCAGAAACGCACCCGTCGACACCACCTGCTCGCCAGCGTCCAGTCCCCCAATCACCAAATACGCGGACCCGGTTCGCGGACCCAGCCGCACCACACGACCGTCAAACATTCCGGCCATGGTCTGCACATAAACCAACTGCGACTCGCCATGCTCAACCACCGCCGAAGTCGGCACCTGCAGCAAAGTCCGCTCACCCAGCATACCACGCTGCTCCGCACTCAGCAGTTTCGTCGCCGCAACCTCAGCCCGCACGGTCACTGCCAGCAAACCTTCAGGCAATTCCCGCAGCGGCTCCGCCAGGCTGACTCGCACCAATGGCACGGCAGCAGCACCTTCCACAACGCACACCGCTGTCCCCGACACCCCATCCGGAAACACCGAACTGCTGACCAACACCCCGACAGGCTCGGCAAAAGCACAGACGTCCTGCCGGGAGACCGGCAACTCCAGCCACTGGCCGCTTTCCACTGACCCATTCATCCGCAGCACGCCCTGCAACGTCAGCACCAGCGGCGACTGACAGGCCGCCACAATCGTCGTTCGCAGACCGGCCAGCTGGATCCTGAAAGGACTCAGCTGCATCCGTGCCTCGACACCCTCAGGCAGCAGCTCGGCATCACCCTTCCTGCGCGGTACCAAATCCATGTTGCAGATCGAACAGATCGCCGGCCACGCCGACAATACACCGGGATCCATCGGACAAAAATACTCATGGTCCGACGCAATCTCTCCGGACAACTGCTGCCCGGAAACTCGCAGCAACAACCCACCCACCGTCCGCTGCAGTCGATCCCACTGCGCCATCACCAGCGCCGTCAGAGCCACCAGCAGCACAAACCGCAGTCTCACCTGCAGAAATTGAAGCCACCAGCCCGCACGCAGTGCCTGACGTTCCAAACCAGCATCACCCCCATCCGTATCGACCCCGTCCCCGGCATCTGCACTCATCGCTGCTGCTCCCCGCTGACCGCCGGCCGCGACTCGCCACTCACCGGCTCCATCGGATGCTCCCAGTGCATCAATAAATCATAATCCTCATGGCGAAACACCCACAACGGATCAATGCCGATCACCACATAACGCTCACGCCGCTCCTCCCGCGGCTGATCCAGCTGCAGTCGCACCGCGTAGCAGCCTGGAGCATTCCCAGGCACACGGCCCAGAATCTCCCACGCCAGCAGCGGACGCTGTTTCACACGAGTCGAATCGGTGACGTGTACCACGGGCGCCGTGCCCGCTACCGGTCCCGCTGCAGCGCCCGCAACCCACGCGTCAAATACCTGCCGCAGAGCCGCCTCACACACCGCTTCCGCGGGAATAAACTCCGCCTCACTGCGAACCGCACCCGCTTCACCACCCCACCAGCTCCAGCCGGCCAGCAGCAACACCACGCATAACAGCAACACCCGCTGCCAGACAGACAGCGAACGCCGCCAAATACTGGGCTGCACATTCAACGGCTTCGCACTGGTTGAGGCCATCTGCAGAAGCTCCCACGGAAATCCCGATCGCCCCAACCCACAGTTTCAAAATGGCAATTGCACCACTTCACCGCTGCCCCGAGTTCCCAGGGCACGCCAAACACCCAAATCCACGTTCTCACTGCAGAAGTGCACCGAACCGTCACCCATCATCACCTGCACACCACCCGTGTGACGACTGCTGGCAGAAACCTGCATTGCCATGTTCGTCATCGATCCCGGAAAACCTGTGCCCGCACAGGAAATTGTATTCGGAACCGCCACGTGGTTGTACTGAGTACAGCAGTTCTCGCCCATCACCCAGCTGTAACCCCATTTGCTTGTCAGCGGATTCGCCGTCAGCGGATTCAAAGCGCGACAGGCCTGAAACGTGGCATCCAGACTGGTCTGATGCGGAATCACCAGCAGATCCGATTTTGAATCCGGACGCCCCTGACCCCGAATTCGCTCGCTGAAAAACGCCGTATTGCTCATGCCGTCAGTGATGTCCCGCGCACTGCACTTGCTGAGATAGTAAAACACGCCCGTCTGCAGTTCCGCAGGAGCCGTGTCGCTGCCAATGCCCGGGCTGTCACTGCGATCACACAACCAGCCACCCTGGTTCGCCGCATAATTGTTCTGACCCTTCCACGGATCAGTAACACCCAGATCTGACGGACAGAAAAATGTGGGCACTGATGTGCGACTGGCCGCAGCATTGATACCCGCCGGACTGACATACGCCGGCATAAAATTGATCACACCACCCATCCCCGGAGTCTCCGGGGGGTTGTTGAAATCAATCGACTGATACAGGTTGGCCTGCTCTATGTACGGCAACAGCATCGCATGCTGTGACCAGCGCGCGTACACAGGAGCACCCGGGTAGCTGGCCCCCTTTCCGAACGGATACACCTTGTGCGTATCATGATAGTTGTGAACCGCAATCGACAGTTGCCTCAGGTTGTTCTTGCACTGAGTCCTGCGAGCGGCCTCACGAGCCTGCTGCACTGCTGGCAAAAGCAACGCCACCAGAATGGCAATGATCGCAATCACCACCAGCAGTTCAATCTACGTAAATCCACGACGACGCATCCGCCTGTCTCCGCATTCAAGCAGGCCTAGAAAAAAATCTTCCACTTGTGTTATCAGGCAAATCGGTGATTCTTGCGAGACTTTTTGAGGGGAAAAAGCCCGGGCGACAGGCGAATTCCCGCACGTCGTCGCAGATCAGGCCCCCCGCCCTTTGCAAGAAAAATCGCCACGCAATCGTCCGAACGGCAGTAAATCACGCCAAAACTGCGGCTTTGTTGCCCGAAAGCCACACAAAAACAGCCCCGATTTGCCGTGACGGCCACTATTTCGTCTTTGGTCTGCGATCCCAGCTTTGCTGGTTCGCTTCGACATCCCGACCGGGATCCTGCGGAATCGCCAGCCCCCACGCCCGCATCACACGCTCAAGACAGGCAATCGTCGCCGCATCCGGTCGAAAATTGCCCTCCCGATACCCGTGAGCAATGATCAGCGGCGTCCAACCCCAGCGATTCGGACGATTCCAAACCTCCGGCTTCAGACCCCGGCCGTCCAAATACTCAATCAGCAGCGGCCAGTTCTGATAAGCCGCACCGTGCAGCGCCGTCTCGCCGTTCTCGTCAGCCACATTCAGATCAAGCCCCAGAGCTTCAAGACGCCGGATCACCGCAATCGCCTCAGTCTCAGACCCTGCCGCCTCCAGACCACTGCCCAAATCTCCCACCCCGGCCGCCGCCAGCACTGCCGTGGCCCCATCCGCATTCGGGATCCGCGGATCCGCTCCCAGTTCCAGCAGCAGCTCCAGCAGCAGCAGATCACCCGTTTGAGCCGCCAGAACAAACGCCGTACACCCGGTTGTTGTGAAATCCGCAAACCCCGAAACGCCCTGCCGCACCCGCAGATTCACATCGCCGCCCCGCTGGACCAGCAGTCGCACAAACTCCAGCGAACCAAGACGCCCGGAACCGACCGGCGGAGGATCGCCGTCACCACGCACAGGACGTCTCACCCACACCACCGCATGCAGGGCTCCATGACCCGTGGGCTGAGCATTCGGATCGGCGCCTACCTCAAGCAAAGCAGCAGCCGTTTCAAAATGCCCGTTCAATACCGCCAGCAACAGCGGATTGGGACCCGGAGGACGCTTGTCAGAAGTCCGCGGAGCATTGACATCCAGCCCCTGTGACAACAGCAATCGCACGGTCTCAGTCCGCCCCTCACGCACCGCGAAGAACAGCGCACTCCATCCGGCTGCGGTCCTGGCCCCCACATTTGCCCCCGCCTCCAGCAGCTGCTGCACCACCGCCACATGCCCCTCCGCAGCCGCCCACATCAACGCTGTCTGCTGGTTTCTGTCCCGCCCATCCACGGGAACTCCCGCTGCCAGCAGCGACCTCACAGCCTGCACTCGGCCGGCTCGTGCTGCCACCATCAGCATCGACTCGCCACCCGCCCCGGACACTCCCGCATCGGCTCCCGCACCCAGCAACTGCTCAACCACTCCCACTCCGCCACTCTCGCACGCCAACAACAGCGGACGCACCCCATAAACGTTCTCAGCGTCCACTGCAGCCCCCCGCTGCAGCAGTTGCTGCACCACATCTTTGCTGCCATGCAGTGCCGCCCAGTGCAGGGCCGTCATTCCGTCTGCCTGTGCTGCCTGCACAGAGTCGCCAGCCTGCAGCAGCTGCTGCAATCGCGCCCAGTCACCGGACTCCGCCGCCGCTGCAACCAACGCCGAGTCCGCCGCACCATCCCGGCCGCACTCTGCCGCGACCGCAGCGGTCAGCAATAACGGCCAAATCACCGCCAGCAGCAAACCCATCCGTTTGACAATCATCTGCAGAGTCCGCATCGGTCAGTCTCCAGGTTCACACCGCCACCGGCTCGAATAAATCATCCACCCGCCCATTGCTGTCCGCAAAGCTGTCGAGACGAATACCGGCCTTGTCCAGCAGCGTCAGATGCAGATTTGCCAGCGGAGTCGGTTCGGAAAACTGCAGATGCCTGCCACCCTGCATGCGACCGGCCGCACCGCCGGCAACCACGATCGGCAGGTTCAGGTGATCATGCAGATTGGGATTACCCATGCCACTCCCATACAAATACAACACATGATCCAGCAGTGTTCCATCAGCCTCCGGCGTCTGCTGCAGACTCTGCAAAAACTCAGCGAACAGGGACATATGAAACCGATTAATCTCGGCCACCTTCGCAATCTTCTCGGGGTCGTTGCCGTGATGGGTCAGCGGATGGTGCGGCTCTGACACGCCAATCTCCGGATACGTCCGGTTACTGGTTTCACGCGACATCTGAAAGGTAATCACTCGAGTCAAATCCGCCTGCAGGGCCAGCCTCTGCAGGTCGAACATGAGCTTCGCGTGCTCGCCATAAAGTGCCGGCACGCCCCGCGGTCGATCCAGATCCGGCAGGTGGTCATCGGCTGTCGCGCCCTCAGCCCGCTGAATGCGGCGTTCCACATCCCGTACGGCCGCCTGATATTCCTCCACACGCTGCTGATCAGCAGGCCCCAGCGACTGCTTCAGGCGCTGAAACTCCCCACGCACCGCGTCCAGCAGACTGGCGCGCCGACGCAGGGCTGCACGCCTTGCGCCCGATCCCCCGCCCTCGCCAAACAACTGCTCAAAAACCAGTCGTGGATGCGGTTCGGGCGGCAGCGGCGTCGTCGGCGACGACCATGACAGACAATTCTGGTACACACACGCATAGCCGTTGTCGCACTGTCCGACGGCCGCAATCAGGTCCATGGACAATTCCAGTGATGGCAGCGGCGTGTCACGCCCCAGAGTCGCTGCGGCAATCTGATCCACCGTTGTGCCCAGATAATAATCGTTACTCTCCGTTCGCTTTGCTCGCGCGGCACTCAGGAACGATGCGTTGGATGTCGCATGAGTCCCCGGCCAGGCATTCCGCAGTTCGAGACCGCTCAACACGGAAACCTGCTGTCGCACACCTGCGAGGGGTTCCAGAATGGGTGTCAGTGTCGCCAGCTGCGGCCCGGGCGCCGGAGTCCAGCGACTGTGATCACACCCCATCGGAATGTACACAAAACCCAGCCTCCGCAGCTGCTGCTGCGAGGCCACCGTACGCTCCCGAGCCGTCAGCGCCGGCACCATCGCATCCAGCAGCGGTAATCCCAGCGACACACCCGCACCACGCAGCAGCGTTCGCCGCGGCAGTTGTTTTCTAAACATCGCCCCACCTCTGCAAACTTTCGCAACACCTATTTCCGAAACGGAACGCTGGCCACAATTGACTGCACAATCGACGCAAACCTGTAATCGTCTGCAGCAGCCTGCCACACAATTTGCCTGACCGCTGCTCCATCCTCAGGCTGCAGCCCCCGCCCCAGACCGTAAACCAGAAGCTTCTCTGTCAACGTCCGCACAAACAGGTCGGGACGCTGCAGTAATGCCTGCTCAAGACCGTCCACCCCCGTAAACCCACCAACACCTGACAAACCACCATCAGCCACCACCGGTTGCTCCTGCTCCTGCGTTCGCCAGCGGCCCACCGCGTCAAAATTCTCCAAAGCCAGGCCCACCGGATCAATCCGGTCATGGCAGATCGCGCACGCTGCGTTTTCACGATGCGCCGCCAGTCGCTCACGCACCGACAAATTGGCAGCCACCGTATTATCAGCCAGATCCGATACGCCCGGAGGCGGAGGCGGGGGCGGTGACCCCAGCAGATTCTCCAGCACCCACTTCCCACGCAGCACGGGGGACGTGCGAGTCGCATACGATGTCGCCAGCAGCACACTGCCTTGTCGCAGCAACCCGCCCCTGTGATCCGCGGGGCTGACATCCACCCGGCGAAAATGACTGCCCAGTACGTGCGGTATCCCATAGTGCCGCGCCAGCCGCTCGTTCAGCCAGATCGACGACGGACGCAGCAACTGCAGAACACTGCGATCATCCCGCAGGACATCCAGAAACAGCAGCTCAGTCTCTCGACGCATCGCGTCCTTCAGATTCTGGTCCACGTCCGGGAACAGACGTGCATCCGGAGCAGCCGCCTGCAGGTTCCGCAGATACAGCCACTGGTCCGCAAAATTCTCGGCCAAAGATGCAGCGCGACTGTCAGACAACAGCCGAGCTGTCTGCTGCCGCAGGATTTCCGGCTGCAGCAATCCACCACTTTCCGCAGCCGACAGCAGTTCCTCATCCGGCAGACTGCTCCACAAAAAGAAGGACAGCCGCGTGGCAAGTTCAATCGCAGCCGTGGCATCCGACGCCCGCAGGTCCGCCGTCTGCTCCACGCGAAACAGGAAATGGGGACTGGCGAGGATTCCGGCGAGGCCGCGCTCTATGCCCGCCTCATAGTCATCAGTCTCTGCATAAGCAGCCTGAAACAGCTGCAGCGGCATGGCCAGATCAGCATAAGTCACTGGTCGACGATATGCCTGGCGCAGCAGAGGTTCAAAGGTCTCGGTGGCACACGCCACCGCCTGATCCGGCTGCGCCGGGACAGAATTCAACACTCGCCGTCGGCTGGCAGAATCGCCCGCGGCAGATTCACCCACCGGACCGTAAATCACCAGCTCAGCCACTGCCGGAGCCAGTCTGGGGTGCCGGTAGAAGTTAAAATGGACATTCAGCGGCTGTCGATCAGATTCCAGCAGCGGACTCCCGTTGTCGGCAAATGTCGCAATCAGCCGATGTCGCCCGGCCGACACCTCGGTGGAAGCGATCAGGTCTGCGTCCACCAGACGATCATCCTGCCCCGACTGCTGGCGTTCAATCACAAATCGCTGCACCCTCCGCCGATCCAGCAGCACATCGAGCTGATGCCGACCGCGCAACCCCTCAATCTCATCGTTGCGATCCCGCATCAGACGCAGCTGCACCTGATAGGTACCGGTCCGAGGAAAATGCCAGTCCACCACCAGACCGCCACGGGAACCCGGAGGCGTACCGACAGGACGCATGCGATCCTGAGTCAGGTCGCCCGGTACTCGAAAAGTTTCGCCCCCCGGACTCAGTTCCGGACGCCCCAGTGCCAGCCGACTGATCTTTTCCGCCGCAGCAATATACCGGCTCAGCAGTGTGGGGCTCAGTCCCGTCACCGTGATATTGTCAAAACCATGACTCGATTCATCGGCCGGCAGCAGAGCGGCGGCATCGATCTCGATCGCCAGCAGGTCCCGAACGGCGTTGCGGTATTCAGTCCGAGTCAACCGGCGGAGCGTTTCGACGGGGCCCCTGAACGGCTGCCGCGCAGCCGCTGCATCCAGTCCGGCCGTCAGCTCAACAGCGGCCGCCTGAGACAGACGCGGATCGGGCTGAACAGCCGAGCCGGGCGGCATATCACCATTCTGCAGTCGCCGCAGCACACGTTCCCAGACACCACGCTGAGCTGAAATCTGCTGCGGATCCCAGGCCGGCAGCGACAGCCCACCCGCGGGCTCTGCATCGGCATGGCAGGACACACAATGCTGCTGCAGCAGCGATTCCACGGAGTCCTCAGCACTGGTTGTATCACCCGCCCACCCGGCAGCATTCGCCGCACCGCAGAACAACAGACACAACATCAGGCGTAAACGGTACCACATCGTATTGATCATCCGAACCAATCGTCCAGAAACCCCCGCCCCACCCCGCCCCACCCCACCACCAGTCGCCACCACAGGAACCCAGCATACCCGGCCTGAGCGAAACAGAAAAGCCCTCCACCGCCGAGCCGTCAGCCCCACCGCCCACAATCTGTCCCGCCCGCAAAAAAGCAGGGGCCCGCGCACCGTCACCGCGGGGACACACCACTGCACCGCGCATCGTCAGTGGGTCAGAGGGGATGGGTCAGAGGGGACACACCACAGTCATCAGAGGGGAGTCATCAGAGGGGAGTCATCAGAGGGGACACACCACCTGCGTCCTAGGCGTCGTCGGATAGCGGGCACGCAGCGTTTTACTCCTGAGGACGCCCGCTCCAACGGCTTCCTGCCCGCAGAATCGCTGCAACGATCACAGGCTGCAGCTCTTCGAAGCCTGAGGATGCACCGCGGGGACACAGCACTTTATCTGTGCATCAACGGAGGGGACACACCACAGAGCGCGAAGTCAGCGTATCAGGGACGCGGGCATCAGGAACGCGGGGGACACACCACCAGCAGGATCGCGGGCAACGGAGGGGACACACCACTTGCGTCGAGCGCCGGAGTGACCGGAGTGACCGGGGACACAGCACTTTACCCTTGAAAACGCCCGCTCCAGGGGCTTCTTACCCGCAGAATCGCTGCAACGCTCACTGCCTGCAGTTCTTCACAGCCTGCGTCACCGCGGGGACACACCACTGCGGCACCGCGGTCACCGCGGGGACACACCACTGTATCTGTACATCAACGGAGGGGACACACCACAGTCATCAGAGGGAACGCACCACAAAGCGCGAAGTCAGCGCAGCAGGAGCGCGGGGGACACACCACCTGCGTCGTGGGCGTCGTCGGATAGCAGGCACGCAGCGTTTTACTCCTGAGGACGCCCGCTCCAACGGCTTCCTGCCCGCAGAATCGTTGCAACGATCAAAGCCTGCAGTACTACGGAGTCCGCGTCAGCGCCGGGGGCCAACAGCGAAGGGAACAGCGAGTGGGATACACCACCTGCCATCAGCGAGGGGGTCACACCACCTGGCACACGAATTGCGCTGACTCCCTCAACATCACGGCCACTGCCAACTGACAACTGACAACTGGCCGCAGCGTTACCAGAGCCACGACACCATCACAATCAACAAGACAAAACACCCCGTCTCACCAGTCATTCACCACTCAACTCACGTTAACTCAGGCGTTCACGATAGAGCGTCGTGTCAACCACTCCAGCCATCCGGTCCGTCTGCAGGCCACCACCCAGAAATACCGACAGACGCGCAACAACGCTTTCCGCATCAGCCATTAACTCCGAATAATCCACCACCGTGACCGGAATGCCATGCCGCTCACAACTGCCTGACACTTCGTCAAAATGCTGCTGCAGGACCATCCGCAGATCCTCTGCATCGGATGCTGCTGACTTTCCCAGACGAACCAGCATCTTCGACTGCGATCTGATGACCTCCTCAATGTCACGCCTCATCAACACCACCCGGTAATTCTCACCCTGCGGCAGCAGTGGAAACAACGGAGCCACAATCTTGACCGCACGATTCCGAGCTTCAGCCAGCCAGCGATTGTCCTCATACAGCCTCAGCGACTTCTCATGCTCGAAATAACCCCGCGGATTGCTGGGGTCTGCTGCACGAACACCGTCCGTCAACGCAAACACACCGCCCGCATCCAGCATCTGCATCATTAATGACGTTCCGGAACGCGGCAATCCGGAAACTACAATGACCGGAGCATCAGCCGCAACACGACCCGCCGGCGGCCGCTGCAGTGTTTCCACATCAAACCGCTGCCCGAACTGGTCAGCCCGCAAAAACTCAGCGATTGCCGATGCATCCACGTCCGGCAGAATCACCGGAATCGGGTCAGACCGCTCGGTTGCTGCCTGCTCAACAGCCACTTCACTCAGCTGGCCGTAGTGCCCGGAAAGCGACCAGTCACCCTGCTTCGCGTACAGCGAACTGATCAGCTTCAGCGGTCGTGAATCCTGCGGCGCCTGAACGCTGCACAGCTTCGCCGCTGCAATCGCCTCATCCGGACGCTTCAGTCGCCCTAATGCTGCCGCACGCCACAGATGCGCCTCAGGCTGATCATACAGCCGCTCAATCGCCGAGTCGAAATAGGCCAGCGCTCGACCGGGACGCCGCGCCTTCAGACTCACGCGACCAGCCATCACATACGCCGCGCGGCTGTCCACGTCAATTGCCAGACACTCTTCACACAACGCCAACGCTCGCCCCGATTCCCCGCTCTGCAGCAAAGTCCACGCCCGCTGCAGCAGATGACGAATTCGTCGGCGCGCATCGCCCTCGGGCGCATCCTCTAAACCATCAGGAGCACGCCCTTCAGCAATCGCCAGGCTTGCACGAAGATCCCGCAGAGTATCGCGATTCACCTGGTGCCCCTGCATCAAACGCCTCGCCACCCGCGATTCCGGACCGGTCAGCCAGGCAGAATTCAGCAGGGCTGCAGCGTCTGCCGGCACACCCGACCCCAACTGCTGACGCTGAGCCGCATAGTCTGCCATCGCAACCACACGAACAGTCGCCGCGTCGGCAAGCCGCCCCCACCCCTCCTCCAGGTGATCAATCACCCGTCGCATGTCATCCAGCTGCCCCAGCGACTCAAGGCACTGCGCCAGATGGATCGGCATCCTCATGTCCGCCGGCCACCGCAGCCAAAGCTCCTGAAACTGCTCCGCAGCCTCCCGAATTCGTCGCCCTCCCAGCAGTGAAAGACCACGATTGAAATCCAGTTCAAGCTGGGACAGCTCCGCCGGATGCTCCGAAGCCGTGATTCCCGCATCCACATAACCAAGATCAATCAACTGCTGCAGGACGCCCGCACTGCCGACAGGCTGTCCACTGTCTGCTGACACTTCCCCCGAAGCCGCCGCTGCCACAGTCACCGGCAGGCCTGCACGTGCCGTACACAGTGCATCCCAGCTGTCAATCTGAGAAATCTCAGGCTGCGTCTGAAACAATTCCGTCAGCACCCGACCGTCCAAATCCCTCGCCGTCGGAAGCCCCAGCAGTGTCAGGATCGTCGGAGCCACATCCAGCAATGAAACACCAGCGATGCCAACGTTCCGCTGAATTCCCGGACCTGCTGCAACGAAGATCCCATATTCACGATGCTCCGCCGCCGGTCCGGCTGCCTCCATCGGAATGCTGGAAAGACGAAGTTCGTCTGATCGAAATCCATGGTCCGACATCAATAAAACCGTCGCTTCCGAACCCGCCCGCTCCAGCAACTGTCCAAGCAGCATGTCGTGAAACTGGTAACACATGTTCACAACATGCCGGAAATTGTGAAAATCCTCGTCGCTCACCCACGACAACTGCGGCGGATGATATCTCATGAAC
>VFQT010001511.1_pt1 | contig 27587 bp, 20 predicted proteins | sample 3512381 | NCBI WGS metagenome assembly VFQT01 (sample SAMN10412376, study PRJNA504923) | tailings metagenome | isolation source: Relicate 2 Philex TSF3 active mining site | place: Philippines: Tuba, Benguet | collected 2017-08-29
ATCTATATCGGGAAGAGCAAACACATCCGCAAACGCATCGATCAGCATTTACGCAACAATAAAACCCTTAAAGGAAATACGATGATGCAAGAAATTGCGCGCATCGAATTTGAATTGACCGGTTCTGAGCTGATCGCCTTGCTATACGAATCAGAACTCATAAAAGCACAAAAACCGCTTTACAACCGAAAATTGCGCCGTAACAACTACGTCTACGGACTGTTCTCGTTTGTGGACCAATCAAACTACATTCAGTTGTACGTGGATCGTTTAAGTAAGAACACCCAATTGCCCTTGACAACCTTCACAACGAAAAAAGAGGCGAACGACTACATGCATCACCTGCAGGAAAACCACCAGCTTTGCTTAAAGCTCTGCGGCATGGAAAAAACACCGAATTCTTGTTTTGGTTATCAGATCCGCAAATGTCACGGTGCCTGTGTAGGTGATGAATCTGCGGAAAGCTACAATGAACGCGTAGAGAATTTGATCCAACAACTGACATTTGATGATCAGGAATTCTTCATTGTAGAACCCGGTAGAGATAAGCGCGAAAAATCGGTGATCTGGATCAAAAATGGTTCTTACCAGGGCTTTGGCTTTGTACCTTATTACATGCTGAAGCAACAAGCATCTGCGTGGCTTCGGTTTATTGACTTGAGACCGGAAGATAAGGATGCGCGAACGATCTTGCGTTATTTCATGCGTAAGTATCCGGACCTGAACAAGAAATTCATCGGTTAGACGTTTTCCGATCTTTTCGGGATAGCGTATACACCAATACCCACAACAACATTAACGGCAACACGACGATCATTCAGGTCTTTTTTTATGCGATGATCGTTTTCCAAATTGGTTGTAAAAAAAAAGCGCCGGAATCAATCCGACGCTTCTCTGGAAACTGTTCCAAGATTATTTCGCTTTCGCTTTTACAGCTTTACGCTTGAATGATTTTGTAAAGTCAACCAAGATCGGTGTTGCCACACACAAGGAAGAGTAAGTACCAATTACAACCCCTACCAACAAGGCAAACAAGAATCCTTTGATTGAAGGACCACCGAAGATGAACATCACTAACAATACCACGAACAAGATCATGGAAGTGTTGAACGTACGACTCAAAGTTTTATTCAAGGAATCATTGATGATCTGATTGGTATTCTCGTCACCGCTCTTGATATTCAAGTTCTCACGAATACGGTCGAATACAATTACGGTATCGTTCATCGAGTAACCAATTACCGTTAAGATCGCAGCGATGAATGCTTGGTTCACGTCCATGTTGAACGGCAAGATACCATGCAATAAGGAGAACACTGACAATACCACTAACACGTCATGCACCAATCCAATGATCGCACCCAAAGAGTACTGCCATTGACCGAATCGGATCAAGATATACGCGAAGATCGCTAACAAGGCCAATGTGATCGCTTGCGTCGCTGAGGTCCACATTTGTTCAGAAACAGAAGCAGAGATGGCACGAGAATCTGTGATCTCATAACCACCGATCTTATCTTTCATTCCATCCAAACCTTCTTTCAACTTCTCAGTAACTTCAGCAGTTGCTGCATCGTTAGCCAACAAGTAGTTTGTAGTGATCTCCAAGTTGTAGCTGTTAGACTTCGTCTTCACCTCTACAGAAGATGCATCCTTCGCACCTTTCTCAACGAACACTTTCGACAATTCCTCTTCAACGAAGTCAACATCCGCAGTCTTCTCGATTTTCACACCGAAAGTACGACCACCTGTAAACTCCACACTTTGTTTCAATCCACGAGCGAAGAATGAACCAACACCCGCAACTGTGATCACCAAAGAGAAGATATAGAAATACTTACGTTTTCCAACCCAGTCGAAGTTGAAGTTCTTGAACAAGTTATGTGTCATTCCTGTAGAGAAAGTAACTTCTTTTCCTTTCTCCAACATCGAAGTGATCAACAATTTAGAAATAACGATCGCAGAGAAAACAGAAGTAAATACCCCGACGATAAGTGTTGTAGCAAACGATTCGATCTCACCTGTACCGAAGATCTTCAAGATCACAGCAGAAAGGATATGCGTCATGTTCGCATCGATGATCGCTGGCATCGCTTTGATGAAACCAACCCCAACTGAGTCGCCTGTCGCTTTTCCTTGTGCTTGTTCTTCCTTAACACGTTCGAAGATCAAGATATTCGCATCCACCGCAGTACCGATCGTTAATACGATACCTGCGATACCTGCCATTGTCAATACAGCTCCAAACGACGCCAAACATCCGAAGATCAATACAACGTTTACCAACAAAGCAACGTTAGCGATCAAACCTCCTTTACCATAGTAGAAGTACATGTAAATGAATACTGCCAAGAATGCGAAAGCAAATGAGATCAAACCAGACTTCGAGTTCTCTTGTCCGATCGTTGGACCAACTTTTGTTTGCTCCTTGATCACACATGGTGCAGGAAGCGCACCACCGTTCAACAATCCTGCTAGATCATCAGCATCTTCAATAGAGAATGAACCAGAGATTTCTGTGTTACCACCACGAATTGGCTCGTTCACTGTAGGAGCAGAATAAACCACGTTATCCATCGTGATCGCCACTTGACGGTTCACGTTACGCTCAGTCATTTGTGCCCATTTCTCAGAACCATCAATCGTCATTGACACAGAAACCGTGTTTTGGAATTTCGTTTGATCATAAGAACGACCAGCATTCTTAATGTCAGATCCTCCTACTGGCGCTTTACCGTCAGCCGGCATGCGGATCGCATACAAAGCCAATACGTTTGGACCACTAATTCCTTTCTCAGCTTCCGCTGACCACATCAATTCCAAATCTGCAGGCAATTTTGCACGCACATCAGAACGGCGCAAGATAGCGTTCACTTCATCTTTGTTCTCAGGCAATACCTCACCGATACGGCTATCAGCGAAACGCGTATCAGCAGTTACTTTCAAATAATCGAATAATCCTTTTTGATTTCCTTTCAAAGACAATGGCTTCGGAGTCGCTTTTTTCGCAGTATCCTTGTTAGCCAATTTCAAAGAGTCTTTTCCAGTAGTATCTTGCGCAACTGTTGTTGTATCAACTGCTACTTCTTCAACTTTGATCTCTTGTGTTTTTGAAATCAAGTTAGCATCGTTCAATTCACGTTGGAACTCTGCCAAGCTATATGTTTCATACAACTGTAGGTTTGCAGTAGATTGCAATTTTGCTGCTACAGTAGCCTCATCTTGTACACCAGGAAGTTCGATATACAAACGATTGCTGTTTGCTTCTTTTTGAATATTCGGTTGCGCAACACCAAACTGGTTGATACGCTTACTCATGATTTGCTCCACCCCTTCCATTGAGCTGGAAACTTTCTCACGGAAATATTTCTCAACATCGGCGTTCGTTGACGTAATCGACAATTCCTTTACTTCAGAAATTGAAAGATCTTTCACCAACAAACGGTTTGGATTTTTCTTCTCGTATTCAGCAATGAACAAATCGATGAAGTCACCACCTGTAGTTGTGTGCTTCGCATACGCTCTATCGAATGGAATGCGGAAGTTCAAATCACGTTGGTTACGCGCATAACTCTTGATCAAATCCGGAACGGAGATCTCCAAAGTTACCGACATACCACCCACTAAGTCCAAACCAAAAGCCAATGAACGTGCTTTCACGTCTTTGAACTTTGTGCCCAATACCGGGTACACCGGACTTTCTGCTTTTTCTTTCAACACTTCGTTCAAGAATGCAGCTTTCGCCAACTCATATGATTCAGGCTTACTGAAGTCTATCTCTGTGTTGTTCGGCAACACATAGATATTGTTTGTCGACTTTGCTTTCTGAATAGCTTCCTCAACACGCGCGATGGCTTGCTGCTCAGCTTCTTCTTCCACATTCAATGTAACCCAGGTAAACGATAGTTGATACACACAAACTGCGGTCAATACGATCGTCAGAAACCAGAAAAATCCTTTATTACGCATTTTTTTTCTTCTTATTTAAGCCCGCAAATATAGAATTTACCGCTATCAATGTCAACTTAATGGAAAAAGGTTTTCATTATTTTTTCACGATGGCTTGTTTTACCAATTCTTTTTGATAAAACAAAAAAAAGCAGTAGGTACTACCAACTGCTTCTAATCTGATTATTAAAATGATCTGATTATCACTCAACCCCATAGGCAACCGCGCTCATTATCAGCTGCTTTCCTTTTTTCACGTTCAGAGTGTCATTACCAAATATCTCGAAATCCTTGTAGTGCTTATAAACCATCCCAATCCCTTTTGCATACACTTCGAACTTGCGTCGGTAATCGATCAAACTTTTAAAATCCTCTTGCTCTACCACCACAGTTGAATCAAAATTAATTCCGCCAACGCTGTATGGATTATGGATGTTGCGATAATAGCAATTCAAGCTGCCTTGCGTGTTATATGCGTTCATATCCCACTCTTTCATCTTTGTAGGTGCAAATACCATTTTGATCACGCGATTATTCTCCTCCACCAATTCTGCACGGTTCGATTCAATCAATCCTGTCCAGATATCTTGCAAGGTCCACGGCCCTGAATCGCTCGGACCTACCCAGCGCTCATAACGTCGTACTATTCTCCCCTGATTATCTATCAAGGTATCTCCGATAATAGCTTTGATGTAGTACGAGGAACTTTGATCCAGATTAACATCTACATCCACATTTCGTTCCTGAACACTATAAATCACATAACGTCCTTCATCCAGAGGAAAATATCCGAAATGAAAATTGAATGGTTGTGTGTCCTTCTTACAAGAGAACATCAAGGCTCCAAATAGCAGGATGTAAATCAATCGGTACTTCATGGTGTGCTATTACACATCAAATGTACACAATTCAAATAAATAGCCCGAATTGATGTACAGAGCACTGTATTGACTGAGCAATTCCAAGAAATGATTGAAGATCATCCGTTCGGATCGATGCCTTTTTCTTTGCACTGCTTCAAGCGATCTTCCAAGCGTTTACCTTCCAATAATTCGCCGTAACAGTAATATTTACGACCGATCTCTTTTCCGCTTTGGTCGTGAGCCAATTGCCAGCCATGAGGAACACCTTTTTTGTAACGCTCGGTCATCATTGGCTTTCCATTCGGGTGATTGGTGACCATAACACCTTCTTTCGCCCCATTGACGTATTTCACCTTGCTCTTCACGATTCCGGTCTCAAAGTACTCAATAACATCTCCATCCAAAACACCATTCTTATACATCGATGTCTTAGCTACTTTCTGACTCTTGTCATTTGGATCCTCCGGCACATAATAAACGGTTGTCAAACCGTGTAGTTTCCCTTTTACATAGGTTTCTTTCAAACTTTGACGTCCACTTGGTCCGTAATAATCCCAAACCGAATCTTTTTCTTGATTGCGGTAAATTCCCTTGGCCATCAAAATTCCATTCTCGTGATACATTTTTGCTGTAGAACGACCTGTCTTTTCATCGTGAACAACAACTGCTTTCACTTTGGTGGATGGATAGTAATAGGTAAATGTTCCGACCGGCTTATCGTCTTTGAATTGTCCTCTATACTCAAAAGCACGTGATTTCGGATAAGTTTTTTCCCAAGGACCTTGCTTTTTGCCATTCGCATCTACGCGGTTAACCGGTTGCGCGTACAATCCTCCAAGAAGAAAAAATGCGATTAAAACAGCTAAGAACGATTTCATATTGCTAGTTGTTGAATGAATGTTTCTAAGGAAGCACAATTGATATCCGCTTGATCATATGGTGCTTCATCGTGTTGAATGAACACAGTTTTCATGCCAAGCTTTTTACCGAATACAATGTCAGAATGCGAATCACCCACCATGACACTTTTCGAGAAATCGATCTCGGGGAAATCTGACTTCGCCAAGAAAGCCATTCCGGTGTTCGGTTTACGAAGATCACTGTTCTCGCTTGCCAAAGCAGGAGCATGATAAAAGCGGTCGATATGTGCGTTCGATTTTGCGAGCATGTCATTGCAATAAGTGTGAATCTCGGAAAGGTTACGCGCTGTCATGATGCCTTTTCCAATTCCTTGTTGATTCGTCACTACCACTACCCGTCCAAAAAGTTGATTCGCTTTTGCTATGGATGATGCTACTCCGGGCAATAATTCAAATTCGGATGGTGACTTCACGTAATCTCCCATCAAACGAACGTTCACAACACCATCCCTATCCAGAAACAGTGTCCATGTGTGATCAATTCCCCAAAGCATCAGATCTCTTTTTCTACCAGATAAACGTTTCGTGTGCTGCTGTTTCTACCGATCAATTCCGCAATAAATCCTGTTAAGAAAAATTGCACTCCCATGATCATGGCAGCCAAACAGACATAGAATTCGGTTCTATCCGCCAATTTTTTTGCGCCTGTATCGAAAAACAATTTGACGATCCCTAAGTAGAAGAACAAGCCAAATCCGATTATGAACAACAAGGTACCAATCGCTCCAAAGAAATGCATGGGTTTCTTACCGAATTTCCCCATGAAAACCACCGTCATCAAATCCAATGGCCCATTCAAAAAGCGATTCAACCCAAATTTTGTAACACCATATTTACGCGCTTGGTGGATCACCACCTTTTCACCGATTCTGTGAAAACCGGCATATTTTGCCAAAGCAGGAATGTAGCGGTGCATGTCACCATACAACTCGATGCTTTTTACTACCACGCGCTTATAAGCTTTCAAACCGCAGTTGAAATCATGCAAATGAATTCCTGTCAATCGACGTGCAGCCCAATTGTATAGTTTAGTTGGAATCGTTTTAGAGATTGGGTCGTAACGCTTCTTCTTCCATCCGGAAACCACGTCGTAATCTTCTTCCGTGATCATGCGGTACAATTCAGGCAATTCATCCGGTGAATCCTGTAGATCTGCATCCATGGTTACTACGACGTTCCCGCGAACTGCTTCAAAGCCTTTTTGAAGAGCAGCCGATTTACCGTAATTGCGTTGGAATTTGATCCCGCGAACATGTGGGTCAGCAGCTTGTAGCGATTCAATGATCTCCCAAGAACCATCGCGACTTCCGTCATCAACAAAAACCACTTCATACTCCCATTGCTGCTCCTTTACAACGCGAACGATCCAGTTATGCAACTCCGGTAATGATTCCGCTTCATTGAACAACGGAACCACAATTGATATGTGTGGTATCTTTTCCAAATTCTCGACTTTGTGTCAAAATTAATACTTCTACTGAAACCGCTATACGGTCTTTTTAGGATTACAGTTTCAAAATGCGATAGGTTGCTCCATCAACTTGTAAAAAGTAAATTCCCTCCGGCATGTTATTCAACGAGATCTGCGAACCATCCTGTTCCAATCTACCTACCAAACAAACTTTCCCTTGCGCATTTGTAATCGTGTACGCTGCCTGTTCATGTCCGCGCACAACAATGATATCAGTCGTCGGATTCGGGAATAATTGTCCTAACGGTTTCAACTCCTCAGACAAACTTGCTAAAGGCGTGTTGGTGACACTGAATCTATCAAAAGCGCCATCCGTAATATTGCCATTTGCAGGCTGATCTCCAATAGTAATGATCAACTGCATGTTCGCCGAAACAGGCATGAAATCCGTCACGCGCTTACTTACTGCTTCCCATTGGGAATTGTAAATGGAAGGACCGATGAAATCAATCAAGGCCGTTGTCGTACCATTTGTTAGGTAAACATTCATGGAGTCGTCGAAGGCGTTTGGACCATGGTAATTAAAAAAGAATCGTTCGTAGTTAATGTGCGGATCGGTGTAGCTCGTCAGATCAAATGTTGGTGAAAGTAAACGTACCATTCCTTCGTCCACATCATCTAAATTCGCATCATAACTCGCGGCATTTCCGGAAATGAAACACTGATCTCCGCAATCATAAACTGCATCATTTTGTGGTGTAGCCGGCGTTAAATTATAGAATGGAACACCGCGTTGCCAGTAACCGGCAGTCGCATTCACAGAACTGGAGGTCCATCCAAAATCAAAAGTAAAATCATCATAATAACCCGATTGCAGTTGGATCGTAATTGCCGTTGTCGAAGGTGTAATTGTCAATTCTTCGCAATAACTGACATATCCCCATTTTCCAATAACCAATTGATTGGCACCTTGATAATAGGCCTGGATCACCGATTCTCCGAAACCATCTGTTTGATCTTCGACGGTCAACTCCGGATGTTTCAACTGCACATTTGCGCCAATGATCGGATTGCCATTTTGGTCCTGTACCGTTACCGTGATCGGTTGCGGAATGATCGGCACCAGATCAAAAGTATCGATCGTCAACACGTTGTTCTGGAAGTTCACGGTTACTGTCTGTGGATAATACGACGGTTTGGATATCGTCACTTGTTGCGAACCGGAAACAACTGTTCCCACGCCAAAATCACCATTGATATCGGTCAAATCTGTATGCGGATTACCTTGAATGCTAATAGTTACATTCAACAAGGGCAATGAATTCGAAGCGTCACGCACATGCCCCTCAAACCAAGATGCACCCACCAAACTAGATTGAATGATAAACAAACCTTGTGTCATGTCGGAAGCCAGGTAAATACCCGACTCAAAATAAGGATACACACCCCAAGATCCATCAAAAACACCCGCTTCACTCGGATGCGTATCGTAATAGGCAATCTCCACCAAATTGTGAGGACGTCGCATGTCGTGAATGACGATTCCTTCCGTGTAATAAGACGTAGCGATCAAACTATCGTGAACAATGAACGAATTGTGGGGAATCGGAATTCCGGCCGGATTGCTCTGAACGCGGTCCAATTCCTGAATATTCATCGGATCTGAAACATCGTACATGGTCACGTAGGCATCGATCACCTCGTCTGTGGTTACCGCATACTGATCGTTTGAGGTCACCCACACATTGTGCGTAAAGGCGTTCGGTGTGATCTTCGTATTGATCAAGACCGGATTTGCGCGGTCTGTAACGTCAATGATCGACAACAAACCATCGGAAATGTGAGCGCCGTACAACAAATTCCCTTGAGAGAAAGCATCGTGGCAATACCAGTTGTCAAACTCCCCCACTTCAATCGGTGCCATGGGATTCGTGTGTAAATCCAAAATGATGATCCCGCCATTTCCACGATTCGCGCCACAGATATAACCCCAACCCTGAACCGGATCAATAAAAATATCGTGTGCACTTTGCCATTCGTTCCCTATCGGACCGGTGTAGTATGCTGTAGGTAACACATTCGAGGCCGGCAAAGGCGAAAGATCTATGATCAACAAGCCATCTTCCGCTTCCGTGGTAATGTAAGCGTAATCTCCGTACACCTGCAGGTCACGCCAAATGGACTCCGTTCCCGGTTCCCAGAAGATCTCCACCGGATTACTCGGATCAGCTAAACTCACAATGGAAGTTCCTTTTGTGGTCCCGACGAGTGCGTATTCTACTCCCGTTTCATCCGTGTAACCCCAGCAATCATTCAGATTGGCTTGATGCAAAGCCTGGTAATTCACATGTGAAAGCGAATCCATATGTAGCCCTTGCGCAAACACGATTTGACTTGAAACCAAACCAAACACAACTACTAAGAGTGTTTTCAGGAAATCCCGGGTACCTGTGTGCATATCACAAAATAAAAATAGCGGCAATGATGAATACCAAAATGATGACGATGTATTGCCAAACATCCACAAAATAAGGGAAGTACTTCTTATACGTTTCTTTCAATGACATAACACGAAGATACGATCTTTTTGTGCTTTTATTTCGCTTGTATAACTGAAAATTTGACAGTTCATTTTTAGTCAAACTGTCAAAATGTCTATAAAAGAACCTGCTTTTTGCTTTGGTGCAGCATTTGACGAACCGAATCCAACAATTAAACACAACAATGGACTTTAATCAGTTTACCATTAAATCGCAAGAGGTCTTGCAAGCTGCACAGCAACTCGCTGAAGCTTCCAATCACCCGAGCATTGAAAACGCACACTTGTTAAAAGGTGTTTTTCAAGAAGACAAAGATGTTGTTCCATTCATTTTGCGTCAATCGCAGGTGGACCAAACAACCTTGGAGCGTGCTTTGGAAAGTATCCTTACATCCATGAGCAAAGTTTCGGGCGGACAACTGATGTTGGGTCAAAAAGCCCAGCAAACACTGAATCAAGCCATTCAATTGTCGAAACAACAGGGAGATGAATATGTATCTATAGAGATGCTGTTTCTCGCTTTGATCGAAAGTTCGGATCAAATCGGACAATTGTTGCGTGATGCGAAATTGAACAAATCAACCGTATTAAAACACATTATGGACTTAAGAAATGGAGAGAAAGTAACTTCGAATCAACAAGAAGGAACTTACAAATCATTGGAAAAATATGCGAAGAACCTCAACGAATTGGCCAAAGCCGGAAAATTGGATCCGGTGATCGGTCGCGACGAGGAAATCAGACGTGTATTGCAAATCCTTACCCGACGCACAAAGAACAACCCCATTCTGATCGGTGAACCAGGCGTAGGTAAAACAGCAATTGCAGAAGGAATTGCACACCGCATCATCGATGGAGACGTTCCTGAAAACTTGAAATCGAAGATTGTTTATTCACTGGACATGGGAGCCTTGGTTGCCGGAGCAAAATACAAAGGTGAATTTGAAGAGCGCTTGAAATCAGTGGTAAAAGAAGTGACTTCCGCTGATGGCGAGATCATCCTGTTCATCGACGAGATCCACACATTGGTTGGAGCCGGAGGTGGCGGTGAAGGAGCAATGGATGCTGCAAACATCTTGAAGCCAGCCTTGGCACGTGGTGAATTGCGTGCAGTGGGTGCTACAACATTGAACGAATACCAGAAGTATTTCGAGAAGGACAAAGCCTTGGTGCGCCGCTTCCAACCTGTTTTGGTGGATGAACCAGACACCGAAGACGCTATCTCAATCTTGCGCGGGATCAAAGAAAAATATGAGAACCACCATAAAGTTTTGATCAAGGATGCCGCGATCATTGCAGCGGTGGAATTGTCTCAACGCTACATCACTGAGCGCCACTTGCCGGACAAAGCGATCGACTTGATCGACGAGGCTGCCTCGAAATTGCGTATGGAGATCAACTCCAAACCGGAAGAACTGGACGAATTGGATCGCCGTATCATGCAATTGGAGATCGAACGTGAAGCGATTAAGCGCGAGAACGACACCAAGAAATTGGAACAACTCGGAAAAGAATTATCCACGATGGAAGAACAACGAAACGCTTTCAAAGCGCGTTGGCAAGCAGAACGCGACGTGGTTGAAGGAGTTCAGAAGACGAAAGAGTTGATCGAACAGTTGAAATTGGAAGCAGATCAGGCGGAGCGGGCCGGAGATTATGGTAAAGTTGCTGAGATCCGTTACGGACGCATTCAGGAAGCTGAAACGAAACTGGAAGAAGCGAAAAAACGATTGATCGACATGCAAGCCAACTCCAAATTGATCAAGGAAGAGGTAGATGCCGAAGAGATCGCAGACGTAGTATCCAAGTGGACTGGAATTCCGGTTTCGAAGATGATCGAAAGCGAGAAATCGAAATTGTTGCGCTTGGAAGATGAATTGGGGAAACGTGTTGTTGGACAAGAAGAAGCCATCGAAGCACTTTCCGATGCCGTACGACGCAGCAGAGCCGGTTTACAAGATATGCGCAGACCAATCGGATCGTTCATATTCCTCGGTCCTACCGGAGTTGGTAAGACCGAATTGGCCAAAGCACTTGCTGATTTCCTATTCAACGACGAGAACGCCATGACGCGTATCGACATGTCGGAATACCAGGAAAAACACAGTGTGAGTCGCTTGGTTGGAGCGCCTCCGGGATACGTGGGTTACGACGAAGGTGGTCAGTTGACCGAAGCCGTGCGACGCAAGCCCTACTCCATCGTGTTGCTCGATGAGATCGAAAAAGCTCATCCGGATGTGTTCAACATCTTGCTACAAGTGTTGGATGACGGCCGCTTGACAGACAACAAAGGTAGAACCGTGAACTTCAAGAATACGATCATTATCATGACTTCGAACATGGGATCGCATTTGATCCAGGAATCTTTCGAAGGCGTAAAAGAAAACAACCTAGATGAAGCCTTGCAAAAAGCGAAATTCAAGGTCTTGGAGTTGTTGAAGCAAACGATCCGTCCGGAGTTCTTGAACCGTATCGACGAAACGATCGTCTTCACACCGTTGAACAAGCGTTACGTGCGCCAGATCGTTCAGTTGCAGTTGAACCAGCTGAGTCACTTGTTGCTTGAAAAAGGAATCCGCGTGCACTTCACGGAAGAAGCGAAAGCACACTTGGTGGAAGCCGGTTACGACCCGCATTTTGGAGCACGTCCGGTGAAACGCGTCATTCAAAAACAAGTGCTGAACGAGTTATCGAAAGCCTTGTTAGCGGATAAGATCGACGTGAATCAGGTAGTTGTAATGGATATTTTCGACGGCAAGATCGTCTTTCGCAAACCGATAACGGAAGCTGAAGAGGTCGCATCGTAAAGTCAAAAAATGCTAAAATAAAAGGCAAGGAACACCCAGTTTCTTGCCTTTTTTACATTTGTCGGGTAAAACCGCAAACGCATGATCAAACGCTATTGGAAACGCTTCGTACTGGGAATGCTCCTGGCCCTTGGCATTTGGTTCTTCGGCGCCAATTGGGCCATTGAATCCAACGCAGCCGACAAACTATTCAACTCCGTTGCTGCTTGTCCGAAAGTGAAAATTGGCTTGTTGTTGGGAACTTCCAAAACTGGTCGCGGTGGCGGAGACAATTTGTATTTCGTGCACCGCATTGAAGCCGCTGTGGCACTTTTCAAAGCCGGAAAGATTAGTTACATCATCGTTTCCGGTGACAATGGCACGGAATCCTACAACGAACCGAAGGACATGCGCGATGCCTTGATGGCAGCTGGTATTCCGGAAGATCACATTGTTTTGGATTACGCCGGTTTCCGCACATTAGACTCCATGGAACGCGCCTTGAAGGTCTTTGGTCAACAAGAAGTGATCGTGATCTCACAACAATTTCACAACGAACGAGCGATCTACATTGGCGAGCATTTCGGGATGACCGTTTACGGGTTCAATGCCAAAGACGTAACGACATCCAGAGGTTTCCGCACCAAATTCCGCGAACGCTTTGCCCGCATGAAAGTATTTTGGGACATCTTGTGGGGCGTGGAATCAAAATACTTGGGTGAAATGCTGAAGGTTGGGTGATTAGAATGCAATAAACCAAAAAAGCCAATGCGTGAACATTGGCTTTCTGTAGTGATATCGTTAATCAATTTACGATTTGAAACTTGAAAGGCTGGACGAGTGTTTGTCCCTCGATCGCAGCGATGAACATTCCTGCTGGAAGATCCAGAATTACGGAATTGTTGTTCTCGTTCAAGCTTACTTCTGCTACGCGTGCACCCAGTGTGTTGTAGATTGAAATGGCAACTTCGCCTTTTACATCTGCGATGAATAATCGTTTATGTTCCATATCGAAAGCCAATTGTGGCATTTCTTCTTCGGTCAAGGATGCAGTTGAACCTCCCAAGTCTACTTTGATCACAGAAACCAACACCTGGTCGCAGGAATCGTCATAGATCGAGTAGTTTACCAATCCTTTGGTGATATCGTCGTAACCATCAAAGATCTTGTTTTCAATTTCGGTAGAATCGGTGGTACAGAAGCAGATGTCGTTCACCTGAAAATTCTTGTCGGTTTGATTTTCCAAGTTGTAAACTACGTTCCCACACACCGTGTTTCCTTGAAAAGAAATCGTTTGCATGTTATTCGCAACTACCGTTACACCGCTCTGATTGTTCACGATGTTGTTGCCATTCAAGGTACAATTATCGCCTATTTCTACTGCTTTACCATTGTTTTCGAAAGTACAATTTGTTAAAGTAGAATACGAAATCGATTGTGCCCCGATACCGTTGTTTTCAAAAGTACAATTCGTCATTTGCACGCTTCCACCTTGTCCGATCCCGTAGGTGTTATTTCTAAATGTACAATTCGATAAACTACCACTTGAACCAATAAAGCCATTTTCATTGCCCTCGAATAGACAATTCGACAAATTGATTGAGCCATTAACCATAGTAAATCCACAGAAGTTATTCAGAAACTCACAATTGGTGGCTGTTAACGACCCGCTGACATATTGCACTGCCTGACCAATAGAATTGTCGATGAACTTACAATTATTGTAAACCAGCTGCGCATTCATTTGAACCGCATAGACGTTCTTTTCAAATAAACAATTATCAAATACAAAAGTGCTGTTTCCCAGATTCGAATCGGCCATGAAACCATACATACTATTTTTCAGATCGATATTCGATACTTGAAAAGTTCCTCCCTGGCTCGATTTCACATTGAAGCCATACCAATCATTTCGGCTGGCATTGGTTGTGGATCGAAAACTGATTTTGTTTGTTGCTGTTCCATTCGCGATCAGAGTTCCCCGAACTTCAAGATAGATCATGTTGGTAGTGAATCCAGTAGTATCTGAAACGAATTGCACATCTACACCCGGTTCTATCGTGAGTGTTTTACCTGGAAAAACGACGATGTTACCTGTAACGATGTAAGGGCTATTAGCCAGTGTCCATGTAGTGTTTGTAAATATTCCACCACTCACATTTGTTTGTGCTTTAGCAAAAGTTGCAAATCCGATTAATAAGGAAAAAAGTAAATGTTTCATAATGCTCGTTTTTGCGAAAACAAAGAGAAACTAAAATTGTTCAATGAATTTTCCCCGAAATTGCTGCCGGGTCACAATCCCGTTAAACCATCCACTACCCGCCTTTCTGCCATTAGCCAGATGCGTTTGTTCAATTCAGTGTGATTGGATAAATAGAACGACAATTGCTCCTTCTCTAATAAAGCAATCACTAAGCCAATGATCTGTTGCCTGAAACTTTGGGCCTTCTTGAATGCCGTTTCGATCTGTAACTTGCGCTTCTGAGAAGTCAATTGATCAAAATTTACATCGAATTGCAAGAGGAACGAATGGGTCAATAGGCACAGATGATCATGCTGATACTTGAGAATCGGTCGCAGATACTGATTCTGAAAACGCTCCAGTTCATTGGTGATTTTTTCTTCGTTATAAAAGACTTCTGGCAAAAGTTCACTGCGGTTCATGGCATCTTGGTTTACCAATTAACAAACTCAACACATAATTGTGCGGATCGTAGCTGCTCAAATTCGCTTTAACTTGAGATCCGGATCCAATTTGATATTCATTGGAACAATCTCAACTTCAACATTCGATGTATCCAATCCGAATTCTTCATGCACCGGGTAGCTGATTCGATGTAATCGCGCATAAGTGGTCATCGCCAATTTGTTTAACGGGCGTAATTCGTTTTCTGAAGGGACCATGGATTTCACGAACATGAATTTAAAGTCTGCATAAATATCATGATCTTTCAACGATTTAAAGCGGCTGATCTCATTTACCTCTCCACTCTCTTCTAAGTGTTCAACCACCTTTTTAAACAAGTTGCGAACGGTGTATTTCACCTTAAAGCCAACTTGCAGATTCACGTAGAACACCTTACCAGGCACAATCGTTTTAACACTGTAAAGCTTATCCTCACTATGCGGATTATCCAGAATATCAACACTTACAAACCAATAAACGTCCGCCCGTTTCGGCTTGTGGTGAAAAATGGAATAAATGATGTTTGAATCCACTTTACCGTCCTCACCCCCTTTTGCCATAAAGACCAGGTTTGTGGCGACTTTTGGAATGGAAGTATCCTCAATTATCTCCTCAAACATAGCTGCATAGTTCATCAGGTCTTTCTTCTTAAAATGCTGATTTCGGAAATCTCTGGCTCGATGAAATAAATAAACTGTCGTAAAGATCACTATCGCCATGATAAAAGTAAACCAACCGCCGTAGAAGAACTTCACGATATTCGAGATGAAGAAACTCAATTCAGTGGAGAAGAACAAAGCACCTAGTAGCACAAGCATCCAAAGTGACACTTGTTTTCGGTGAAAATAGAGCAACAATAACATGGAGGTCATGATCATATTGATCGTGATTGATAAACCGTATGCCGCTTCCATATTTTTCGATTCTTTGAAGATAAACAGAACGGTTAAACATCCTGCCATTAAAAACCAATTAACCGAGCCAATATAAACCTGACCTTTGGAATGAGAGGGATATTGCACCTTATGATTGATCCACAAACGCAATTTAAATGCTTCGTTTACCAAGGTAAAACACCCACTGATCAATGCCTGACTAGCAATAATTGCAGCAGCTGTTGCAATGAAGATCACAAAAGGCAAATAGCTTTTTGGAACGAGCGAATAGAATACTCCTGAATTTCCTAGTTTCTGTCCGACATGATCCAAAGCCCAAGCACTTTGACCTGCATAGTTGAGTAACAAACACCCCAGAACGAAAATCCAACTGATCCGAATATTCTGTTTACCACAATGTCCAAGATCAGCATATAAAGCTTCTGCTCCTGTTGAACAAAGGAAAACTGCTCCTAAGACCCAAAATCCCTGAGGATAATTTGCAAGCAGATCGTAGGCATAATATGGATTCAAAGCTTTAAACACTTCCGGGTTCTGAACCAGCTGGTTCAATCCCAAGATAGCAATCGTTGAAAACCAAATGAGCATCACCGGACCAAAAACGCCACCTACTACCGAAGTTCCAAACTGCTGAAAAGCGAATAACAAGATCAGTATTGAAACTACAATTGGAAGCGTAGGCAATTCCGGAAATAGGATGTCTAATCCTTCAATAGCAGAAGAAATTGAGATTGGTGGAGTGATAAAGCCATCCGCAATCAAAGCTGAACAACCTATCAGTGTAGCGACAATTGGCCATTTAGCCGGATGGGATTTGATCAATGCATAAAGCGCAAAAATTCCTCCTTCACCTTGATTGTCCGCTTTCAGCGCGAGATAAACATACTTGAAAGTGGTGATCAACACCAAGGTCCAAAACACACATGAAAAACCACCTAGTACAATTGTTTCATCAATCGTCTTAGAACCTATAATCGCATTAAAAACATAAAGAGGCGATGTACCGATATCTCCATAGATAATACCCAGTGTGATCAGTAAACCTGCAACACTAAATTTATTCGGAGAGTAGCTTTTAGTTTTCAATGTTTAAATATATCAAATTTAGCTTCAATAATACCCCGAAACGCAGTCAAGCTAATTCGTTTTTTCCTCTAACAAATTCATGAGATAAATGTACTGATCGATCCCATGATTCAAGAAATATTCTTTAGGATCTTGTGGATAGATACTCAGGTAATTTTCATCCGGTTGTAGTAAGATCTGCTGACCAATTCGCACATAGGCAAAGCTGTTCACAGACTTGGGAATGACCAATCCTTGTTTTTTCTTGAGCAAGAGCTTTTTTAAGCGACGCCCCAAATATTTCTCAAATCGCTTCTGAGATTTGCGGGTCGGTCGGTCCATCTTTCGGAATGCGTGTTTCAAATACATTTGAGGCAACAAAGGCAAGGCATTCATTGATTTTAAAGCATTTGTAAAGGGATTGATCCGATTGAAATCACGCACAGTTGTTACCGTAAATGGCGTCGTAGGAACCCAATCGAGTGGATTCACAGTGTTGAAAGACCAACCGAACTGCGTCAAATGCTCGTATTCATAGGCGAAAAACAAATTCCCAGACTTCGGGGCAGCCACTGTATACGTTTTCAGACGCAGATCTTCGGGTAACTTCCCTTGTAATTTCAATTGCTGTAACTGCGCCGAAACCAAGGTTGCCAAAGCACCACCTTGACTATGTCCGGCAATCACCAGGTCTCTTCCACCCTGAGCAACAAAATCCTGAACCAAACTATCGATCTGTTTCCACATGTAGGCTATAGAAATGGTCCAACCTTCATGTACGGCCGCCAAAGAATCTTGAGCAAAACAGTAATTGTATTGAAAACCACCAGGTAATTTAATTGTTCCTTTCGCTGGAATCATTGAGGAATAGAAATTCGAACCCCAACTTTCCAAGCTTCCTGTTGTTCCACGAAAGCTCAAACAACCGATCTCGTTATCGTCTGAACGCCAAAAATCCAGGCTATTATCGAAGCCAAGATCCGGTGAGCGATAAGTATGGTAAAAACTTTGAGGGGATGGAACGGAATCCAAATACGCAGAATCTATGAACTGAAAGTTGATCTTCAAAAACTCACGGGCTTCATCAAAATCGTAACCCGGTCGCAATTGCGCCATCAGATTTGAAGTAACAAGTATAAAAAGGCAAAACAGAAACTTCATCTTACATAATTCGCGTTAGGTAACCGACCAACTCATTCACCCGTGTTCGGGTTATGTATAGATGCTGACTGGCATAAATAAGTTGTTGAATTGAACCACCCCCGCTGTATTGACTCTTGATAAGTGCCGCATTGACCTGCCGTTCACTATCCCTGAATTTCAACCAGGCTCGCTGTGCAGCAACCAACTGTTTCTGATCTTCACTATCCCGGAATTTCAACCAGGCTCGCTGCGCAGCAACCAACTGTTTCTGATCTTCCTTATTCAATTTCTTCAATAAGATCTGGTAATACTTGTTCAACAATTGATCGTAAGCCACCTCGCAATCTCTGCTGGCGCGATTCATACCGTAAGTCGTTTGATCTGCTTCCAACTGTCTGCTGTAAATACCTTCAACAATGAACGTATCCAACTGGTAAGCCGCAAAAATGGAATCCGAAAACGTGTTTGAAAAACTCGTATCCACCACACCAATATATTTGTCAATGGCTTCCAGCTCCAATTCTGCACGCCAAACGGATCGCAATGAATCCAATTGATTGTCCTCTAATTGAGCATGAAGTGTTCCGAAAGCGGAAAGCACGAAAAGTAGTGTTAGAATGCGAAACATGCGATCGATTTGCGCAAATTTACAAATTGCTATTCACCTGTATACCACGTAAGACGCAAAATAAAAGTACGTGGTTTCGCAGGACCGTAAATGTAATTGCTATCGCGTTCTTTACCCAAGTCAAAATCGCTTTGATAGGCATTCAGGAAGTTTTGCACTCCGACCCCTAACTTCAAGTTTTGTTTCCAGCGATGCAAATGCCATTTTCGTTCTATACGAACCGTCAAGTCACAAAAAGGGTTGGTTTTCTCTAATTCGTCCGTTGGTTGTGTAGCTGATCCACCAAAATGTGGAACGAGCATGGATCCTGTAAATGTACTCGCCAAGGTACCACTCCAGGTTTTTTCCGGAAAAAAGGTCACGTTCGCATAGCCATACATATTGGGTGTACGCAAAAATCGTGTTACCGCAGGTACTTCATTCAACCAAGCAATTCCTTCTTGGTAAAATGCTTGCTGAATCGTCAGTCCAAGATCGATTTGATAATTCCCGGCCAGCAAGGTTCGTGTATCCAGATTAAACCCATAAACGGTTGCCGGTGAACCATTTGTGCGCAATAAGGTGGTATTCCCAACTGAATCTTGGCCGACCTCTTCCAAGACAAACGCATGTTTCAGTGCATTGAAAAAGAAGCCTCCAGTGTAATCAAACAAATTATTCTTCCAACGTCTATTCCAAGAGGTACTGAAGTTAAATGCATGTGATCGTTCAGATCGAAGATTTGAATCCAGCAGGATAGTTGAAATGCCTCCGCCAGAAAAGGCGATGTGTAAATCTGTTTCAAAGGCTTGAGGAGCTTTCCAGCCTTGCGCATAACTGAAACGGAGCGCCCACTGCCCGTTCAATGACAGTTTTAATGCAGTTCTTGGAAGTATCGGTATTTCCGAATGCTGCATTTGACTAATGATGCGTAATCCTTGTTGCAGGGTCCATTTCTTCCAGAGTATTTCTGTTTGCCCCAAAAACGAAACCGTTTGAATTTGCTGGTCTATCAAATAGTTGTAAGCCGGGATCGCATCGTTCACGTATTCCTGTTGCCATTCGATACCCGCCACATTTCTAGAGGAAATCTGATTAAAAGTGCGATTGCCATGAACTTGGAGTCCGGCAACAGTACTATTTGCCTTGGTTGTTCCCCATCCTGGTGCTTGGTTAATTCCGGTGTAGTGTTTACGATCCGTTAATTGCCCGCCGAAGTATGCCATGAACAACAATGGTTTTTGCGAAGGCCGAAAGTGTACTTGAACATCCGCAACACCCGTTCGCTGTTTGCGGTATTCGGCTTGATCTGCCAATTCGGGAGCTCGATCGAAGGCATTACCACCTCGTCGCTCCTCATCGATGTACCAGGCAAGCCCTTTCATTGAAAAACGCTTCCCGATTGATTGAGAAAAGGTTACTCCTGCACTTCCGCCTTCCAACTGAGAGATCTCAGAATAGCCGTCATTATTTGCATCCCACCAATTACGCTTTCGGAAATTCCCAAAGAATTGAATACCACTGGCAATACCTTTGGTTTTAATGGAGGCATTCAATTGGGCTTGCAGGTCGGGACTTTCGCCATTGATCCACTGTGCATATTGGGTCAACGAAACGGCATTCTTTTCCGGAATTTTCGTGATCAGATTCACGGTTCCTGCAATGGCATTCATCCCATACAGAACAGAGCCTCCACCGCGCACTACTTCCACCCGCTCGATTGCATTGGACGGCAGTTGATCCAATCCATACAAGCCCATTAAAGAAGAAAACAAAGGCCTTCCGTTAATGACGATCTGCGTGTATGAACCAGCCAATCCGTTCATGCGCAATTGGGTGAAATTGCAGGTCTGACAGTTGGTTTCCACGCGAACACCAGGCACAAATTGCAAGCCTTCCGATAAATTTGCCGATAGCGTATTAGTTAATTGTTTTCCTGAAAGAATAGAAATATTAGTCACCGCCGACTTCTTCGTTTCGACAGAGCGGTTAGATGAAACAACCACTTCCTCCAGTTGATTCGTATCGATCTGTGACCAACAGGAAGTAGAAAAGACTAAGAATAACAGGCTCGCTCGTTTCACACAAGCAAAGATAAAATTATTTTTAGGTCAGTCTAAATTTATTTTGTTGAATAAGCAAATTTCTTGTCCGCGGTATTTAATCAAAGCTATTTACACCTCTAGCTGGTGCGCGATTGAATCGAAAAACAAGCTAATGTATATTACCTCTACTTCTAGCTGGTGCGCGATTGAATCGCGCACCAGCTAGAGATTATTTACAAACGACTACCCCCTCCAGAATTCCAACCTCTCCCATATAATCCCGAGCGCTGCTAAATAAATATTCTCCTGGCTGATCAACAAATCCTGCAACTACCGGGTTTTGATGAATGTAATTGATCTTTTGATCAATCACCCATTTACTCCACAATTCTATCGGACGATTATCATGTTGCCAAAACTGGAAATTTTTAACATTCGATGTTCGTTCACCATACTTTCGGAATACCGACAAGTACGTACGACTTTTTTGATCCTCTGAAGCTTCTTGAATGGCACGAACAATTGCCTTACTTGTAAATCGTTTGAAGTCGCCCAAAAGCAATTCTGGCGGATATTTTGTAGTGCTACGGAATACCAAATGAACATGAGTTGTCATAATGATCCACGCATATATTTCCATTCCTTTTTCACGTTGGCAAAACTTAAGAGAATCCAACAAAATTTGTTTATAGGCATCATTAGAAAACACATCCAGCCACTCCACAACAGAGAAACTGACAAAGTAGGCGGCTTCCGGATTCCGGAATTTATATTTTCGACTCATTCTAAAATAAGTTACGAAAAAATAGGATTTCGCTGGTTCGAAATAAAAAAAACGACTTATACCTAGCTGGTGCGCGATTCAATCGCGCACCAGCTAGTTTAATATTCGCGCACCAGCTGGTTTGATATTCGCGCTCCAGCTTAAGACTTATACAAATTCTGCCAATTCTAACCAGCGCTCGGTTTTCGAATCAATTTGTGCCACGATCTTGGCCAATTCTTGTCCGGCAAGCATAAGTTCTTCATTCGTAGCTTCTCCAGAGGAAAGGACAGCGGTAAATTTGTCTTTTTCTGCTTCCAACTGCTCGAGATCCTTTTCCAATTGGTCAAATTCGTGTTTTTCCTTGAAGCTCAATTTGCGTTTTTCTACAGGAGCGGAAGCAATTTGGGTGACCTTTACTTCTTTAACCGGTTCAGGATCCTTCGCGGCCATCTTTTCTTTTTTATAGTCGGCAGCAGTTTGTTTTCTATACTCGGTATAATTTCCAATGATGTCCTTGATCGCACCCTGTCCTTCGAAAACGAATAAATGATCCACCATTTTATCCATGAAATAACGGTCGTGAGAAACAACGATCAAACATCCCTCAAATGTGCGCAGGTAATCTTCCAACACACCCATTACGAAGATGTCCAAGTCGTTTGTTGGCTCATCGAGGATCAAGAAATTTGGATTGGCCATCAAAACCGTCATCAATTTCAAACGTCGCTTTTCTCCTCCACTCAATTTGTACACATAATTGTAGTGCATACTTCGTGGAAATAAAAACTTCTCTAGGAACTGAGCAGCAGAAAGTTGACGCCCTTTTTCTAAAGGAATGAATTCGGCAATATCACGGATCACATCGATCACTTTTTTGTCCTCATCCACTTTGATCAACTCCTGACTGTAGTAACCAAAAACAACCGTTTCACCGGTCACTACTTTACCCTTGTCCACTTCTTCTCTTCCCTGAATGACATTCAAGAAAGTCGATTTTCCGGTTCCGTTGTTACCAACAATTCCCAATCGTTCTTTTCGCTGAAAATTATAGGAGAAATTATCCAAGATCACCTTTTCGCCATAAGCCTTACTGATCTTGTGCAACTCCAGGATCTTGGAACCCAATCGTTCCATTTTCACCGGGATATCGATCTCATCATCGTCAATGCGCTGACTTGCCACTTTCTTCACATCCTGAAAGTTATCGATCCGCGCTTTTTGTTTTGTCCCTCGGGCTTTTGGTTGACGTCGGATCCACTCCAATTCCTTTTTAAAGGTATTTCGTGCTTTATCGATCGTCGATTGCAATTGCTCTTGACGTTCTGCCTTTTTCTCCAGGTAATACGAGAAATTACCTTTGTACTTGTAAATGGTTTGATCTTCCAATTCAAAGATCGTATCGCAAACAACTTCCAGGAAATAGCGGTCGTGCGTTACCATCAAAATGGTTGACTTTGATTTGGAAAGGTATTCTTCCAGCCATTCGATCATGTCTAGATCAAGGTGGTTGGTCGGCTCATCCAAAATCAAGAAATCAGCTTCTGCAACCAGTACTTGCGCCAATGCAACGCGTTTTTTCTGTCCACCGGACAAGCTCCCAACAAGCAAATCGGTGTTGTCCAATTTCAATACAGATAAGATTTGATTCACCTTCACCTCCATGTCCCAAGCATTCAACTCGGTCAACTTCTCGTAACACGCATGGATCGCTTCTTCATTTCCTTCGCGCATTGCTTGGTTGTACTGCTTCACGATCTGCAATTCAGGCAAATCGTGCGAGAAAACCGCTTCCAAAATAGTATGATCATCTTGCAGATTCTCCGTTTGTTGCATGAACGCCACACGGATATCATTTCGGTATACAATACGACCGGAATCGATTGTTTCCAAGTTCATCAAGCAGCGCAGCAAGGTAGTTTTCCCGTTGCCGTTTTTCGCCACAATCGCCACTTTATCTCCTTGGTCAATACCAAAGGTCAGATCCTTAAAAATGACACGATCACCAAAAGACTTGGTCAGGTTTTCTACCGACAAATAATTCATGCTGTACTATTGAGGGTGCAAAGGTACGAAACGCATGACGAACGAAGGATTTATTCAATTACAAATTCACCAATATCCAAGATTTCTTTTGTCGACTCCAAACGGCGCGTGATTTCAACCACTTTTTCGTTTGGTTTGCCGTAATTGGTATACATTTTCAATTGGATCGTTGTTGGACCTGTTACAGTAACACCTCGCGACCCATAGTAATTTGCCTGCACCTTGTATTTTCCTTTGTGAGCCGATTTCAACATAAACTCTTCCGGTCCGTAGCCACCAGTACAATCCGCTGAAATTCTACCACCTAACTGAGTCAAGGCATGAGAATAGAAACACTTCTCGCCATATGGGTCTGTTACCCATAGATCAATATCGCAATTATCGGTGTCCCAAGTAAGAATCACGCGTGTATCCACCGGCATGGAATAGATGTATTTTTTCTCCACTTGATTCTTAAGTTCTTCATACTTGGTCAGTAGATGATTCATTTCTACTAAGGCGATCACTTCGATATCACGGAATCTGTCATCCCATTCATTTGCTACTACATGTTGCAACAGCGTCACAGCTTCCTTATACATACCTCGCTTTTCAAGGATCAAGGCCAGATCTCTAAAAGATTGTGGTTCCTCCGGACGCAAGGTTTTCACCTCTTCAAAGACGGATTGGGCTAAAGCGTATTCCTCCATTTGATCCAAACGATGAGCTAAGACACGCAGCAATTGCGGGTTCTCCAACTCCAATTCCGCCAAATTGGATAATATTCGAAGTGCCAGTTTTTTCTCTCCGATTTCAACAAAATAATCGGCTACATCCAGATAGAAAGAAGGCTGATTCGCATAAACGGCCTTCTCTGAAAGATAGGTTTTGTATGCCTCCAATTTATCGGCTTTACGCAAGGCACGCATGTATGGCGTATCCGGCTTCCAGGCTTCTAAACTCACTGATACTTTGGATTCTGATATTTTTTCCTTTTTCTCGGCCTCAGCAAATAAACCACGATCTTCTCGATTGGCAGTAGTCGTAAAATTCATCACCTCCATCTCCTCAACCCCATCTGTAACCATGTAAACCTCCTGTACAGAATTTACGGCACCCAACGTCTGAACGCGAATTGAATCTGTTGCACTTCTTTGATAAGTGGCAGTGTACCATTTTTTAATTTCCTCCCAGCGATTCATCACTTCTTGATCGTGATCTCTGGTATTCTCCGCATTATTCTCAGCATCTAGTTTCAAACGACTGTAATACTCTTTTTGAAGCTCCGCTGGTGGAACGATCTTGAATTTGATGTAGTCTTCCAGATCTTCCAAAACCAACAAAGAAGTATACCTGCAAACCAAAGCATGCTTTAAAGCCAGACTGGTCATTTCTTGCTGATTCTTTTCAAAATCCACATCCAGATCCTTCAACCGTTCATTTGCCCAGAACCGCTCCGAAAGGTTACCACCCGCATCATATTTAGGCACGTCGACAGAAAAAGAGGACAGAACCTCGTCACCAATTCCAAATTGATAACTGATCTTTTGTGGAGGATTTACCGGCATTTTCAAGGCATTCATGAAAAAAGGATCCACTGGAAGACCCAAACCGGTCACTAATGAATCTGGAATGCCTTCTACATGTAACAGTCGCAATTGCTCTTGTTGCAAACGTTTCAAGCAATCTACGGTAGAAAAATCTGCCATTTGGATAACGTCACCATTGAATTTTGTCATGCGTCTTGCTCGAGACATGTCAAAAGTTGGTGAAGACGTCAACACATAAACACGTTGGCTTGGAGTTGTTTTTAAACTATCCGATCCGAAATTGGACATGCAATCCGAAAACAGCAAGATCTCTTCGCCTTTCAGATCCGACTTGGGAATGCTTCCCAATTGCGTAGCACCATCGAAAGTGGAATTGCGCAGTCTTAAAAAAAGCAGGCTCGCGTCATTACCTTTTTGCCAATGTATGTCCTCTCGGATGTGAACTTCATTGGAGAATTGAACCAAATGAATATCGCAATCTTCCAACCCGTTCAAATACGACACGAAAAGTGCTTGTTCTCGCTCGAAATCACGATCTTTTGAAGAGCTGGAAACATCCCATAAGATCGACATGGATTTCGGTGATTTCTTGGATCTACTGGTTGTTGGTAGCTTGAAATGGGAAACCAAATAGGAACTTCCATTCACACTTGACATGGATGCGTGCGACGTGTGTTCCAAATCATTGTAAAACCGAATGGATTGATTGGCAAATACATCTTGCTGGGTCACGGCATATTCCCAAAACGAACTATTCTTATTCAATTTTGGATCCAAAGAAGAAGCCTTAAACGTTTGATCTGCAGGGAAATTTGCGCGGATCGAAAAGCGCTTCATGCGGTCTTTGAAATGCAAAGGCAAGTCAAAATACAAACCGGAATCATCCTGCTTTAAAGGTTGCGCATATCGAATTCGGATGCGCTTGGTTCCTCGTGCGGGAATTGGATATACACGCAACTTCACAGAATTTCCTGCAGCCCATTCCAACAAAGCCGGGTCGATCTGTTTACGCTCAGTTGCCTCAAAAGCAACCCTTCCGGTTTCTTTTGTTACCACCGACGCATCGCGAAATCCTTCTTTTTGTTCCAAAGACAAATGCGTTATAAATTGATCCGCTTTCAATGGAAAATAAAAGGTTCCTTCTAATAAGCGGCTACTCTTATTCTCATACACTAATGTCATTTCCGTTTCTACCAGAGCACCGTTTGATGTGATCTTAATATCGCATTCATTCAGAGCGAGTGGCGTCAATTCACCTTTTTCGTTCGGTGCCAATACAGTTGGACTTAAACGAAGCGTATCTTCATTCGCAGTGGAAAAACTGCTTGTTTTTGTTGTAGGAAACGAAAGAGATCTTGCGAAAAGAACAAATGTGGTTGCACAAACAACAGCAATGACAACCGGGAGTTTAGAGGTATGCTTCATAAGAAACGATTTGCGTATGTGTACTTACACACATAACCCCTAAACGTTCAAACGAAAGAAAAAGTATTTAGCGCAGGCGATCCAACGAGTCGATCAGTTTCTGGTCTTTGCGGTTTCCACGAATTCCCAAAACAATCGGCACGACACCCAAGGCAAAAATAAAGAAAGGAATGCCCCAGGATTCAATAGAAACTTGCTGACAATCCGCACAAGCATTGGTTTCAACAAAAGCTCCCAACACCATCCAAGCGACTGTAAGCACATGAAGCGCCAAAGCCAAAACAGCAAGGGTCAATTGACGTTTGCGGTGCTTAAAGGATAAAATGGCAAACACTAATAAAACGATAATCACCAGACACAAGATCCATGTGTCATTTCTACTGAAAAAGTCTTTATTACCTGGTTCTGTTACACCAAAAACGGTCATCTTGCGGATTACCTCATCGTGCTTGATCGTAAAGAGTCCGGTTCCCAACAATGGAACAGTAGCGAAAAGTGCCGCGAAAAAGAAAAATACCGTTTGAACGCGTTGGATCATGTTGTTTCGTTTCTGCGAAAATACAGTTTATGTGCATTTCCGAGCGATGACCAACCTATTTTTCTTCCCATTTTTTTAAGATTTTTTCACTTGTAAAAAACAAAAGTTAATCTACCTTTGTTGAATGCAATACAATACTTATTAATAGCAATACTATTATATGTTGATTCATGTTAAAATAGAAATACCGGCAGGTAATTTCCTTAAAGATCCACAGGAGTCAAAACTTGGTGAAACGATTCATCAACAAGGTATACAGCTGATACAAGAGATTGGATACGAAGCTTTTACTTTTAAAAAATTGGCGCAACGCATTCAATCCACTGAAGCAACGATCTACCGTTATTTCGAGAACAAACATCAGTTTCTAAAGTATC
>VFQT010001512.1_pt1 | contig 27581 bp, 22 predicted proteins | sample 3512381 | NCBI WGS metagenome assembly VFQT01 (sample SAMN10412376, study PRJNA504923) | tailings metagenome | isolation source: Relicate 2 Philex TSF3 active mining site | place: Philippines: Tuba, Benguet | collected 2017-08-29
ACGCTGGATATTTGGGTATACTGAGATAGTGTATTTTTACAGAAAGGAACCACAATGAAGGGTTTGTCCCGTTCACTGTTGGCACTGCTTCTGTTGGGGGTATTGGTCGCCTGTGGTGCCGCCCCTGCAGCAGAGGCTCCCGCAGCCGAAGAGCCCGCCGGTGAAGCACCTGCGGCTGATGATGGCGTTGATCGCAGCAAGTTGTCGAGCGAATTGTACTTCTACAATTGGACCGATTACATCGATACCGCCATTTTGGATGAGTTCGAAGCCCAGTACGGCGTCAAAGTCATCATGGACACCTACGACGCCAACGAAGACATGATTGCCAAGGTGGCCGCTGGTGGTTCGGGCTACGACATCGCCGTGCCGTCGGACTACGCCGTGCAGACCATGGTCGCTGCTGGCCTGGTCCAAGAGCTCGACCAGAGCTTGTTGCCCAACCTCAAGCACATCGAGCCATCGTTGCTCAACAAGTACTTCGACGAAGGCAACAAGTACTCGCTGCCCTACATGTATGGCATCACGGGTATCGCCTACAACAAGACGGCCTTCGAAGGCACCCCCGACAGCTGGTCAGTGGTCTTCGACCCAGCCAGCATGGAAAAGTACGCCGGTCAGTTCAGCATGCTGGACGACGAGCGTGAAGTGCCCGGTGCCGCTCTGCGCTACCTCGGTCATTCGCTCAATGAAACCGACCCGGCCATCTTGCAGCAGGTCCAAGACATGTTGACCGCCCAGAAGCCGTTCTTGGCCGCCTACAACAGCAGCGACGTCAATCGCAAGCTGGCCAGTGGTGAGTACATGATGGCACATGCTTGGAGTGGTCAGGCCATGCAGGCTCGCAACGGTCTCGAAGATGAGTTCGATGGCAATCCCGACATCGGCTTCTTCATCCCCAAAGAGGGCGGCATGATCTGGATGGACAACATGGTCATCCTCAAGGATTCGCCCAACGCCTACACCGCCCACGTCTTCATGAACTTCTTGTCTGATCCCGCAATTGCGGCTCAGAACACCAGCTACATCGGCTATCTGACGCCCAACAAGGACGCCATTCCGTTGCTCGACCAAGAAGTGCGTGACCTGTACGCCGAGGGCTTCTCGCCTAATGAAGAAGTCATCCAGCGCCTCGAATGGGCTGTGCGTGACGATTCATCGGCCATCTTCACCGACGTGTGGACTGCCGTCAAGGGCGAATAATCGCCACTGACTGCTGTCTTGCTGCCCCCGGTATGCAGTTGCATGCCGGGGGTGCGTGTTTTTGTTGACGGAACGCATACGCTGTAGCATACGCCCATGCCGTATACTGACCACAACATGTCAAACAGCCCAGGAGGATTCCATGTTGTCAGATCAAATGACCCTCGGCCCCGTGGCACTGCGTGTGCACAACATTGAACACATGTACGCTTTTTATAGCCAAGCCCTAGGGATGCGCCTGCACGATCAACTCGCCGACGGCACCTGCATCGTCGGCTCCGAACATGCCCAACTCGTGCACCTCATCCCCGATGCCGAGGCCCGCCCGGCGCCGCGTAGCGCCGGTTTGTACCATATGGCCCTGCTCTACCCCAATCGCGCTGCCCTGGCCGCGCAACTGGCGCACTACGCCAATCTGGGTCTGCGCCTCGACGGCGCATCGGACCACGGGGTGAGCGAGGCCCTGTATTTGCACGACCCCGAGGGCAACGGCATCGAGTTATACGCCGACCGCCCCCAAGCCGAGTGGCCTATCAGCAACGGCCAACTGGCCATGGTCACGGATCCCCTTGATTTGCACGCCCTGTTGCACGATGCGGGCGAACTCCAGGCCCCCATCATGGGGCATGTGCACCTGCATGTGGGTGATTTGGATGCCTCACGGCAGTTCTATGTCGATACCATCGGGTTTGAGTTGATGCAACGCTACGGGCATGCCGCCGAATTCGTGTCGGTGGCCGGGTATCATCATCACCTCGGCTACAACATCTGGCGCGGCAAACACGCCCCACCGGCCCCTGCCAACGCCACTGGGCTGGTATGGTGGCAGATCAACCTCCCCAATGCTGATAGTTTGACGGCTCTGCAAGACCGGCTACGAGCCAGCGCAATCCAAACCCGTGGCGATGATCAGGGTGCCCTGCTAGTACGCGATCCGGCCGGCAATCAGGTGCGCATCGTGGTGGCTGGCTAGGTAGTCAGCGAACACTCCCCCCTGTCACCGTGTGACAGGGGGGGGTGGTGTGTGCAGGCAGGTGCGCAGGACTAGTGGCCGCCCAGCTTGCTGATATCGGCGTCGCCAGCCGCGAAGAAGCCGAGTGCGCCTTTGCCCACGTTGGTGAATTTGTGGGTGACCATGGGGTAGAGCCCGTCTTCGGCGAAGCTGAATTCGACGAAGCCACCTTGGGCCGGCTGCAGGTCGAGCACCTGCGAGCCACCGTGCCGCGCGTCAGGCTGGAGGAGATATGTCCCCTCTTTGTAGATGGTGTCGAAGACGGTGCCCACGATGTGGAAGGCCGAATTCTCGCTGGGGCCGTCGTTGATGACCCAGACCCGGTAGCGCGTGTTGGTGTCGACCGTGATGGGGGCGAATTTGTACTGGTTGTAGTAGCCGTTGAAGACCACCGCATCCCACTGCTCGTTGACCATCTTGGTCAAGCTGCCCTCTTTGCCCTCGGGGCCCAGGTAGAGCTCACTTTGCACCACAAAGAACTCTTTGGCGACGGGTGCCAGCGTGGGCGGATCGATGATGATGGCGCCGTACATGCCGTTGCCGATGTGATGCAGGGCGGGCGCCGTGCCACAGTGGTACATGTAGGCCCCGGCGTATTCGGCTTTGTACTCGTAGATGAGCGATTCACCGGGCTGGAGCGTGCGCATCTCGTCGTCCCAGGCCACTTTGCCGGCATGGAAGTCGATGGAGTGCCCCATTTTGCCCTGATTGACTAGCTCAAAGCGGAAGGTGTCGCCCACTTTGCCGCGGTAGATGGGCCCGGGCACCTGGTCGTCGAAGGTCCACATCATCTGCGTGACACCAGGCGCCACCTCGATGAGCGTCTCGGTCATGTTGACCTTGATGGTGTGCACCGTGCCCGTGTCGGCTGCGGGCAACAACGGATCGCGCGCCTGCCAACCTGCGGCTGGCATTGCCTGGGCGTCAATGGTGGCATTGCTGCTGGCGTCTGCCGGTGCCGTTGCTGGCATATCGGTGTGGCTGGGGGTGGCCGCTGCTGCCGTGCCACCCGTAACGGTAATCTGCATGCTCATGCCCGATTCGCGGTGCCCGGGCAACGTGCACCAAGCCTCGATACTCTGACTCAACGCCGCAAAATTGACCGTTTCACTGCCGCCTGCCACCAGCTCGCTACTGCCCGTGGTGCCGTCGATTTTGACGTCGTGTACCATGGCGCCCACGTTCTTGACGTTGAAGACAAAGGCCTGACCAGCAGGCACCTCAATGTGATCGGGCTTGATGTACATGTCGCCGAGCTCGATGTCGAAGACCAGCGGTGCGGTGGGGTCTGAGGTGGTGTTCGTCGTACTAGCCCCACACCCCACTAGGACGGTGGCGAGGACTACGACGAACGCGATGAACAATCGACCACGTAGCCAGACGGATTGTTGTGTGTGCCGTGCCATGACGGCCTCCTTTGGAGTAATTACGATTCCAAGTGACTTGCTTACTTGTAAATCGTTGAGTCATATACTATACGACTATACAATAATTGTCAAGTGATTGACTATACGATTATTTTTGATGATGAAAAGGGTGGATACCACGAAACATGATCGAGGCAGGCCAGATGGCAAAGGGCGGCAGGCCTTTTTTGACAAAAAAATAAAATCCTATAGTATTACAATAAAGAATGCACAATAACAAAGGAGGTGTCGGCATGCGACTCGAAATGACGCGCAAATCGGACTTGGCGATGCGGACCATGATTTCGTTGACACGATTTGGGGGCAAGACGAAGGCCAGCACGCTGGCCGAGGCGGTAGGCACGACCACGGGGTTTTTGTCGCAGGTGATGAATCCGCTGATTATGCGGGGCTGGGTGCGTTCCGATCCGGGGCCGACCGGCGGGTATACCTGCCTGGTCGACATCAATCAGGTGTCGGTGCTGGACGTCATCGAGGTGATTGAGGGCCCCACCGACACGGTGCACTGTGTGCTGATTGACCGGCAGTGCAACGAATCTGCGCCGTGTGCCATGCACGGGCCCTGGAGCCGAGCGCGCTTTATTTTGTTGCGCGAGCTGGGCACCACAGCGCTGGGGAGCATCCAAGTGCCGGCGGGGACGCGGGTGATTTGAGAGGGGTGATACAGAATGGTCGTGGTGAATGAGTTATGCGAAGCTTATTTGTTCAGCATGATCCCATTACCTGGTGCATCATAGTCTGTACACGCACCCGAATTATCCCACTCCAAACAGTTGCCCCATCCGATAATTTGGCCATTTGATTTAAGCGCGTATGAGTGATACAAACCGGCTTCGATTGCAACCACGTTGTTGAGACCGGCTGGTGGCTCGACATCGCCACCCATCGCGAATCCCGCACCAACAACAGTCCCGTCGGCTTTCAAGAACATGGCGTGGTCATTAAATGCAGATATGGCAACGACTCCAGATAGGTTGCTCGGTAATGGTTTCGCGATATCGCTGTCGAATTTGCCCCACATGATCACAGTGCGGTCAGATTTCAATGCGAGTGAAAATTTCAAACCTCCAGCAATCGCCACTACACCACTGAGTTTTGTGGGCATTTTACCGCAACTTCCCCAACAGACGACTGTACCATCGGATTTAAGGGCCAGAGAGTGATGAATTCCAGCGTCGATAGCGACTACACTTGTGAGCGACGAAGGTACTTTGGTTTGACCAAATTGATTGTACCCCCAGGCAACCACTGTGCCATCATTTTTGAGCGCTAAGGAGTGAAGTCCTCCTGCGGCAATGGCTTTGACGTTGTTGAGTCCTGAAGGTATGTCACATTGACCATAATTTGTATATTCACTATCGCACCCCCAAGCAATGACTGTACCGTTCGATTTGAGTGCGAGAGAGTGTCCTCCATTTGCTACGGCGACTATCTGATTGAGGGATGCAGGAAGATCCATTTCACCATTTCCTCCATCCCAATATTCGTTGGTCCAGCCACCGACAGTGCCATCTGAATACACACCAAGGAAATCAGCTTCAGCTGCGATGCGATCGGCTGGATTCGCATTGTAAAATGAGCGCACGCTACTCCATAATGATGCGGTAACCGGCGTATTTTTACACGAAGATGGGTCACTTGTATTCCAAGTAGCGCGTGCATAGTTTACACGCCAATAAAACACACCAGTTTGCAGTTTGGTCCATTCTGGTAAATTTGCAGTATACACAGGTTGCATGCGACATTCGTCGACCACAAACTGTTTGGGATCAAGAAAGAAGCGATCACGACTCACTTGAATACGATATCCAAACGATGCAGGCATGCTGTTCACTGGAGCCCAGGTGAGGTTAGCCCAGTACCCATTCGCACTTTGGAATCCATCTGCAGGGCTAATCACTTGAGGCGACTTTGGGATGATGGGATTAGTAAACGATCGACTCACACTCCAGTAGAGCGAATCAATAGCACCACTAATATTATTACAGGCAAGCTTTTGGGCTTGTGTTACTTTGCCTGTGAACCAGGGTTTTTGCATGTAATTCACACGCCAGTAGAACTGACCGGTTTGTATTTGAGCCCACCAGTTGTCGAGAGGTTTGTAACTGCGGTCCATCGTACATTCATCAACGATGAGGTTGCTAAAATCTGCGTTTGTGCTTACTTGTAATCGATACCCAAAACTGGTCTGAAAATTACCATTATTCCATTGCAGTAATGGCCATCCCCCATCTGTGGTTGACATGCCATCAGCGGGCGCAACAGCGGCAATACGTAATTGTTCATTATCGTTGATAAATAAACGGGAATCGCTCCATAACCGTGGTTCAATAGGATTTTTAGCGCACGAAGAAGGGTTCTTCGTGTCCCAAGGTTGTGTTGCATAGGTAACCCGCCATTGATATAATCCAGCATATTTTTTGGTCTGATTCGGATCAAGTGCTGTATACGCTGGTGACATGCGACACTCATCAACGATGAGCGTCGTTTCTTCAGAAGAAATCAATTTGAACACTTGTATACGATACCCATATGTGGTCGGCACAGTGGATGCAGGGCTCCATGTGAGCGTCGGCCATACTCCAGTTTGCGAGAGATACATGTGATTCGGGCTCGTGAGTTGAGGACGTTTCTCGGTTACGGGGTTGGTAAATATGCGCACATCGCTCCATTTTGTGACTGGGTCATTCACCCTACAGCTGCCTGGATCATTTGATTTCCAACTTACTGGCATATAATTAACCCGCCAATAATACGTGCCCATCATTGACTGAGCCCATATATCACTTGTTGGGCGATACTGTAGTTGATTGGTGCATTCATCAACTACTGGACTGCTCATGTCAGGGTTCGCGCTAATCTGTACGCGATAGCCTTTTTTCTTTACGTCTGTAATATTATCCTGCCAAGTTAATGTTGGCCATTGGCCGTCAGAGGATACAAAATTTGTGTCTGGGGTTTTCAGCACAACCGCTGCTGTTTGCAAATCAGTGAGACGCACTGAATTACCATTGATACAGGTGTTTTGCTGATGGGCTATGCTATTTGGCAATATCAAAAACATGACTAATCTATCGAGTGCAAAATCATGATTGACGATTTTGGAGTGATCAATCTTTTGATTGCAATATCCAAAGAGATATACTTTGCGATCATTTGTTGATGCTGGATTATAGTTCAACTGATGATTGATGCGTGTCAGACTCAACTCATTGACGGTGCCATCTCCCGCCCCTTTCTTGAATTCCCATGCAGATCCTTTTTTTTCGGCCGTGCTCACTGTACTTGATGGATTTGAACTAAATTGAATTAAGTAATGGATGTTTTTTGTGCGTTCGACAATACTCCCTGTATCATCACGACCGACTTCTGATGAGAGTTGAAATTGTTTTGATTTGTTGCCGAATTCTTTCGCAAGTTCATTCCAATGCTGTGTGTTGTCCGTGATGGGTGTTCCATTGATTATCAATGTACCAGGAAATTGTTTGAGATAGAGATTGGATGGCAGCAGTTCGATTGCACCGGGAAATGATCTCGCTAATGCACGTAGTCTAGAGGGTAATTCAGCGCATTCGGGCAAACTTGCTGAGAATTTTTTGCGTTCACATGACTGCATCATACTGACCGCTTTCGCAATTTTTCCGACACAAACCGTGGTAAAGACGAGATTGCATGTGAGGTTATGGGGCATCTGTAGTAACGTTATCATCTCGTACATACCGGTGCCCAGGATGTCGATTGCTCGCACTGATCCTAAATACGGAGTATTAAAGGTGCTTACACTATCGATTTTTGTAGCACTTGTTTCATCTCTCAAGAGATATTGCTTGATTACTAATCCGCCCATGGAGTGTCCGACGAGATCGATTTTTTTGTTATGCCGACTATAGACACAATTGATTAATGATTGCAGTGCCTGTGCAGAAACTTCTGTACTTTGTCGCCAGTCATACCCCAAAACATACAGATTTGACTGCTCAAGAGCTACTCCCTGCTCTTGAGCTTCTTCACATCGCTCCAATGCATTTTTTTTGTTGCCATTATCATCTCGAGTTGCACTGAGGTATTCGGTATAACCGGCCTCTGTGAGTCTTTGCAATAATTTACTATACATCGCGGTACCTACATCCCATTTACACGTTGTGTAGTCGGATGCAGATGACGAGAGCGAGGTGCATCGATAGGCATCTGTTGCTTTTACCTCTGGTTGATTTTCTTGGTCCAAGTTCAGAATGTTTTTATCGGGCAGAATGGCGCATGTATTTGATCCATACCACGTGAATTCTATTTCGCCCAATCCCGGCCACACGTTACACCCATCGACATCGAGAAAGCTCCCCATAATCCCCGGCACGAATATGACTGGCCCAAGGGCACTAGATGTTGGTTGTGCCTGCGTGTTGGCAGTTGATGCGGACTCCGATGTGACCGGCGTACTTGTGACACTTGGATCGGGTTGCACACTGGGTGTTGGAGACGGAATGGCGATGTCCTGATTAGATGGTGTATCTTCAGCCATAACAATGGCAGGGCGGAATGGGGATGCTCCCATGCTCCCGATGATGGCGCATATGATGATGAGGCGGTATATGATGTGCTTCATTTCTTTGTTCTCCTGTATGTAATGCTTGATACGTGTATGCACATCAGCAAAAGTTATTTACAATCTTCCCAACGTCTGTGGAACATATACAGATACTATCAATAAACACATCAATATTGTTTGTTATTTTTTACGTATAGGCATGGAGAAGCAGTGTTTTCTTTGTTGCTTTTTCCATATTTGAATTGTGTGATATGCATGCTGCACGTCACACAATTCCGTGGTATGCTAGTGCGTGAAAAAACGCACAACCACGTGTGTGCGCTGTGTGAAATGGAGACGACCATGCAACCGCTCACCGGCCTACGGGTACTCGACATGACGCGCGCCCTGACGGGCCCCTATTGCACGCAAATGCTCGGCGACATGGGGGCCGATATCATCAAAGTGGAGCAACCCCACGTGGGCGACAACTCGCGGGCCTGGGGGCCACCGTTTGTGAACGGCGAGAGCACCTACTTCATGAGTGTCAACCGCAACAAACGCAGTATCACCATCGACCTGCGCCACGCCGATAGCGCCCAGATTATGCGCGCGCTGGTGGCACAGAGTGATATCATCATCGAAAACTTCGTGCCGGGGCACATGCACACATACGGCTTTGACTACGAGGCCTGTCGCGCCATCCGTCCCGATATCATTTACTGTTCGATTTCGGGCTTTGGGCAGACTGGCCCCGATCACGGCCGGGCGGCCTATGACCAGGTCATCCAGGGGCTGGGGGGCGTGATGAGTGTGACGGGGCAGGCTGGTGGCGACCCGATGCGCGTGGGGATTGCCCTGTCGGACCTCATCAGTGGCATGAATGCGGCCTACGCCATTCTGGCGGCGACCATTCACCGCATGCGCACGGGGGTGGGGCAGTACATCGACACGTCGTTGTTGTCGGGGCAGCTGGCCATGATGTCGTACCATGCGGCGGCCTACTTGGCGACGGGTGTGGCCCCGCAGCGCACGGGCAATCACAACCCCGAGATTGCGCCCTACGGTGTCTATCAGGCCAAAGACGGCTGGTTCAACCTGGCGGTGGGCACCAACGTGCTCTGGCAGCGCTTTTTGGCGGCGGTGGGAGCCACCGAGCTAGCAGACGACCCGCGCTTTGCCACCAACCATGATCGTTCGGTGCATTACGCCGAAATGAACGCGCTGCTGAATCAGATTTTTGCGCGCTACACGCTGCGCGAGCTGCAAGACCTGCTCATCCCAGCGGGGGTGCCCATCGGCGAAATCCACGACATGGCCAGCGTGTTTGCCGACCCACAGGTCAAGGCCCTCGATGAGGTGGTGACCATGCAACACCCCACGGCCGGCGAAATCCGGGTGGTAGGTGCGCCCTACCGCCTGACAGAGACACCGGCCACGGTGCGGCGCCCGCCGCCCACGCTGGGGCAGCACACCGATGAGGTGCTGGCCGAGGTGGGCTTTGATGCGGCGCAGATTGCCGGATTCCGACAGTCGGGGGTGCTGGGGCGTGTGTGATGGACGGGGGTACCGCTGGTGATGGAGATGGGCGCACCGCTGTGCGCCCATCTCCATCACAACTGCCCCACCAGCTCCATCGTGGCCACCGACACGTGCGTGACGCGCTCGATGAGCGCGACGATGTACATGGGGTCGGCGCTGTAGGCGTTGGGGTCGCTGTCGCCACTCACCTGGTACTGGTCAATCAGCCACTCCAGCGCGCTACGGTTGCCCAGCTTGTACGACCACGCCACGGCGGGGATGCCGGCCAGCGTCAGCGTTTCGTTGACGATGATGCGGTCGCCGGCGCGCTTCATCTTGCTGACGCGGAAGTGCACCGGTTGCGCGCTCTCGATCCACTCGAGGTTGGCGCGCGGGCCCTGCTCGTAGTGCAGGTGCAACTCGGCCAACTGCCGGCCAATGGCCACCCAGCGCGCCACGGGGATGCTGGCGTCGGGCCAGGGGATGCGCGGCAGCTCCTTTTTCAGGTTCTGCGCAAAATCATTGCGCCACTGCGGGTGATGCAAGGCGGCGTAGACATAATGAAAGATGTCGACTTTGCTGAGATCGGCCAACCCGCTACGCCGGCGGAACTCGGTCAGTGCCCAGTCCGTGATGTTGTCACGGCGCGTGCCGTCGGCAGCGTAGGTGTAGAGTGGGAAGCATTGATGTGCGTCGATGCTTGCGCATAAGTGCAAATCAACGATAGCATTTGAAATTAGTGCGCTAAATCCTGATGCACGATATCCGATATCGCTGATAGTAATCACCCGATTCTCCTGCTCCGTGGCCGGATTGGGGAAGAACGAGGGTTGTAGGTAGACCGCTCCATTCAGAACCGTATCAAAATACAGAAAGCGCTTGCTGAATGGGCGGTAGAGGGCAGTACGAATCTGCGCAGGTGTGTAGGCAGTGCGTAATCCGCGTTGCAAGGCGTTTTTGAGGCTGACATCCCATTTCACAGTGCTGGTATCAACAAAGGCATCGAGGTCTGTGGGTTGACCGGCGGTACGGTGGCGGTCAATCTCGGCATTGTAGGCGTGCACGAATTGTTGCATTCGCTGTGCGAGTTGTGTGTGGTCAAAATTGTACACAGTGGCATCGCGTGAAGTTGCTATACCTCGACTGTACGTCCGAAACACCGTTTCGGGCTCAGTGGCACTAGCCTTGGCCGCTTTGGAGCCAATACTGAGCATCTCATCCCAGGCGGCGGCATTTTCGGCCACCAGCTAGGTGTGCTTGCTGTCGGGCGTCAGCTCTTGCCACTCGATGGTGTTCAGGGCATTTTTGATGCCGTCCTCACGCACATGGTGGCGCAAGAACTCCCACTTTTCCACGGCGGTGGCAAACTCGGGAGCCCGGTGATAAAATAATCTTCCTCTCCTCTCCTCTCCTCTCCTCTCCTCTCCTCTCCTCTCCTCTCCTCTCCTCTCCAAGATTGTGCTTTTTCGAACGAATGGCGATGGTGATGCCCACGCCCACCTGAATGCCGAACACGTTGTGCGTGGTGCCCGACAATTTGGGGTTTTGGCGCACGTTGCCGTGCAAATCGAGGTGGTAGACGCGGCTGAAGTCTTGGAGCAGGTGCTTGCGGAAGCCGTCGAACGACAGCTGATCGACAAAGCTGTTGTTGGTGACAACGACGAGCACGCCGTCTTGGCCGTTGAGGCGGTCAATCGACCAGCGGAAGAAGCGCACGTACATGTCGTAGAGGGCGATTTTGTTGGTGGCTTTGCTGTCTTTGACATAAGTCTGTTGGATGCGGCCATCGACCTGCGGGTATTTGCGGTTCTTGTTGTTGTCGTTTTCGTTGACCTGGCCCACGTTGTAGGGCGGATTGCCGATGATGACGGTCACCGGGCTCTGGAGCTGGCGTTGCACGCGTTCGCTGTTGGCCTGGCCAAACATGGGCAGCTGCTGGCCGACGTCGAGGTCGAGGGTGTCGACGAAGCACAGCCCTTCGAAGGGGGCGCGTTGGCCGCGGCGCTGGTAGTAGGTGGCCTCGATGTTGAGCGAGGCGATGTAGTACGGCATCAGCATCACTTCGTTGGCAAACAGCTGTGTGCGGTAGAACTGGTCGACGTACTTGGCGCTGACGCGCCCCAGCAGGTTGACCACAAAATTGCCCGTGCCCGTACACGGGTCGAGAATGGTCACGCCCGGTGCGCCCAACTCGAGGTCGAATTCGTTTTTGAGCACTTCTTCCACGCTGGCGCACATGAAATCAACGATCGGCTGTGGCGTGTAGACGATGCCGTGTGTGTCGGCTGTTTTGACGCTGTAGCCCTGAAAAAAGCGTTCATACACGGTATTGATGAAGCCCTGGCGTTCGCTGAAGTTGGCCAGGGCCTGGGCGGCTTCTTCGATGACCGTGTAAAAACGATCGAGGGCACCGAGGAATTCGCGGCGGTTGAAGCTGGCGCTGGTGAGGGCGGCGATGACGCGTTCGACCTCACGGGCGATGACGTTGTGCTGCACGAAATCCTCGTCGAAGAGTTTGCGCATCAGGCGCTCGGTGAGCATGTGCTGGATGAGCATCTCGTCGACGGCGGCTTGGCTGATATTGGGGTTGAGCGCCTGGCGACAAATCTCCATGAAGGCGGCATGAGCCTGCTGGAAGGCGTGATTGTGCAGGTGAGCGTCGGCGATGCGCTGGGCCAGGCCGTTGGCGAGGGTGGGGATTTCTTGGCTGAAGTAGGCAATGGCCTCTTCGAAGCGCGTAAAAGGGGCGACTTCGTAGTTGATGAAGGCCTCGAGCAGGCGCACGGTGGCGGCCACATCGTCGAAGCGGGCGCGGCCGACTTCGAGGTTATTTTGAAACAAGACCAGCGTGTGCGTATCTTCGAAGAGCATGTTGCCGAACGAATAACCGCGCTGGCGTTTGTGCTGGATTTCTTTGTCGAGATCGTCGTGGCTGTCTTTGGCCTCCCAGTAGGCGTGGGGCAGGCGGAATTCGTCACACAGCACGCCGTCGTAGTAGATGCTGTGACTGCCCAGTTTGTGGCTGTATTCTTCGATGAGCGTCCACTTTTTGGCTTTGCCGAGGTCACTCAGCAGGCCCGCAAAGGCGCGGCGCAGGGCGCTTTCGGTGCGGGCACCTTGGGCACGCAGGGCGGTGATGGTGGCGGTATAGGTGGTGAGGGCGTGCTCGATGGCGGGGCGTGACAGGGTGGGCATGGGCGTGCTTTCAAATACAAAATACACGGTGTTCCTGCCATTATAACGTACGGGGGAGGTAGATGGGGGCACAGCTGTGGGGTGATGGAGAGGGGGGCACAGCTGTGCCCCCCTCTCCATCACCCCGGGTTTTTAGCCGACGCGGTGGCCAGGCTCGGCGTAGAAGGCCGCAAAGGCCTCACGGTCGTAGCGCAGGATGGGGTTGCGGGCGGCGCGCACTTCGTCGACACGGCGCACGATGGCCTGGGTGGGCGCATGGTGCAGGATGTCTTCGTCTTGTACGGCCTCGCCGGCGATTTGGCGCATGACCGAGATGAAGTGGTCCATGTTCTGCTTGCTCTCGGTCTCGGTGGGCTCGATCATCAGGGCCTCAGGCACGATGAGTGGGAAGTAGACTGTGGGTGGGTGGAACCCGTAGTCAATCAGGCGTTTGGCGATGTCGAGGGTGCGCACGCCGGGGGCGCCGGCGATCTGGCCCTTGAGCACGGTTTCGTGCATGCAGAAGCGATCCACGGCCAGCGGGTAGACGTCACGCAGCTCGGCTTGAATGTAGTTGGCGTTGAGCACTGCGGTCTCGCTGACGAGGCGTAGGCCGGCGGCGCCCATCATGCGGATGTAGGTCCAGGCGCGGATGAGCATGCCGAAGTTGCCCCAAAAGGCCTTGACCTGGCCGATGCTCTTGGTGGGCGTCTGCCACACATAGGCGTCGCCCTGCTTGGCGGCGCGGGGAGCTGGCAAAAAGGGCTCGAGGGCGGCCGTACAGCCCACAGCGCCCGAACCAGGACCACCACCGCCGTGCGGCGTGGTGAAGGTCTTGTGCAGGTTGTAGTGCATGAAGTCAAAGCCGACTTCACCGGGCTTGACGATGCCCAGGATGGCGTTGAAGTTGGCGCCGTCGCCGTACATCAGGCCACCGGCGGCATGCACGAGGTCACAGACCTCACGAATCTGCTCTTCGAAGAGCCCGACCGTATTGGGGTTGGTGAGCATCATGCCGGCGGTGCGGTGCGACAACTTGCTCTTGAGGTCGGCGATGTCGACATTGCCACGGGCGTCGCTTTTGACTTCGACCACTTTGTAGCCCACCATGGCGGCCGTGGCGGGGTTGGTGCCGTGAGCGGCGTCGGGCACGAGGATTTCGGTGCGCTCGTGGTCACCACGATCGGCATGGTAGGCCTTGAAGACCAAAATGCCGGTCAGTTCGCCTTGGGCACCGGCCGCTGGCTGGAGCGACACGGCCTCGAAGCCCGAGATTTCGCCCAGCATCAGCTGGAGCTCGTACATCAAGCGCAGAGCGCCCTGGCTGAGCTCGGCTGGTTGCAGGGGGTGCACCATGGCCAGTCCGGGGATGCGGGCCGCTTCTTCGTTGATTTTGGGGTTGTACTTCATGGTGCACGACCCGAGCGGGTACATGGTGGTGTCAATACACATGTTGCGCTGCGAAATGCGCGTGAAGTGGCGGATGACCTCGGTTTCGCTCAGCTCGGGGAGCCCATTGAGATCGTCCTTGCGGAGCAAGTGGGTGGGCAGCGGTGTCTCGGGGACATCGCAGGCTGGCAGGCTGGCGCCAATGCGCCCGGGGGCTGCCAGTTCAAATATGGGTGGTTCAAAGGTATTCATGCAGGATTGATTCCTTCGTAATGGTCATTGAACGGGTCTGATGTGGTGTTGTCGCGGAGCGCGTGGCTCCAGCGGAGCACCATCTGGTACAGGGTGTGGGCCCGGGTGCGATCGCCACGTTGGCCGGCGGTGGCAGCTTGACGTAACTGCCAGAGGATGCGTTCTGGTTGCAACACGGCTTCGCGCAGTTGATCGGCGGGGCGGGTGGTCAGTGCGTCATAGGCTTCGCCATAGCCCACGCGCAGCGAAAACCAATCCGCGTGCCCGAAGCGATCGAGCAGACGGACGTGTTCGGCCACGGGGCGACTACCGCTGGCACTGCTCCAGGCTGTCAGGGCACTGATGCGCCACTGATTGCCGGTGCGGGCAATCCACACGCTGTCGGGGTCGATGTCCCCACACACGAGCACGGGTGGGGCATCGTCTGCGCCGAGCAGGGGTGTCACCGTCTGTGCAATGGTGTCGGCGTCGGCGGCCGTAGCAACGCCAGCGTGCTGCAGCGTGGCCAGGGCCGCCTGCAGGGCATCACGTTGGCTGTCTGCCCAGGTCGTGTGTGGGGCGGGTTGGCCCAGGCGCCCGAAGGAGCCCACCTGGTGCAGGTGCACACGCCCGACGATTTCACCGAGGTGCACACCGAGGGCGTGGAGCTGGGTGTGGCCGATGCGCCCTTGCCACTGCGACAGCGGTGTGCCGACCGGGTTGGTCACCACCACGGCCGCTTGACCGGTGATGCGCCCGTGGACGTCGGCCCCCCACAGTTGGGGCACGGCTGGTTCGTCGACAATGGTCTGCAGGGCCGTGACCACGGTGCGGGCATGCGCGGCTTGGCGGTACACCCACACCCGCACCTGACTGCCGTCGGCGAGCATGACCAGCTGTTGCGCAGGGTCGCTGCGCTGGATGGAGTGCTCGGGGAGCAGGGTGTTGATGAGTTGGTGTACAGCAGTCATGCCCAGATGCCTTTCACGGTGAAACTACGCCAGTGCCTTGAGGTGTGCCACTAGATGGTCGATGTCGGCCTTGGGGGTCATCTCGGTGGCCGCAATCAGCATGTGGTTGGCCAAATGCGGGTAATCCTGGCCGAGATCGTAGCCGCCGATGATGCCGACTTCGGCCAGCTTGCGGTTGATGTCGGCTACGGGGCGTGGGCACTTGACCACGAACTCGCGGAAGAACGCTCCGTTGTCGACGACCTGATAGCCGGCCAGATTGCCGATTTGCTGGGCGGCGTAGTGCGTGTTTTGGTAGGTGAGCGTGGCCACCTGGCGCATACCCTGGCGCCCCATGAGCGCCATGTAGACGGCGGCGGCCAGCGCCATCAACCCTTGATTGGTGCAGATGTTGCTGGTGGCGCGTTCGCGGCGGATGTCTTGCTCGCGGGCGCGTAGGGTCATCACATAGGCCATGGTGCCGTCGACGTCGCGGGTCAGACCCACGATGCGGCCGGCGATTTTGTGGACGAATTTTTTGCGTATGGCAAAAATGCCCAAGTACGGGCCGCCGAAGTTGAGACCAACGCCGAGGGGCTGGCCTTCGCCCGTGGCGATGTCGGCGCCGTTTTCGGCTGGAGTCTGGAAGAGGGCCAGGGCCATGGGGTCGAAGTGATGCACAAACAAGGCGCCGGCGGCGTGTACTTGATCGACCAGCGGGGTGAGGTCGTGCACGGTGCCGAAGAAGTCGGGGCTCTGGATCATCACGGCGGCTGTCTGATCGTCGGCCATGGCGACCACATCGGCCAGGCTGGCGTTGAGGTTTTCGTCGCCGACCACCTCGATGCCACTGCCGGTGAGGAGCGTGCGGATGACGCGCCGGTAGTGCGGGTGAATGCTGGGGGCGATGATGACTTTGCGGCGGTTGCGGAGCAGATTGATGGCCATCACGGCAGCTTCAGCCATGGCGGTGGCCCCGTCGTAGTGCGAGGCATTGGCCACGTCCATGCCCGTCAGGGCGCACATCAGGCTCTGGTATTCGAAAATGGCCTGCAAGGTGCCTTGGCTGACTTCGGGCTGGTAGGGCGTATAGGCGGTGTAGAACTCCGAGCGGCGCAAAATCTGATCGACGGCGCTGGGCACAAAGTGGTTGTAGGCGCCAGCCCCGAGGAAGACGCTGTGGGTGTGAGCGCCGGCGTTGGCGTTGGCCATGCGGTTGAGCTCGCGGCGCACCTCGATCTCGGAGAGGGCGGGTGGTAGGTCAAGTTTGGGGAAGCGCACATCGGCCGGGATGGCTGCGAACAGGTCGCTTACCTGGTCGACGCCAATGCTCTTGAGCATCTCGGCGCGTTCTTGGTCGGTAATGGAAATAAAGTGTGACATGTGTTTCCTCTAGTGGTCGAGTGTATCGACGAATGCGGCATAGGCGTCGGCGTCGAGGACTGCACCCATGTCGCCGCTCAGTTCGATTTTGATGAGCCAGCCATTGCCATAGGGGTCGGTGTTGACCAAATCGGTCTGGTCGGCAGCCTGCTCATTGATGGCGGTGATGGTGCCTCCTGCCGGCATGTAGAGGTCGGATGAGGCCTTGACTGATTCGACGGCGCCGAAGACAGTCCCGGCTGCGAAATGATCGCCGATGGCTGGCAAGTCAATGTAGACCACATCGCCCAACGAGTCCTGGGCGTAGTCGGTGATGCCGATGGTGGCCGTGTTGCCCTCGATGTTGATCCACTCGTGTGAATTGAGGTACTTGAGGTTGCTGGGGGTCTTGAACGACATGGTGCGGCTCCTTTTACTTCTTGTAGCGAGACTGATAGAACGGAAACTTCACGACAACGGCGTTGACCGCTTTGTCGCGGATGATGATCTGGATGGTGGTGCCTTCTTTGGCATGGGCACGATCAATGAGCGCCATGCCCAGCGGTTTGTTGAAGGTGGGTGACGGCATGCCCGTGGTGACCACGCCAATCGGGTTGCCGGCCTCGTCAGTGACGGCGTAATCGCCGCGCGCAATGCCCTTGCCGGTGACTTCGAAGGCCACCAATCGGCGCGTATACCCGTCTTTGAGCGCCACTAATGCGTCGCGCCCCACAAAGTTGCCCTTGTTGAGTTTGACCACCCAGCCCAGGCGAGCTTCGTAGGGGTTGATGGAGTCCGAGAGTTCGTGGCCGTAGAGGGCAAGGCACGGCTCGAAGCGCAGGCTGTCACGGGCGCCGAGCCCACAGGGGACTGCGCCGAGTGCCACACAGGCTTGCCACAGGCTGACGGCGTAATTGTTGGCACAAAACACCTCAAAGCCGTCTTCGCCGGTATAGCCGGTACGGGCAATGATGATGTCGTGGCCAGCATGATTGATTTGTTGGACGCCGTGGAACGGCAGGGTGCGCGCGCTGTCGCCGATGAGTTGGGCCAGCAAATCTTCGCTGTCAGGACCCTGCACGGCCAACAGAGCCGTATCGTCAGAATGATTGCTGAGGGCGACTTCAAAGCCGGTGGTATGGCTGGTCAGCCACTGCCAGTCTTTGTCGATATTGGAGGCATTGACAACGAGGAGGTATTCGTTGGGGGAAACGTGGTAGATGAACAAATCGTCGACGACACCGCCTTCGGGGTAGCACAGCAGGCCATAACCTGACGTGCCGACGCTGAGTTGCGAGACATCGGCGGTGGTCACGTACTGCAAGAACGCGAGGGAGTCGCGACCGCTGACCCAAAATTCACCCATGTGGCTGACATCGAAGATGCCCACATGTTCACGCACGGCCCGGTGTTCGGCGATGATGCCTGCATACTGGACGGGCATATTCCAGCCGCCGAATTCGACCATGCGCGCCCCGAGGGCCACGTGCTCGCCGACGAGCACCGTTTGTTTTAGCGCATTACTCATCCCACATCCTTTTGTTTGGGGGCATTGTGGGGGCACGTATCGTGAATGCTGGTGGTGATGGCGCACAAAAAAACGCCGTTACCGTTGGATCTCATTCACGCAGAGCCCGCACAAATGCACAATCGTACTGTGTGCCTGTGAGACTCTGTCCTGTGACCTGAGAGGTGCCCTGTGGGTTTACAGGTTGCTCCGTCGGTGCCGTCGTGGCTCTCCAGAGGATCGTCAGAACACCGTCATGGGACCTGAGAGATTCATCGGGGCGCGGCTGCCACGATTTGCTCCTTCGGTGGCTACGTATGGTGTGTAGCGCTCTTCAGTGTTCATCATCCGAAAGTATTAAGTTGACAGCAGTATACCATGAACAACGGCGGTGTACAGGGGCAATTTGTGATGGTGGTCAGGCAACCTTCAGCGGTGTGTCAGCCGGGAATATGCTATGATACGCAAATAGGGCACATGCAGACATGACAGTACAAAAGGATACGTGCCATGGAACCTTGGGAACAGCGTGAAGCTGATCGGCAGCTACTCGAACTCAGCACTACGCAGCCGTTGCCAGCCACACAAAAACCATCATCGACGACACAGTGGTTTTCGCTCAAGCAGTCTACTGCTCAGCTACGTGGTGAGCAATACGTTGTGCGTGAGTTGCTCGAGATGGTGTTGTTTGTCATCTTGTTGTTTTTTCTGGTGCGCGGAGTCGTGCAAAACTTCCTCATCGAGGGAATGAGCATGGAGCCAACGCTCCACACCAACGAGTATATTTTGGTCAACAAACTGGCGTATTTGCACTTTGATTTGAATGCACCACAACGTTTGTTGGGGAACGAAGATGTGCCTGCGCAGATTATCTTCCCATTTGGGGGACCCACATACGGCGATATTATTGTGTTTGAATACCCCAACAACATCACCACCGATTACATCAAACGGGTGGTCGGCTTGCCCGGTGACGAAGTTGTCGTGCGTGACGGGGTGGTGTTTGTGAATGGGCGGCAGCTTGCTGAGCCATATCTGGGTGGTGCGCCCACGTACTGCTATGCTAGCGAAGTGTGTGCCAATGATGCGGTGATTGTGCCAGCCGATCATGTATTTGTGATGGGCGACAACCGCGAAAACAGCAGTGACTCGCGTGAATGGGGGGCGCTGTCGTACGAACGCGTCATCGGGCGGGCCTGGTTTGTCTATTGGCCATTTGAATACCTTGGTCCCATTGAACATTTCGATTCGTTGTTGGCACAACCGTAGCACTTTGTGTGACGTGTGCACGAAAGAGATTGATCCATGCATGTAGCCATTAATGCGCATCTGCTAGCCCACACGGCGAATTTCCGACGCGCTGGCGTATCGCACTATGTCGAAGCATTGCTTGACCATCTAGGCGAAATCGACACTACGAATCGGTACACGGTGTACACCACCAAGGGTGTCGACCAGGCAGCGCTCGGCCTGCCGGCGAATTTTCGGGTCCAACCGAGCCTGTTGCACACCATCAACCCGCGGATTCGTATCCCGTGGGAGCAAATCATTGCGCCGGTGCAGTTGGGTTTGGCTGGTGCAGATGTGTACCATGGGGTGTTGAATGTGATGCCGGCGTTGAGCCCGGTGCCGTCGGTGGTGACGATTCACGATTTGAGCGCGTTTTTGTTCCCACAGACGTTCCGGCGTATCAATCGTATGTACACCAAATGGGCGATTCGCTTGTCGGCCAAGCGGGCGGCACACTTGTTTACGGTGAGTGAGCATGCCAAACGCGAAATTGTGGCACACCTAGGGGTGCCAGCCGAGCGTGTGACGGTGACCTATGATGCTTGTGATGCACGTTTCCGGCCGGTGAGTGCCGAGGAGCTGGCGGCGTTCCGACAGCGTGTCGGCTTGCCCGATCAGTTTTTGTTTTATCTGGGCACACTCGAGCCCCGCAAGAACATCCCACGCTTGCTCGAGGCCTACGCCAAGGTGGCTGACGATATCAACATTCCGTTGTTGATTGGGGGTGGCAAGGGCTGGTTGTACGAGCCGATTATGGCTCTGGCCGAGCAGTTGCAGTTGGGGGATCGTTTGCGATTTGTGGGGTACATCCCCCAAGAAGACCAGCATTTGTGGTATGGGGCGGCCACTGCGTTTGTGTTCCCGTCGTTGTACGAGGGCTTTGGGATGCCACCGCTGGAGGCCATGGCCTGTGGTACGGCGGTGATTACGAGCACGGCCAGTTGTCTGCCCGAAGTTGTCGGCGACGCGGCCATGCAGGTGGACCCCTATGATATTGATGCCTTGGCTGATGCCATGCGCCGTGTGGTGCGTGATGCCGAATGGCGCCACGAACTCGAACAGCGTGGGCCTGTGCAAGCCGCGCGTTTTTCGTGGTACGAGACAGCACGCCGCACCCAAGCGGTATATGCCCAGGTGGCTCGGCGTTGACAGGTAGGGCTGGTTAGGTATAATACGCCATGTAGCGTTCTACAAGTACGTATATACTGTGAGGAGATATACCATGAGTCTTGGTGTACCAGAACTAATCATCATCTTGGTTATTATCATCTTGTTGTTTGGCGCTAGTCGCATCACCGGTATTGCTTCAGCCTTGGGTGGCAGCATCAGCGCATTCCGCAAGGCTGTCAAGGACGAAGACGGTAGTGACGGCAAGAGCAAGGATGAACAGAAGTCCTAGGTGGATAGGGTGCGAATCAGCGTTGTAGCTGTTCGCTACGGTGCCTTTGTGCCAGCGCCACTTGCGCTGGCATTTTTATCGGATTGTGATGGTCATGACGGCAGATTTTTTTGATCAGGCGACAATTTACCTGCAAGCAGGTACAGGCGGCGATGGAATGGCAACCATGCGTCGAGAAAAGTTTGTGCCACGTGGGGGCCCTGATGGGGGTGATGGTGGTCGAGGTGGTAATATCTATCTCGAAGCCGATCCAAGTCTGAATACCCTGTTGCGCTTCCGCGATAAGTATCGTTTTGAGGCAGGGATGGGCAAAAACGGTGGTACGGCACGCCGCCACGGCAGTTATGGCCGTGATGTGGTGATTCGTGTGCCACTAGGAACGCAAGCCAAGGTGACCATCGAAGGCAAGGAATATGTGGTCGATTTGATTGCGCCCAAACAACGTCTATTGGCGGCACGTGGCGGCAAGGGTGGACTGGGGAACGTGCATTTCACGACATCGACACAGCAAGCACCACGTATTGCTGAATTGGGTGAACCTGGTCAAAAGGTGACCGTTGAACTCGAGCTCAAGCTGTTGGCCGATGTGGGTCTGGTGGGTTTCCCCAATGCTGGCAAATCGTCATTGATTGCGGCGTTGAGTGCAGCTCGCCCCAAGATTGCCTCGTACCCGTTTACGACGTTGCAGCCCAATCTCGGTGTGGTCGGATACGACGATGAGTCGTTTGTGATTGCCGACATCCCGGGTTTGGTCGAGGGCGCACACCGCGGGGTGGGGTTGGGGCATAGCTTTTTGCGGCACATCGAACGCACACGGGTGTTGATCCATGTGGTCGACATGGCTGCGGTGGATCATCGTGACCCATGGGAAGACTATCAGCAAATCAACGCCGAATTGGTGCAGTACCGGCCCGAATTGGCGCAACGTCCGCAGGTCATTGCTTTGAACAAAGCTGATTTGCCTGATTCTGAAGTGTTCCTAGAAGCCTACCTCAAGCGTTTCAAAGCCGAGGGACGTCCAGTGTTTGTCATCTCAGCGGGTGCGCGCACTGGGCTAGAGCCGTTGGTCAAGACGGTCGTGCATTTGTTGTCTGAGCAGCCACGGGTCATCGATAATGTGCCACGCGAAGAAGTGCTCCAGTGGCCGATTGATGAAATCAATGAACACCAATTCACGGTCGAAGCGACAGGTAATGGCTTCCGTATCCGTGGGCGGCGCATTGAACGGCTGGTGTCGATGACCAATTTCGCACAATCGGAGTCACTGGCGCGATTGCAACGTGTGTTTGAGGCCAGCGGGATTTCTGCTGAGCTCATTCGCCACGGCATTGAAATTGGTCAGACCGTCTACATCGAAAAAGCCGCTTTGACATGGACCGAAGACTACGTCCCGTGATATGGTCAGCACTCTGATGGGGAGCAATCCATGAATGCAAAACCAGACGTATCGCAGCAAACAAAGCGCGTGTATGCTGAAGTGTCGTGGTTTTTCTTTTTTGCCCTTGATAGCCTGGTCATTCTCGCAAGTGTGGCGCTGGCCTATGCGTTGCGCTACTTGGTGGTATGGCAAGGGGCAATTGGGGTGATTGTACGCGAAGTCCCCACGGCATTTTATGTGTCGTGGGATGCGTTTATCCCGATTGGCGTGTTGTTACTGTTGTTGATGCAGGTGCAATTCGCCGTGCGTGGGATGTACCGCTTGCCCAACAATGCTGGGTGGGGGGCACATCTGCGCATTATTTTCAATAGTACGACGGCAGCGGCGGCAATTTTGATTATCGTTGTGTTTGCCTACCGCCCGTTGTACTATTCGCGCTTGGTCATTGCCTTTGCGTTGATACTGGTAGTGGTGTTGCTGAGTGTGGTGCGCCTTATCATGGTGCTCGTGTTGCGCATCCGCTGGGCACGTGGGCATGGGCGTGAGCGATACTTGGTGGTAGGTGGCGGTGATGTCAGCCAGACAGTGATGGCAGGCATTGTGGCGCGCCCGCATCTGGGGTATGCATTGGTTGGATATCTGGCTGATCACTACGAAAGTGATGAGGGTTCAGCGGTGTCACAGCCCTTGCATTTCCATTATTTGGGCAAAATCGATCAAATTCATGAGGTATTAGAGCGTCAACATGTCGATCATGTGATTATCGCGTTGCCCACGGCCGAACATGGGCGGATGTCGCAGGTCGTCAATGTCTGTCGCAAGCACCGCGTTGATTTCCGTTTGGTGCCCGATTTGCTCGAACTGAGCTTTGATCGTGTCGATATCGGTGAATTCGACGGATTGCCGTTGATTGGTCTGCGCGAGGTATCGATTCGTGGTTTTAATTTGCTCATCAAACGCGCCATGGACATTGTGGTGACGTTGCTGGTGAGCCCATTCGTACTGGTGCTGTCGGCCGTGATTGCGTTGGCCATCAAACTCGATTCACCGGGTCCCATCGTGTTTTCGCAGATGCGAGTGGGGGTGGGTGGTCGCCAATTCCGGGTGTATAAATTCCGCACCATGGTCAATGATGCCGAGGCCCGCAAAGCCGAGCTTGCCACGCAAAACGAAGCCGATGGGCCGATTTTCAAGATTCGCAACGACCCACGGCGTACACGGGTGGGCCAGCTGCTCAGGCGCACGAGCCTCGATGAACTGCCACAGCTCTGGAATATTTTGAGTGGCGAAATGAGCTGGGTGGGACCACGCCCGGCCACGCCGGACGAAGTCGACCGTTATCGCCCTTGGCACATGCGTCGCCTCGAAGCCAAACCAGGTCTGACCGGGCTATGGCAGGTGTCAGGTCGTAGCGATACGACCTTTGAAGAAATGGTGCGCCTGGATATTTACTACGTAGAACACTGGTCGCTGTTGATGGATTTGCGCATTCTGCTACAGACCATTCCGACCGTGCTGTCAGGCCGTGGGGCCTATTGATGTTGTTTGATGGGATGAGGAGTGCAGTATGCGGGTTTTGATTACAGGTGGGGCTGGGTTTTTGGGGTCGCATCTGAGTGATCGCTTTTTGGCCGAAGGTCATACGGTGATTGCCATGGACAATCTGATTACCGGCAACGCCGACAATATTGCGCATTTGTTTGGTCACGAGCGTTTTCGTTTCATGAAGCACGATGTGACCGATTATATCTATGTCGATGGACCATTGGATGCCGTGTTGCACTTTGCCTCACCGGCGTCGCCCGTTGATTATCTCGAATTACCGATTCAGACGCTCAAAGTGGGGGCACTGGGTACGCACAAGGCCTTGGGGCTCGCCAAAGAAAAAAAAGCGCGCTTTTTGTTGGCATCGACGTCTGAGGTCTACGGCGATCCCCAGATTCACCCCCAACCCGAGTCGTACTACGGGCATGTGAACCCGATTGGTCCGCGTGGTGTGTACGACGAGGCCAAGCGTTTCGCTGAGGCAATGACGATGGCGTATCATCGGAGCCACGGTGTGGAGACGCGCATTGTGCGTATTTTCAACACGTATGGGCCTCGTATGCGTCTGCGTGATGGGCGAGTGGTGCCGAATTTTGTGCAACAGGCGTTGCGAGGCGAGCCATTGACTGTGTATGGCGATGGCATGCAGACGCGTTCGTTCCAATATGTGTCGGATTTGGTCGAAGGGGTGTATCGACTGTTGCATAGTGATGTGGTCGAGCCAGTCAATATTGGTAATCCGCAAGAACGCACGATTGTAGAATTCGCCGAAGTCATCAATGAACTGACCGGCAATCAAGCTGGCATTGAGCGGCACGATATGCGTACCAAAGATGACCCACAGGTGCGTCAGCCCGATATTACGCGGGCACGGGAGCTGTTGGGGTGGGCGCCACAGGTGGCGTTGCGTGCTGGCCTTGAATTGACCATTCCGTGGTTCCGGGCCGAACTCCAGAAGCGTGGAGAATTGGCATGAGTGGGGTACGCCAGTGGTGGAATGCGCTGAGCCAAGCGCCACTGTTGCTGTGGGCGGTGGTATATGCCATTGTGGCAGTGCCCATGCAAGACTATGCGATGGTTGCAGGATTCACGCATTCACAACTGGCGACGATAGCCCTGGTGCCAGCGTTGCTCATCCATGTGCGGTGGCATGCCCAGCAGGTGTTGCCACGCGACGAAACGCTATGGGCGCGGGCACTGATGGTGACTGCGGTGTTGATTTCGGCGGCGTTCACAGCATATAGCTGGCGCAGTGGTATTGATGAGTTGCGCCGCTGGGGATTGGCGATGCTGGTGGGGTATGCGGTATATGTGCTGCCCCGCAATTGGAATGACGTGGTATTGGTGGTCACTGCACTCGTGCTTGCCCCACTAGGGGCAGCGGTCTTTGCCTTGTGGCAGAGCTTTGCCGGGATTGGCCCAGCGGCCTTTGGCATCCCAGGCACATCGTTGACACGCGCCTTTGGCACGATCGGTCAGCCCAATTCATTTGCCGGCTATCTCAACATGGCGTGGCCGTTGTTGGTGGGGTTGAGTATCTGGTCGTGGACTCAGCGGCGCTGGTGGCGCTGGTGGCGCTGGTGGCCCATGCTGGCGTTAGCCATGGTGTGGCTGGCCCTGGGGTTGTCGTTTTCTCGTGGGGGGTGGCTGGGGGCCGCCACTGGCATGTTGGTGATGATGTGGTTGCAGGCAGGGCGCTGGCGCATGCTGGCAGTGACCATCGTGCTGACCGTTGTGGTTGTGCTTGTCGGCGGTTGGCGCCTCATCCCGGCGCCACTGGGCCCGCGCCTCGGCAGTGCCAGCCAGATTTTCACGGCGCCGGCGTTGCAACGTGATGAAGCCCAGCAGCGCCCCGATGTCTATGCAGCCGTCGAGCGGGCGGCCCAGTTTGGGGCGGGGTGGGCCATGTGGCAATCGGCACCGATGACCGGCGTGGGTGCTGGCAACTATACTGCCGCCTACGGCGATGTTGCGTATAATGGATGGTGGATTTCACGTGGGCATGCCCACAACGCCTACATGCAGATTGCGGCCGAGCAGGGGGTAATTGGCCTGCTGGCGTACTTCTGGTTGTGGTGGGTACAGTGGCGCAGGTCGCGGCGAATTGTACGCCAAGACGGTGGATTGCATTGGCTGGGAATCGCCGCTTGTGGCACGTTAGCTGCGGTAGCCGCTCACGAGTGTTTTGAATATTTGCAGGTGCATTATCTGCCGCTTCACGCAGCCGCAGTAGTGGCACTTGCTGGAGTTAGCGAACGATTGACCCAACAAAACGGAGAGGAACGGGTATGACCTATCTGGTTACAGGTGGAGCTGGTTTCATTGGTAGTCATTTGGTCGACGCGTTACTCGCACAAGGCGCTCGTGTCGTCGCCGTAGATAACTTCAACGACTACTACGTGCCAGATCGCAAACGGCGTCATCTGCTGACTGCACAGGCGCACCCGAATTTCACGTTGTACGAAGCCGATATCCGTGATCTAGCGGCGTTGACACACATCTTTGCAGAAACGCGCCCCACTCACGTGGCACATCTAGCGGCGATGGCTGGCCCGCGTTATTCGGTACAGTATCCGTTGCTCTACGAAGAAGTCAATGTGCGTGGTACGATGCATGTACTCGAACTTGCGCGGCAGTATGCGGTGCAGGGCATGACTGTGGCCTCGACATCTTCGGTGTACGGTGCACTGCCAACCCCGTGGCACGAGGCGCTGAGCGCCGACAAACCGTTGTCGCCGTATGCGGCCACCAAACGGGCTGCCGAGATATTGGCATATACGTATCACTATCAGTTTGGTGTGCCGACACGCGTGTTGCGCTTCTTTACGGTGTATGGGCCACGTGGTCGCCCTGATATGACACCTAGTTTGTTTGTCGACAAAATGCGGCGCGGTGAGCCAATTACCCTGTTCGACGGCGGAGTGGGCGTCTATCGTGATTGGACATACGTGAGTGATATTGTGCGTGGTATTATTGCTGCATTGCATGTTGAGGTGCCTTTTGCCACGTATAATTTGGGCAATTCGGCCCCTGTCGAACTCCGCGAATTTGTGCAAACGCTTGAGCACATCACTGGACTGACGGCGCATATCGAAAGCCAACCCTTGCCAGCGTCAGACCCACCCAAGACCTATGCTGATATTGCTCAGGCACAACATGATTTGGGCTTTCAGCCACAAATGCCGTTGGAACGCGGGTTAAAGCTGTTTTGGGAATGGTATCAACAAGAGTATGGGTGCTAATCAGATGTCGGAAGAACGTAATTTTTCACTCCAAGAGGCCTTGCGCAGTCCCCGTACTTGGGTATCGTTTGCTCTGGCAATCATGCTCATCGTGTTCATCTTCCGCAGTCTCGATATTTCATTGACTGAAACACTACAGGTCATGCGCCAATCAGATTGGCCGTATCTGGTGGTTGGCCTAGCCGTGTTCTATTTGACGTTTCCGTTGCGTGCCATTCGGTGGCGCATGTTGCTCGAGCATTCAGACATTGCCACGCGGCAAGATCGCCGCTCGTGGGCATCGCTCCCGGCGTTGATGGAATACATCTACTTGTCGTGGTTTGTCAACTGCATCGTGCCGGCCAAACTGGGTGATGTGTACCGCGGTTATTTGCTCAAACGCAATGGCCAGGTGTCGTTTGCTTCGACGGTGGGCACGATTTTTGC
>VFQT010001513.1_pt1 | contig 27558 bp, 25 predicted proteins | sample 3512381 | NCBI WGS metagenome assembly VFQT01 (sample SAMN10412376, study PRJNA504923) | tailings metagenome | isolation source: Relicate 2 Philex TSF3 active mining site | place: Philippines: Tuba, Benguet | collected 2017-08-29
GCGCCGCCCCTTAAAAACGGACAAGTCTTCACGGTACTCATCGACAGTGCTCTCAGTTGCACCGGAGAAACCATCACAAACGTTACGGGCAGCCTGGGCTATGTGGAATCCGTTCCGCTACCCGGAGAATTGCAATTCAATGAAGTCATGTTTAACTCCCTCGACCACCTTTCCGATTTTGTGGAAATTGTCAATACATCCCAAAAACCATTGCAGTTGATGGGTTTGCAACTAAAAATACAGAACAACCCACAGCCTGAGGAAATCGTCACGCTATCCAATCAACCCTACACATTGTACCCAGGTGAAATTCGATGCTTCAGTGTCCAATCGTACCCGTTGGCCCGCGCCAATAACCCACAGCAGGTTTTCAATCACCAAACTGTACCCAACTTCCCCAACCTTCCTGCCTCCGGTGCCACCCTGCAACTCCTGCATCCGCTGGGAACAACAATCGATGAAATGGTGTACCGCGAAACCATGCACACCCCCATTTTAAATTCAACCAAGGGTGTGAGTCTGGAAAAAACATCCCCAACGGCCCCTTCCCACCAATCCATGCACTGGGTGAGTGCCACCGCCACCGCCGGAAATTCCACACCGGCCGAAACCAACAGTCAATGTAGCCAACTTCGCAAATTCACGGCCAAAGCGTTTCGTTTGGAGAAAATGGTCTATCAATTTCAGAACGACGAACACATTGTACTACTGCACCAACTACCCAAAGCAGGTTATGTGGTTAAAATCTCACTCTTTTCCATGATGGGCAGCATCGTGCCAATCCCAATCCCCGCAACGCAAGTGTCGCAAGACGGACAGCTATTGATACCGCTATGGGAAATTAAACAGACGCTGCCTTCGGGAAATTACATTTTGCATATCGACGCTTTCCATACAGATGCAGACATTTGCAGACAAAATTTACGTTTGGTCTTGATCCACTAATACCGTTCAAGCCAACATTGCCAACACCCATGGAACCACAAAGCATAAAAAACCATCTCGTTCAATCGCTGAGCCACCAGTTCTCCATGGATGAAATCAACGCCTTTGGCTTTTGGGTGATCCCACATTGCCAATCGCTGCAGGAGCAGGAAGCCGCCAACACACTCGATGAGGTCTGCGAAAAACTGCTGAGCAACATACCCATTCAATACATTTTTGAAGCGGCCTTTTTCGGCCCCCTCACGCTGAAAGTGACACCGGCCACCCTAATTCCACGACCCGAAACCGAGGAATTGTGCTACCTGATTGTCAAGCAGAACGATGCCATGTCGGAATCCAACGGTCCCAACATTCGCGGTCTAGATATTGGTACGGGCAGTGGTTGTATTCCCTTGTATTTGCTGCACAACAATCCCAGTTGGACATTCATCGCCGTGGATATCAGTGAGGATGCGCTGGACATTGCCGCCGAAAATGCGTTCCATGTGGGGGTTCAGTCGCGAATACAATTGCAGTGCAGCGATGTTTTGTCGTGGACGGAATTCCCCAGCGACATTGATCTCCTGGTCTCAAATCCACCGTACGTAAAATTGGATGAAGCAGCCAACATGGATTCACGCGTCTTACAACACGAACCACATTCGGCGTTATTTACCCCAGAAAACGACCCGCTGATTTTTTATAGGAAGTTGGCAAAACTTTGCGATGCCGACAGACATCGTCGATCCACTCCCTTGTATATTTGGTTGGAAATCAACCAGTATTTGGCCGAGGAGACGAGAGCGCTCTTCACACCATTCGCGTCGGCGGAAGTTGTTCGAGACCTCTCCAACAACCCCCGCTTTGTTTACGCGATTGCACTACCCAATGGATAGTTCATTCATTTTTTATTATGGCAACGAAACGATTCCGTCGTCTTTTTTCAGCAATCCAGCTTTGTACATCTGGGTAAGGGTGGTGTAGATACCCTGCGAGAAACGCTTTTTTTCTCTTTCACCACTGCGCTCAAACAAGGCAGTAATCAAATCTCCTGAGGCGATCGGCTGATTGATTTCTTTCACGTAGTTGAGGATGATGTCTTTTTTCGTCAACTCACCCGCTTTTCTGCGTCCTCCGCCTTTGCGGTAACCTGATTTGGGGGGTCTGCCTCGGCGTGCAGCCTCTTTTTCAGCCTTTGGCTTGGCGGGACGACCGCGCTTGCCTGTGCTCGCTTTGCCTTTTTTCAAATTGGCTTTGGCTCTTGCCTTCCACAATGCCAGAGACTTTGAGGCTTTCGCTTTCAACTTTTCCAACTCGCGAGACTGCTTTTTCTCCAATTTCTCTACCTCTTTCTCTGCTTTAACCATGGCTTTTTTCAAAGCCTCTGACAAAGAATGAATTTCTTGCTCTAGAATAGAGAAAGCACCCAAGTAAGAAACTTTTTTTGATGATCTTTTTGATTTTACCTTGTTCTTAGAACCCGGCTTTCTGCCCCGTTTTTTGGGGGCGGACGCGATTGATTGATCTAAATTTTCCATGTTTATTATGATACTGTGCGAAACAAAATCTTTAAAAATCTTGTTTTCACGGAGCAAAACTACAAAAACCCATAATTGTGTTCCAAATTTAATTGCAATTTTTTCGTCTGTTTTTTTTCATATCGTGTTTTGAAACATCATTTTTAACAATAATAATTTAATTAACGATTAAATTCATCGATAAATCGAATCTGTTCGTCCACAAATTCATGTGTACGTTCACTCAACAATTCACCCTATTTTTGTTACTCTTAGCGCGCCGAAAATTTTGAAAGTCCTGCCACAAATAACCAATCCAAACGAAATCAAAAAATTGTCTAACAGTGAACTACAAACACTGTGTGATGAACTCAGAGATTTTGTAACCCAATCTGTTTTGGAATCTGGCGGACATTTTTCATCCAATTTGGGGGTGATTGAATTAACCGTTGCGTTGCATCACGTTCTCAACCTCCCAAAAGATGCCATCGTATGGGATGTGGGACATCAAGCCTACCCGCACAAGGTCCTCACCGGCAGAAAAGATCAACTGAGCAGCATCCGTTCCTTCAAAGGGATTTCCGGATTTCCCAAAATGGAGGAGAGTGAATTCGACGCCTTCGGCACAGGACATTCCAGCACCGCCATCTCTGCGGCCATGGGCATGGCCGCAGCGCACAACATTCTTTCAAATACCCCTACCGAACCTTCCGTTCAGCCTACATTCGTTGCGGTGGTCGGCGATGGCGCACTTACAGCAGGACTTTCCTATGAAGCCCTCAACAATTTGTTTGAATCGAAATTGAATGTATTGGTGGTACTCAACGACAACCAAATGGGTATCGACCCCAATACGGGCGCACTCAACACCCAATTGCAAACCAATCCCTCCTTGGTAAAATCTTGGTTTGAATGGTTTGGACTATCGTACAAAGGTCCGATCGATGGCCACGACCTCCCGGCCCTGGTGGATTCCCTAGAATCCCTATACAAACAGTCTGGCCCGCGGATGTTACACATCAAAACAATCAAAGGAAAAGGGTACCCCGCAGCCGAAAAAGAACAAACCAAATGGCATAGTGCCGCCAAATTTGTCAAAATCGAAGCGCCCGCCAAACCTGCCAAAAAATGGCAAGATGTTTTCGGATCACTGCTGCTGGAATTGGCTGCTGAATACCCCCAACTGTCGGGCATTACCCCCGCTATGCCCTCCTCCTGCGGTATGATTCATGCCATGAATCAATATCCCAATCGATTTTTTGACGTAGGGATCGCGGAGCAACACGCCCTCACCTTCGCCGCAGGGATGTCGACCCAAGGACTCATCCCCATCGTCAACATTTACTCCTCATTTTTACAGCGGGGATACGACCAATACATTCACGACATTGCCCTACAGAACCTACCTGTTATTCTTTGCATCGATCGCGCTGGACTGGTGGGCGAGGATGGACCTACCCATCATGGGGCTTTCGACATGGCCTTTTTACTCTGTATTCCCAACACCACACTGATCGCCCCACGCAATGCCAATGAGCTCGCAGCGGCGCTACAATACGGCATCGATGCGCACAAACCCATCGCCATACGATACCCCAAGGGCAACTTGGCTGAACCCGCATGGGAAACATCGGCGCGTGCTCAACCCGAGATGTTTTTGAGTCCACAAACCCTGCACCAGCACGAAAGTGCCCGGGTGTTGCTGTTGAGTACGGGCCATGCAAGCAATCTCTGTCTCGAAGCCTATCCAGCTCTGGCAAACACCCCGTTCAACCACATTCACTGTCCGATCGCCAGTGAAACCCCCAAACAAATCGAAAGTGGCGCCATCCAAATCCAAGCCTACACGCACATTATCACCGTGGAAGACGGTTGTATTCAAGGCGGTTGGGGACAGGCTGCCGCCTCCAGCGCGGACCAGCAGATCGGTAAAACATTCATCCATTTGGGCATACCCGCTCAATTCATCGAACACGGAAATAACGAGGAAGACTTATATCCACTCTGCGGATATTCACCCCAGCAGATTGCCGAAGCGGTTATGTGTGCGGCGAAGTAGCAACAAACGATTTTGCCAATTCAAGCCAACGATTGATGATTTGCTGACCATCCGGTGTCAACACACTCTCCGGATGAAACTGTACGGCCCAAACCCCATGTGCGGTGTTGCTCAGGGCCATGATTTCTCCATCGCAGTGGGCATCAATTTCCAAGGGGATACGCGCCTCAAACAAGGGTTCCGCTGGTACGGGTGTCACCACCAAAGAGTGATACCGGCCCACCTGCAACGGCTGAGGCAACTGATCAAACAGTCCACCACCATTGTGCGCTATCCAAGAGGGCTTTCCGTGCATCGGGAAGTGGGCATGCACAATATTCCAACCACAAACCTGGGCGATGGCCTGTTGTCCGAGGCAAATCCCCAGCAGGGGTTTTTTGCCCATATATTGCTTGATGGCTCGCATCAAATGGGGGTAGTCTTGCGGGCGGCCCGGTCCCGGGCCGACCGCCCATGCATCACAATCTGCCATTTTTTGTGACAGCTCAGGCCAATCCTTGCCCTCGTTGCGCAACACCTCAACCGCTGCCCCCGACACCTCCAAACAATGCACCAAATTGAACGTGAAACTGTCTAAGTTATCGATGAACAAAACCCGCATAATCCCTACAAACTAAATTTCTTGCTCACCCCAGCTACAAAATCCTTCAAATAAAACGGCTCGTAATACGCCAAATCTACCCACTGACCCTGCCGGAACTTCTCCGCTGCCACGGTCGATAAATGGGCCGCGCGCGGCGACTCATCCCAAAAAGTGGCGTCCTCCGCCGCCAACAATCGTCGTACCTTTTCATTGGCATTGCCAACAAATACCGTGTGTTTACCAAAATCAACAACCCCATCGGAAGGCAAAATTTCTGCCCGAACCACCCCTTCTGCCCCCATCTCACGGGTGCATTTGAGTGCGTACACCTCATCGCGACGGGCATCCAACATCACCCAAGCTTCTGAACACGAGGTAAATCGATCCAAGGCTTCTGAACCCAAACAAGCGAATCCCGAAACCGAAATCAAGGGTATTTGAAAACCATAACAAAGTCCTTTGGCCAAACTCACGCCGATACGCAGTCCCGTGTAACTGCCCGGACCCTCTTGAAATCCAACGGCCATCACACTATGCCCGCCATTTTCAATAAAACCCACAGCCCGCTGAACCATCATGGGTAACTTCTCCGCGTGCGATTGCTTGTCGCTCCCCACCTCATTCCACACGATCGCACCCTGCAAATCGCATACCGCCACCGATGGAAACTCAGCCGAAGACTCAATCAAAACAATCATGATCCAAAGATTTGATTGCAAAACTAATTGTTTATCTGCCAAAGGTCATTAACCCAAGCCCAATTGGGCCCGATTATCTGCAATCCCGTATCTTTGTAAAGTTCGTGTTTATGACAAAAGAAGTTTTCATCGTAGCCGCTGCCAGAACCCCCATGGGGAGTTTTAATGGCGCACTTTCAAGCGTTCCCGCTACCCAATTGGGTGCAATCGCCATCAAAGGAGCCCTCGAAAAAGCGGGGATAGACCCCAACCAAGTCAATGAGGTGTTTATGGGTTGTGTTTTGCAAGCCGGTGTGGGTCAAGCGCCTGCCCGACAAGCATCAAAATTCGCTGGCATTGGCGATCATGTGCCCGCAACCACGATTAACAAAGTGTGCGCGAGCGGACTGAAATCGGTTTCCTTAGCCGCCCAAAGCATTATGTTGGGATTCAACGATATCGTTGTGGCTGGTGGAATGGAAAACATGAGCTTAACCCCTCACTACTTGCCAAACTCACGCGGTGGATATCGCTACGGCCATGTGCAAGCATTGGATGGAATCGTTCAAGACGGTCTCACCGATGCCTACGATAAAAGTTTGATGGGTACCTGCGCTGAATTGTGCGCCAAAGAGATGAACTTCAGTAGAGAGGAGCAAGACCAATACGCCATTCAGAGCTATACCCGTGCCGCAGAGGCTTGGAAAGCAGGCAAATTCAACGACGAAATCGTGCCCGTTACCATCCAAACTCGCAAAGGTGAGGTAGTTGTTAGCGAGGATGAAGAATATAAAAATGTAAGCTTCGACAAAATCCCCGGATTGCGTCCCGTTTTCCAAAAAGACGGTACCGTGACCGCCGCGAATGCCTCAACCATCAACGACGGTGCCGCTGCGTTGGTTTTGGTGAGCGGTGAAAAATGCAAGGAATTGGGATTGACGCCCTTGGCCAAACTTACCGGTTTCGCAGACGCAGAACAAAGCCCAGAATGGTTTACCACTACCCCCGCAAAAGCACTGCCCATCGCAGCACAACGCGCAGGCATTTCTGTAGCTGATTTGGATTTTGTAGAATTAAATGAAGCTTTCTCCGTTGTATCCTTGGCCAACAACAAACTGTTGAACCTCGACGCAAGCAAAGTGAATGTCAATGGCGGTGCCGTGGCTTTGGGACATCCATTGGGTGCCTCAGGTGCGCGCATTTTGGTAACATTGTTGCATGTGCTCAAGCAAAACAACGGAAAGTACGGCGGCGCAGCCATCTGTAACGGTGGTGGTGGCGCAAGTGCTGTTGTGGTAGAAAACTGCTAAACCCCAATCATCGATACCATGCGGTGTAAAAAATCTCTAACCCATTTATTTTCACTGCTCCTGTTCCTGTGCCTGGCCACTTTCAACCAGGCACAAGGACAGAATAACGGCGCCACACAATCGCTTCAAGAAGAGGAAGATAGCCTGCTGTCCATTGCACCCCGTGTGATTTCCTCCACCTCAGACTCTGCGAAATTTGCCGCGGCCGATGCCTTGATGCAACAACTGCAAGAGGTTCTTTCCAATCCCGCCTCTTTCGATTACGAATTTGCCAATTTGCGGATGAGCACAGTAGCCATCGCATCGCATCCAAAGGCGGATGTCAAACTTTTTACCTTTAACATCATTTTAAAAAATGGGGTTTTTCACCAATATGGCCTCATACAACGCAAAACCAAAAAGGGCATCGCATTGTACCCACTTCACGATACGGCGCAAAATTTACCCAAGGACGTTAAGGAGACAACCCTAGAAAACAACCAATGGATTGGGGGATTGTACTACCAGTTGTTTCCACACAAAGTGAAAGGGAAAACCTACTACATCGTGATGGTGTTCGACGGACACAATGTGAATTCCAATCGCTCCATCATTGATGTGTTGAGCTTCGAAAATGACGAAGAATCCGCCGAACCCAACGCCATGAAACCCGTTTGGGGCGCCCCTTTGTTTCGGGATGGACTCGAAGATCCATCCGAAGATTATCGCGTGGTTTTTGAATATCACAAATCCTCACGCATCTTGATGCGATATGAAGAGGAACAAAAGACCATCGTATTTGACGAAATTGGTCCCGCCTTCCCTTCCGCTGATGGCAATGTGTACTACTACATTCCTACCGGAGATTATTCAGGGTACAAGCCCTCCAAACGAGGCATATTTACCAAGGAAGCCCTGGAGACCACCGATTTCGGTCAAGGAATACCCAACCCCACCATCTTCCGTTAACGGGAAGAGACAACCAAGCCCCATAACAACTTTTGGGCGATGTATTATCGTAAATACCGTCCCAACAAATCCATTTTCGCTGCCGTCTCCAACCATTCCACCGCTGGATCAGAACCGGCATTGACGCCACAACCCGCATACAGCGCATAACCACGGGAAAACAACTGAACACATCGCAATGTAACAAACACATGAGATGACTGATCACCAATGACGCCCAGGTATCCCGTGTACAGCGATCGTTCCAACCCCTCGTGCGCAACCAACCAATCCAAGGCCGCTTGCTGGGGATACCCACCCACCGCAGGTGTAGGATGCAACTGCGTGAGCAGAGAACAAACATCCCGTGACCGATAATCCCTATCGTCAGACGCCATCCTCCGCGACCCATGCGGGAGGTTGAAGCGCCACTCCGACATTAAATGTCGTACATCACCCATCTGGAGTTCACCCACCGCTGTTTCCTCGGCGTCCGCAATGCCCTCCTGCTCCAAAACGTCGCGTATGAACCGGCTCGTCACCGATTGCTCTAACGCCTCCTTCGACGTCCAACCGCCCTGCTCTTTCGTTAACGTACCGGCCAACGACATCACCATGGCCTGATCTTCGTTCACCTGCAACAAGGTCTCAGGGGTAGCCCCCATCCAACAGCCCCAAACAGGGTGAATCACCAAAAAAACAAACGCCGTGGGATAAGCCTCATGTAAATCGCAGAAGGCTTGCCAAATGCTAACCGCCGTCATGGGCTTTTCCGTGGAAACCACACGAGCCGCTACCGCCTTTTCAATGGCATGACTCGCAATGGCCGCCTGAATTCCCAAGACTTCGGATTCAAATTCCGACTTTGACGTAGAACTCGGCATCAACATAGTAGGGATGGTGGCAAATCGCTCCGTCCAAACATCCCCGCAGTCTTGCCATCCCGCGCCCGTCTTTTCTGTCTTCAACCAATTCAAAGGAGCACCCGTATCAAACGGATGCAAACAAAATGTAGCTGCCTCATCCAATGACTCCAAAACATCTGTGCGCCACTGACCCACGCAAAATTCCGGCAAGGAAGCCTGAGGCTTACGATAAATCGCCATCCCCTGTTGTATATTTGCAGTCGCCATTGACAGTTCCATTTCAGTCTCGTATCCATGCAAAGTTCACCCTCCCCCTCCACAAAAACAATGTACATCATTCGGCATGGGGAAACCCATTACAATCGGATGGGTATTGTGCAGGGTTCTGGGGTGGATACCGACATCAATTCTTTGGGACAGCAGCAGGCCGATGCTTTTTTCCAAGCGTACAAGCACATCCCTTTTCAAAGAATTTACGTAAGCTCGCTGAAAAGGACTCACCAAACGGTGGCCCCCTTCGCTCCGTTGAATATTCCCACCCAAATCATCCCCGAACTCAATGAGATCAATTGGGGAATATTGGAAGGACAACAACCCAGCGAACACTCGCGCAAAGAATTCTATGCGATGTTACAAAGGTGGAGAAACGGGGAACTCAATCAAGCCATCAACGGCGGTGAAACACCCCTGGCGATGCAAAAACGTCAGAAAGTAGGCCTTAAAAAAATCGAAAGCGGACCTGAAAACCCCGTGTTGATCTGTATGCACGGTCGCGCTCTCCGGGGATTCCTGTGTTTGTTGACCAATACGCCACTGGAACAGATGGATGATTTCGAACACGACAACGTTTGCTTGTATGTGCTGGAAAAGGACGACAGTCAGCCATTTTATCAAATAAAAATCAAAAACAGTTTGGATCACCTGACCCATTTGAGATAATCATGGAAAATCCCCTGATTCGAATCACCATCATCGACCGCAACGGACAAGAATGCAGCTATGAGGCACCCACCGACATGGGGTTAAATCTCATGGAATTCTGCAAAGCAAACGAACTACCCGTGAAGGGTGAATGCGGCGGTATGGCCATGTGCGCCACCTGTCAGGTCTATGTGCTGAGCGATCATGCTTTGCCAGAACCCTCAGACGATGAGTTGGGCATGCTAGATCAAGCCTTTTTCGTCAAAAACAACAGCAGGCTGGGATGCCAATTGCACCTGTCTCCAGAAATGGATGGACTAAAGGTTCAACTCGCCCCAGAAAATGATTGATAAATTTTGAAATATCTTGCTGAATTCATTGCATTTGGTTATCTTTGCAGTCCTTTTTAACAGAAATGGCAAATCATAAGTCCGCAATCAAGAGAATCAGAGCAAACGCTGCCAAGCGCGATCTCAACCGCTACCAGCACAAAACTGCTCGTAATATCGTGAAGACCATCCGCAAGGCTACCTCAAAAGAAGAGGCGGTGAAGTTGTTGACAAACGCTTTCTCTGCTTTGGATAAATTGGCTAAGCGCAATGTAATCCACAAGAACAAAGCTGGCAACTTGAAGTCAAGTTTGCAGAAGCACGTAAACTCTTTGGCGTAAGTCGAGTAGTTACCAACATATTAAAAAAGACGGCCTTGGCCGTCTTTTTTGTTTTCAATGTATTTCGTCATCGATTAGTTCAGCTATATGTTCACGGGTAAACCACCGGTGAGGTGTCTATTCTAGAAAATTAAACCCATTCCAAACCCATTCCCAATTCTATCAAACCCAATTAACTCCAATCAAAACCAATCAAAAGCCTAAACCCATTCCAAACCCAACTCTTGTAGGCCTTCCTTGATTCGTTGGAGCCCTGAATGGCCCATTCCGTGGGCTGCAGCCACCGCTGTAGGACTGTATTGCAGCAAATCTTCTACGGTATTGATATTGAGCGACAGTAAAGCACGTAGGGCTGGCGAAGCCAGCCCCCACGATAATATTCTTGGATCCATTTGCTCGCAACGGATCTCCATTGTCTGTCGTAAATGCTGATTCAACTGCAAATTACAACGACTCATAGAGGCTATTAATCAATAACCAAGGTGCCCACTTTCTCACCTTGCACCAACTTCATCAAATTACCCTCGCCATTCATGTCGAACACCACAATGGGTTTATTGTTCTCCTGGCACAGCGTAATGGCTGTTAAATCCATAACCTCCAAGCCCAAATCATAGACCTTCTTGAAGGATATTTCGTCGTACTTCACCGCACTCGCGTTCTTCTCTGGATCGCTGTCATAGATACCATCTACGCGGGTTCCCTTGATGACAACATCCGCCTCTATTTCCACCGCACGCAATGATGCCGCAGTATCTGTGGTGAAGTAAGGATTGCCCGTACCCGCTCCAAAAATCACCACCCTGCTTTTTTCTAGGTGACGGATGGCACGACGACGAATAAACGGCTCAGAAATTTGTTCCATTTTGATGGCCGATAGTAGGCGCGTAGACATTCCCACTTTCTCAAAGGCCCCTTGCAAAGCCATCGCGTTGATCATGGTTGCTAGCATGCCCATATAATCTCCTGTAGCGCGATCTACCACGCCACCTTGAGCGCCTTGAACTCCGCGAAAGATATTCCCACCACCAATCACCACAGCCACTTCCACACCGGCGTCAACCACCTTCTTTACTTCCTTTGCATAGGCCTCTAACACTTTGGCATCAATGCCATAGGATTGTGAGCCCAACAGAGCCTCACCACTCAATTTCAGTAGTATACGTTTAAACCTCATTTGTTGTTGTAATATTAGCAAAAAAAATCCCTCTTTCGAGGGATTTAAAATTTCTTGATTATCCGAGTTGCACTCGCTTGAATCCATTCACGGTGAGACCAGGCTCAACGCTTGACAAATATTTCTCAATGGTCATTGATCCGTCTTTCACGAAATCCTGAGCCATCAACGTAGATTCTTTGAAGAACTTCTGCAACTTACCTTCAGCGATACGGTCGATCATGGCATCAGGCTTACCTTCTGCACGGGCTTGCTCACGACCAATTTCCAATTCACGCTCGATGGTATTGGCATCCACGCTATCGCGGTTTACAGCCACAGGATTCATCGCAGCAATCTGCATCGCTACATCTTTACCTGCAACCAAGTTTGCCTCGTTAGCCGCGTTGTTAAACTCTACCAACACACCCATACGGTTAGCACCGTGGATATAAGAAACCACATTGGCACCTTCAACCAACTCGTATTTGCTTACGTCGATTTTCTCACCAATCTTGGCCACTTCTTCCATCAAACGATCGGCAATGCTCACACCGTCAATAGACAAAGCTTTCAACGCATCCACATCCGCAGGCTTGTTTTCCAAGGCCACAGCAGCGATGTTCTTAGCCAAAGCGATGAAGTTTTCGTTTTTGGCCACGAAATCAGTTTCGCAACTCAACAACACGATCACACCGGTGGTACGAGCCTCGTTGGTGGTTGCAATAACACAACCCTCTGTAGCTTCACGATCGGCACGTTTGGCTGCAATCTTTGCCCCTTTCTTGCGCAAGAAATCAACAGCCGCTTCGAAATCACCGTTGGTTTCTACCAACGCGTTTTTGCAATCCATCATACCTGCACCGGTCATTTGGCGCAGTTTATTTACTTCTGATGCACTAATAGTTGTCATAGTCAATTCAATTATGCTTCAGCAGCAACTTCTTTTTCAGCAACCGCAGCTGATTCGTCTTCTGATTTCTCACGCTTGCGCTCTTGGCTACCTTCGATGATGGCATCCGCGATTTCACGGGCAATCAACTGAATAGACTTAGAAGCGTCATCGTTACCGGGGATTGAATAATCAACCACAGTAGGATCTGAGTTTGTATCAACCAAAGCGATGGTAGGAATACCCAAACGGGTTGCCTCAGATACCGCAATGTGCTCGCGCTTTACGTCAATGATGAAAATAGCGCCAGGCAATTTGGTCATATCCTCGATACCACCCAAAATCATCTGCAATTTGGCCTTTTCACGGTCCAACATCAAACGCTCTTTTTTGTTGATGCGCTCGAATGTACCGTCAGTAGCCATCTTGTCGATGTTCTGCATGCGCTTGATGCTCTTGCGCACAGTCTGGAAGTTGGTCAACATACCACCCAACCAACGCTCTGTGGTGAAAGGCATGTTGGCACGCTTTGCTTCTTCAGCTACGATTTCCTTCGCTTGCTTCTTGGTAGCAACGAACAAAACCCTGCGGCCTGAACGAGCAATGTTCTTGGCAGCCGCTTTGGCTTCCTCCAACTTGCTTTCGGTTTTTTTCAAATCAATGATATGGATACCATTCTGTTCCATAAAAATGTATGGAGCCATCTTGGGATTCCATTTGCGGGTAAGGTGACCAAAATGTACACCTGCTTCCAACAAATCTTGCTGAGTATATGCCATGGGTATAATTAACGTTTAGAGAACTGGAAGCGACGACGTGCCTTTTTCTGACCTGGCTTTTTACGTTCAACAACACGTGAATCACGTGTCATGAATCCAGCCTGTCTCAAAGGTGATTTCAATTCTGCATTGATGTCAACCAACGCCTTAGAAATGGCCAAACGAACCGCTTGCGCTTGTCCGCTAACACCACCTCCACAAACATTTACCTGAACGTCGAACTTGCCGGCGTTATCGGTCAATGCCATAGGAGCCTGAATGGCTGATTGATGCCAAGACAATGGGAAGTATACTTCCAATGGCTTCTTATTTACAATGATGGTTCCGTTACCTTCTTTCAGGTATACGCGTGCTACAGCGGCTTTTCTTCTGCCTGAGGTGTTTATCATAGGGCTCAGTTTTCAGTATTCATTACTTTGGGTTGTTGTGCCGCGTGTGGATGCTCAGATCCCTCGTACACAAACAAGTTGGTAAACAAACGACGGCCCAAACGGTTCTTAGGCAACATGCCCTTCACCGCCATCTCGATCAAACGAGCAGGCTTCACATTCTTCGCCAAGGTGCTTCTCTGTCCACCAGGAAACCCTGTGTGACGCAAATACTCTTTCTTGTCGAACTTTCCAGCAGTCATCACAACATGCGCCGCGTTGATCACGATCACGTTGTCACCACAGTCCACATGGGGAGTGTAAGAAGGCTTGTTCTTGCCTCGCAATACCGAAGCAATTTGAGAGGCCATACGGCCTAATGTCTGTCCATTTGCGTCAACCACAAACCACTGCTTGTCGGCAGTCATTTTGTTAACCGAAACGGTTTTGTATGTACTCAGCGGATTCACGTTTGTAATTCTTACTTAGTTTTTGGGGTTGCAAAAATAGGATATTTTATGTCTTTGAGCAAGATATCCACAACTTTTTTTCATGCTTTCTTCGATTGGACACCAAAAGAATGCATCGCATGGGCGAAAACCACCCGCAAATGCATGGCAAATCTCAGAAAATCGGCCACTGCTACCAATCGTCCTCGTCGGGCTGGTAAGGCTGCTGCAACGTCTTCTTTAACCCCGTCACTACCTCGTTCACCTCAAAATCAGCCGCCAACAAATACCGATCTGTGTATTGATACCCTTTTTTCAATCGCATGTAATGCTCGTGGTATGTCCGAGAAATCTTCGTACTCAACCCCTCCTCCGCTTCTACATGCACAAAATTGCCAAATTGGTATTTGTATCTACTGTCTTTGAATCGCAGTGTCAACCGATACTCCAACATACCCTCTTGCTTCTTGTTATACTGTCCGTATCTGCAAATCATCGGCGTGGTCACCTTCAACACAATCCGCTCAGCCACCTTGTCCTCAATCACCATCTTCTTATATCCCTCCTTGCCCAAACGCTGCACCAAATATTTCTTGGCTCGCCAGTACAAAGAATCAGCACCACAGTTTTCACACATCTCGTCCTCGATGATGTTCTCGTAGAAAATAATCTCACGCATGCTATCGTAAGGCGGCACAAATCGAATGTAAGGTGCGCGCTTCACCGCCGGCTCCTCCGCCGTGGATCCACCGTCCATACCCCATCCGCCATCACCACCACCCGATGTCACTCCACTGTCCTTCGCCGCAGTATCCGCACTGCCTGCATCCGCACCAAAACCCCACTGACCAAAAACATCGCCAGGCATCGCCATCACTGTAAGCAGTATCACTGCCCATCGTAACCAAGATTTCTCTTGCGCATTACGAGTATATTTCATCGTATTGTGTTCTAATTAATAATTAATTCTGCGAATATAAGGAGAGGAGACCTGCAACCGCCACGCGCGCATCATGCCGTCTCCGATTTCATTACACATAAACGACAAACTGCTCAAATTATTTTACACTTTGCCAGGAAATCTTCCTTTACTAAAAATTCTATCGGCGGGTTTTCCCTTGCGCAAGCGAATTTGCTCCTCTTCCGGCAAGTGCGTCACCGCCATACAAGCCTCAGAACAACAATGCTCATACTTCTGCGCACAGTCAGCACATTGTATAAATAATAAATGACAACCCGTGTTGGCGCAATTGATGTGCGTGTCCGCCGGCGCTCCACACTGATGACAACAAGCAATCACATCCTCTGATACCCGCTCCGCCAACCGCTGATCAAACACAAAATTCACCCCCTTGAACTTATTCTCCAACCCCTGAGATTTCACCTGATTTACATAGTTGATGATGCCACCCTCCAAATGATACACCTCGTTGTACCCGTTGTGCTTCATCCATGCACTGGCCTTTTCACAACGAATCCCCCCCGTGCAATACATCAAAATAGGCTTGTCCTTATCCTCCTTATATATGTCCAATACCCGCGCCAATTCCTCCCGAAACGTGTCCGTGTCCGGACAACTAGCCCCTTCAAACCGGCCTACCTCGCTCTCGTAATGATTGCGCATGTCTATCACCACCGCATTCGGGTCGGCCATTTTCTCATTCCAATCCCTGGCCGCCAAATACTTGCCTCGGTTTTGTAAACTGAATGTAGGATCATCAATGCCGTCAGCCACGATCTTTTCCCTTACCTTGATGTCCAACTTGATAAAACTCTTCTGCCGCTCCTCGATGGCCACATTCAACCGAATGCCTTGAAGAAAATCTATGGTGTACAAATCTGCCTTGAACGACTCAAAATGTACCGACGGTAGCGCGATTTGAGCATTAATCCCTTCGTGGGCGATGTAAATCCTACCCACAACCTCCAACCGACTAAAACGAACGAATAAATCGTTTCGAAAAGCCATAGGATCCGCAATGGGATGGTAACAATAAAATGAAATGGTGGTGTAGGGACGAACATCGGCATCCATCCGACGTTTAAGTTCCTCCCGGTTCACAATGTTTCGCAATAACATGGACTGAGATTATTATTAATAAAGTTCCACAAAAATACGAAAACTTCTACAAAAAAGGGCCCTGCATTCGCAGGGCCCTTTTTATTACATATTGATAAATGTATGATGATAATATCGCTTTCGGGGTGGCTTACAAGACTTTCCTTTGGTGGTACCGCAAGCTTCAAACAACATCGCTGTCAAAAAAACAAGCACGACCGTTTGAACTACCCGTTTGTTAATTTTCATACACGTTAAACGAACAAGGAACGAAAAAATTGTTGCGCCTCACTCAATTAGTGACGAACCACAATCTTGCTGTTCAAGTTCTTGCTGTTGCCGTTTACTGATACCATGTAAACACCGTTCGACCAGTCAGCTACGTTCATGCTCAACGCACCCGCATTTAAGTTGCCATTGAACACCACTTTGCCTTGCATGTCTGTAACAACCACAGCTGCATTGCCCATTTCCTTTGCTTCAACAACAAATACGCTGTTTGCAGGGTTAGGATACAAATTCAAGTTCTGCTCAACCGCTTCCGTGCCTACCAAGGCGATAGGGAATGTCTCAGATTGCAATACTTCTTTGGTAGTGGCATCCTGAACAAACACAACCACAGCCAAATCGTTCCATGTTTCAACACTGTTCTCAGACAAGTGATTGATGTGCTGCGCCGCAGAACCATCCAAAGGCAAACGGTATCCACCGTTGAACGTGTAAGCGATTTTCTTGGTTACTTTGGTATCCTTCTTCAATGGGGTCAACACCTGTCCAACAGAACCCGTCATCATCTTTTTCATCACAGATTCAAATTGTGTTTCACCGTTTGATTTTTTGTTGGCATAGGTTACACCTTCAACAATTACCGCATGCAACTTCAAGTTGTTGCTGGCATTATCCAACAAAGGATTCAAAGTAACATCCAAGGTAACGGTATTCTTCCAAGTCAATGAAACACTACCGGTAATCTCTAAGAAAGAAGGCTTTGCTTGGAAATCATCGTACAGACCGGTAGAGAATGAACCGGCGTTGCCATCCCATCCACCATCCACTTCCATGCGGGGCACAGAGTTAATGCCGTAATAAGACGTCCGATCACGTACTTCCTGCGTGCAATAAGGATCGCCAGTACCAGGCCAATACACTTGATACTTGATGGTGCTGTGCTTGGTTTTACCCGCAATCACCATATTGTAATTCTCATTACCAGGCTTGCAAGGTGCACAAGTAGAAGATGTGAAAATCTCATTCAAAATCTTGCGATCTACCGCCTTATCGAAAATCATCAAAGTCTTGCTGGCATTGTTGTTACCCACTTTGGTATCATCGGCGCCATTGACTTTCACAATTTTCACAGCGATGGTATGAGAACCCACTGTGGCCCCTGACCATTTGGTGGGATGAACGGCAGTACCTGTGGCACCCGAAGCAATGTTCAAACCAGTAATGGTTCCGCTTACCGCAGCACCACCATCTACAGTGTATTCAACGCCCAATGAAGTAATGGCACTTGAACCACCGTTGCTTACAGTCATTGAAATATCGTAAGGACCGTTGTTCACGCTCAAATAATTCGCCAAACCCAAAGAAACGATTCCGGCCTCATCCGCAGGCTGACTGCCTGGAATGAAACTGTAATACACGTTATCCGCGGTCGTAGGATCATTCACTGCCTTCATACCGTAGGCGGGTGTTCCGCTAATCTTAATGGCTGTGCTGCCATCGATTTGGATACCCATAGAAATTTTAGACGCCGCAGTACCGTTGTAACGCTGATCTACGATGTAAATGTTGTTGGTTCCCTCTTCCAATACGATACTGGCATAAATCCAACCTGTACCAATATTAGCCTCAGAACAGCTGTTGTACTGAATCCAGTGCTGACGCTTGCCTGTAGTTCCAAAGGTCTTTGATACCACATAGTCACCAGAGGCAGTGGCACCCACACCCCATACACAAACTGACTGATTTGGAATACCCGAATTGGGCAAATCGCCATTCACCGCAGAAGGTGTAGTCGTTGTGGCCACATCAAAAGTAACCACACCGTTCGCAGCCACTTTGTAACTGGTAACATCTTGGTCGTTGAATTTAAACGCGAAAGGCAAACTCTGCGCAGCACTCCACATTTCGTTCTGTGGACCCGTCAACACGGTTGTCCAACCGGCTGGCAAACCACCCGCTGGAGGGTATTCCGCATCGCCATTCAATCCCCCTGGATTACCCGTTCCAGTGCCTGGAGCTACATAATATCCTGTTTGTGCAAATGCACCCAAAGACACCATAGCCATCAAAGAAAGTATTGTTTTTTTCATAGTTAGTTAATTCTATTAAAAGCAAATGTAAGGAAATCTCTCAATTCACCAACCCTTCGTACTCCACCAAAATGCGATCCAAGGTAGCACGAATCTCATCCGGAACCTCGCAGCCCACCAACTTCACCCGGAAGTCCTTGAAATTTGGTAACCCCTTGAAATAGTTCGCATAGTGCCTGCGCATCTCAAACACCCCAACCTTCGGACCTTTCCACTCCACACTCTTCACAAAATGGGTTCTGCATGCATCCAATCGCTCGGCCAATGTAGGACCATCCAACACCTCTCCCGTGGCCATAAAATGCTTAACCTCCCTGAAAATCCAAGGATATCCAATGCTGGCCCTGCCAATCATGATCCCATCCACCCCATAGCGATTTTTATACTCCAACGCCTTCTGTGGAGTATCAATATCCCCGTTCCCAAAAATGGGAATTTGAATGCGCGGGTTGTTTTTCACCTTCGAAATCAACGTCCAATCCGCCTCTCCCTTATACAACTGTACCCGCGTTCTGCCGTGAATCGTCAGGGCCTTGATCCCCACATCCTGCAACCGTTCGGCCACCTCCTCAATGTTTTTCGTACTGTCGTCCCAACCCAAGCGCGTTTTCACCGTTACCGGCAACGAGGTGCTTTTCACCACCGCCGAGGTCAATCTTACCATCAAATCAATGTCCTTCAACACCCCCGCACCCGCGCCCTTACAAACCACTTTCTGTACCGGACAGCCAAAATTGATGTCCAACAAATCCGGCTGCGTGGTATCCACAATCTTGGCCGCCAATCCCATCGCCTCCTCATCGCCCCCGAAAATCTGAATGCCTATCGGTCGTTCGTAATCGAAAATATCAAGCTTCTGTCGACTCTTCACCGCATCCCGAATCAATCCCTCACTGCTAATAAATTCCGTGTACATCAGGTCGGCCCCGTGTTGCTTGCACACATACCGAAACGGCGGATCACTCACGTCTTCCATGGGTGCCAACAACAACGGAAATTCTCCCAACGCTATGTCGCCAATTTTTACCAACTTTGCTGCAAAGTTACGGATGCTTTCACAAACCCCTTCCACCAATCCACTGAGAAATCTGTGGGGCGTAGGCGCCCTGCTCTTCACCATCATCGTGTTTAGCCTGGTGGGTCTGGGCCTATCCCAACTGATGGGCAAAATCCTTTACGGTCTTTCGGCCGATCAAACCTCGCAACTACTGAACCACCCCTCGCGCTCGGCCTTGGGAATCAATGTGTTGCGCTGGGGCAACTTGCTGCAATTCACCGCCTTCATGGCCATCCCCGCACTGCTTATCACCCTGATCGCCCAATACAAGCCCAACCAAATCGGAGGATACACCCAAAAACTGAGCGGCAAAAAACTCCTGGGTTCCACCCTCCTCGCCCTCGGCATGATTCCCCTCGTGGCCCTGTCTACCGCCTTTTTCAAACACCTGCCTCTGGGCGATTTTTCCCGCGCGTTTGCGCTGCTGGATACCAAACGACAAGCAATATTTGAAGCGATGCTCGACATGGAAGTTCTCCCAGAGCTGTTTGTCTGCCTGTTCATCTTGGCCCTCATGCCCGCCATTTTTGAGGAGTACGTCTTCCGTGGACTCATCACCACCATGGCCGCACAGAGTTTTCAAACCCGCAGAAGTGCCATCCTGTTTCAAGCCTTTGTTTTCGCAACCATCCACTTTTCGCCCTTCGAATTCGTGGGCATTTTCGCCATGGGACTCATCTTTGGACTCGTCTATGTAGCCACCGGATCCCTGTGGTATTCTACCCTCTCGCACTTCATTTTCAACGGCAGTACCGTCCTGATCCACTACCTCACCCTGCAGCAGTTCCAAAAAACAGGGATTTTTTTTAACGCCGAAGCTTGGTTGGCGCAACCCGCCGTATACATCATCGCCATTCCTGTAACTTCGGCCGGACTTTTCCTCACCCTTAAAAAATAACGCCATGAACAATTTTACCTTGCGTGCCATTTCTGGATTTTTCTATGCGATAACCGTTGTAGTTTGCATCCTGCTTTCGCCCGCGACTTTGTCGATTCTGATGTTCGTGATCGCCTTTTTCTGTGCCTTCGAATGGGCCCGCATCCATGAGGCAAGCAAAAGCGCAGCAAGGGGCTTTGGTCTATACACTTGGCTGTTTTTATCGCCCTTCGTCACCAACCTCACCCCTTTGCAAGCCGCTGGCATCGCGGCCCTCATTGCCCTTTTGTGGATCACGCATCGCCTCTTTACCCAAGGCATCGCCGCCCTCAACCAAGCCAAAAATCTGGGCCTCGGGATCCTGTATATCGCCCTGCCCATCTACCTGTTTTTGTTGCTCTGTCAAAGTCAACACTTGGCCTCCGGAGCACCCCACACACCCCATGCCTTTAATTACCTCAACTGGCGAAGCGGTGGATTTTTAAGTCCCGGACCCGGACCCGAATGGCCTGCCTTGTGGAACGCCCCGAACTACTTGCGCGGCCCCGTTTTGCTGGTCTTCATCCTCATTTGGAGCTCCGATACCTTTGCCTACCTCACCGGTAGGGCCTTCGGAAAAACCCCCTTACATGCCGAATTATCGCCCAAGAAAACCTGGGAAGGATTCATCGGTGGCACCCTGCTCACCGCGGCCGTTGGCGCCTACTGTTTTTACGCCTTCTTTGACATCACCAACATCTGGCAAGGCGCCATCCTTGGGGCACTCATGAGTGTGTTTGGTACCGCCGGCGACCTCTTCGAAAGCGCCCTCAAACGCGAAAAAGGCATCAAAGACAGTGGCCAGTTTTTACCGGGTCATGGCGGTGCTTTGGATCGCTTCGATGCCTTCCTGTTTGGCTGCATTTTGATGTGGGCACTTGCCCAAATTTGGCCGATGACCCAAGCAACTGCCACCGGCATCGCTACCCCCTTCTAAACACTTCGCCACGCGATTTTTATACCTCACCCATTTTGGGTAAATTTGCGTTTGATTATGAGCGCTCCAGATACTTCTTTCTTGACCAATGCCGATCCCGTAGCCATCGACAACCTCTACCAACAGTACCAAGCCAATGCCGAAAGCGTGGATTTTGGCTGGAGAAAGTTCTTCGAAGGCTTCGATTTGGGCACCCAGAAATTTGAATCCGGCAGCGCCATTAGCGAAGATGCCCTCAAAGAAATCCATGTCATGAACCTCATCCAAGGGTACAGACAGCGTGGACACCTCTTCTCAAAAACCAACCCCTTGCGTCAGCGCAGGCAGTATACCCCCACCCTCGACATCCAAAACTTTGGTCTCGAAACCGCCGATCTAGAGAAAACCTTCAACGCCGGTCATGAAGTGGGCATGGGTCCTGCCAAACTCAAAGACATCATCGCCCTGCTTGAAGAAACCTATTGCCAAAGCATCGGTTGTGAGTTCAGCTACATCCGCGACCCCAAACGCCGCGAGTGGTTGCAAAGTCGTTTCGAGCAAACCAAAAATATTCCCAACCTCAATACCGACGAAAAACGTCACTTCCTCAAGAAATTGAACCAAGCCACCGTGTTTGAGAACTTCTTGCACACCAAATACATCGGGCAAAAGCGCTTCTCCTTGGAAGGATTGGAGTGTTTGGTGCCCGCCTTGGATGCCGTGGTTCAATACGGTGCCGGTCTCGGCGTGGAAGAGTTTGTGATGGGGATGGCGCACCGCGGTCGCTTGAATGTATTGGCCAACATCTTCAACAAAACCTACAGCCAAATTTTTGGCGAATTCGAAGGCAAAGTCTTCCAAAATGAAACCGAAGAAGGCTTCGAAGATTTTGAAGGCGATGTAAAATACCACCTCGGTTACAGCACCGACATCGATACCGCCAGCGGCCGAAAAGTACACTTGCGTTTGGCCGACAACCCCTCACACCTCGAAGCGGTGAACCCCGTGGTGAAAGGCCTCGTTCGCGCCAAACTCGATAGCAAATACCAGGGCGATGTCACCAAAATCTGTCCGATCTTGATCCATGGCGATGCCGCTATCGCAGGTCAAGGCATCATGTACGAAGTGGTGCAAATGAGTGGTTTGGAAGCCTATTACGTGGGCGGAACCATCCACGTGGTTACCAACAACCAAATTGGTTTTACCACCAATTACCTCGACGCCAGAACGTCTACCTATTGTACCGATGTGGCCAAAGTTACCCTTTGCCCCGTGTTGCACGTAAATGCAGACGATGTAGAAGCCGTGGTACATGCCGTGAAATTGGCCATGGCCTATCGCCTCGAGTTCAACCAAGATATTTTCATTGATTTGTTGGGTTACCGCAAATACGGTCACAACGAAGGTGATGAGCCCCGTTTTACCCAGCCATTGATGTATAAGCTGATCGATAAACACCCCAACCCCAGAGAGATTTACAAGCAAAAACTCATGGAACGCGGCGATATCGATGCGGCGTTGGCCCAAGAGATGGAAGCCGATTTCCGCGCCCAGCTTCAAGCCAAATTTGAAGAAGCCAAAGGCGATTTCAAACCCCAAACCTCCGATGTAAAAAATACCTGGGAAGGGTACCACCACGCCAAACCCAAAGATTTCCAAAACCCAGTAAAAACAGGTGTTGACGTAAAAACCCTGCAAACATTGGGCAAAAAATTGGCTTTCATCCCTGAAGACAATTTGCCCATCAAAAAAGTACAAAACCTGTTCGCCGATCGCGCAAAAATGGTTGAAAATGGCACCTTCGATTGGGCCATGGGCGAATTGTTGGCCTATGCCACCCTGTTGTCCGAAGGTCACCCCGTGCGTTTGGTGGGTCAGGATGTGGAGCGTGGAACGTTTTCGCACCGACATGCGGTCATCAAAAAGGAAGACAGCGAGCAAGAGTATGCGCCGTTGAACAACCTTACTGAAAACCAGGCCAAATTGAGCATTTTCAACTCTTTGTTGAGCGAATACGCGGCCTTGGGTTACGAATACGGATACAGCACCAGCACCCCCAACGGATTAACCATTTGGGAGGCCCAGTTCGGCGATTTCTCGAACGGTGCGCAAATCATCATCGATCAATTCATCGCCAGTGCCGAAGCCAAATGGGGCAAATTTAGCGGCTTGGTGATGTTGTTACCGCACGGACAAGAAGGCCAAGGTCCTGAGCATTCCAGTGCGCGTTTGGAGCGTTACCTGCAGTTGTGTGCCGGTTCCAACATGCAAGTGTTGAACTGCTCTACCCCGGGTAGTTTGTTCCATGCGATGCGCCGTCAATTGAAGCGTGACTTCCAAGTTCCTATGGTCATCATGAGTCCCAAGAGCTTGTTGCGTCACCCCAAGTGCGTAAGCACGATGAAAGACCTCAGTGAGGGCGAATTCCAAGAGGTAATCAACGACACCCAAGTGGCGAAAAAGGTGCGCAGAGTGGTTTTCTGCACCGGTAAAATCTACTACGATATTTTGGCTGGCAAGGAAGCGGGCAACCACAGCGATGTGGCGGTTGTGCGCATCGAACAGTTGTATCCATTGCCAGAGTGGAAGTTGGCTGAGATTTTCGAGCAGTACAAAGGCGCCGAATTCTGCTGGGCACAAGAGGAACCCAAAAACCAGGGTACTTGGTTGCATTTGGCTCGCTACGATTTCCCATCGGCTTTGAGATACATCGGCAGAAAGAGCAGTGCATCACCCGCTACGGGCTACAAGAAAATCTACGACAAAGAACAAGCCGAGATTGTTGCGGCGTGTTTTGCGTAATTGGTTGGTTGACTGATTTCAAATCTTATTCATTAATTTGCCGCGAATGCGGCAGATATACTCTTTCGGTAAGATGAGATTCAATATCTTGGTCTCTCTCATCTTATGCAGTCCACAGCTGTCTGCCCAAACCCCATTTGTCAACACCAACCCCTTTCCGCAGCATTATTTCATTGAAAACAAAGGGCAATTCCATTACAATAGTGAATTTGACTCTGCGCCAGATTTTGAATTGAATGACAAAGATTGTGACATCCAACTATTTAAAAATGGTTTTTCGTGTATAGCAGGAGACAATCAAATATCGCAAATTTTCAAAAACACTAACCCCAATGCAACGATCATCATAGAGGGTAAAACCCACCATTATTTTAGCTATGGCCTGGCCAAATTGAACGCATATGGTTACGCATCTGTTACCATCCAAAATCTCTACCCCAATATCGATCTGAGATATGAAGTACATCCAGAAATAGCCACCGGATTCAAATACTCTATTATTCTGAGGCAAGGGTCAAATTTGAACGATATAAGTTGGGAAATTAGAGGCGCAAAGCCAATCCAATGGCAAACAGACTCAACCATTTTCCTAAAATGTGCAACATTTACCTTAAAGCAAAACCAATGGATTGTATTCGATGAAAATGCTATAAAACAAACACTCTCTTTTTCTCAAAACAACGCCGAAATTTCACCCAAAATCTCCAAATACCAGCCCGGAAAACCATACATCATTGACCCCTGGGTTCATGTCATTTCAGAACTCGACACCGCTATTTACGTAAAATTGCCCTTGTATCGAAACACAGGAATTAACCTCGATTATGACAATGACGGCAACTCATATGTTTATGGAGGTTGCGGTTGGGAAAGTAAATACAATCTCTCGGGTAAGCACAACCTTTTCAAAATTGCAAAGTTTGATCCCTCAGGAAAGACCATTTGGGTTTTTTTGGGCAAGATTGACAGTCTTCAATGGTATACCAACTCGCAATATTTCGGCGCCGGCAATTTTTTGGTTGAACCGATTCAAAAGTCTATTTACATCTCTCAAGACTACAATCCATTTGGCGGCAATAAAATGATTCGACTGGATTCAAATGGGAATTTTGATCAGTTTATTCTTCCCACAAAATCCAAAATTTTAGGAGGCCCATACAACACCGGCTTTAGGATTGATAAATTTATATGCAATTGCACCGACAATAATTTTTCGGCCTTTGGATCTGATTCAAAAGGCAGCGAAGAAATCATCATGAACTTTGCGGATACGGGGATAATCAATTTTAATCATCCAAACAGATGGCTCAGGCCAGGAGACCAACACGAAATCAACAGTGCAACACAAAATCCGAAAGGTGAAAGATTCATTTTGTACGGCAGAAATGAAATTCAACCGATATTAATCAATCAAACCTGTATTCAGAGATTAAACCGAGCACAAGATACACATTTGTGGTCTACGCCATTTTTGGATTCATTTTTAGCATTCGATGCCAACAGAATTACCCAAGGTGTAATATTAACGAATTTACGAGATCGCAATAAATACAGTAATGCCGACATAATAACCCAATATTATCCATTAAGAAGCATCAACGCCACCGCGGCAAATAACAAGTATGTATTTGTTTACGAAGGAAAGAATTTATATGCTTTTAATGCGATCAATGGTCTGCTCTTGGATACTTTCAACAACCTCTGCGATACCCAACACCAGCAATCTGGCATCGCTGTAGATTACAGCAATCACGTATTTGTTGGCGGCGATTCAAGCAACATAAAAGTTTTTTATTTTGACGGAAAAAAGTTCACTCCGCAACCTGAAATAGTTCTTATCTCCAAATCTCGCCGTCGCATTCAAGATGTGAAATATGACATCAACAGCAATACACTAATAGTTACCGGGGATAGTTTGATTGCCAAAATCGCCAACCCCTACGTCAGCATCGATTCCACCCTGTTATTCAACTCCAACGGCCCCGCCACCTGCGATGATTTTCTCTTTGTAACCTTGCACCAATGCGATACAGCCTCCAAGTATTCATTCGTTTGGACCGATAACAAAACCCAACAAATCGTAAAGCAAGTCGATTCGCTCAACCACTTTTCAGATACCCTGTTTAACCCCACCGCCGGACAGCAATACACCGTGAAAATCCAGCGCAATTTTCATTGTAACGGGGCCTTTACTCGGTATCAACTTCAGTCCAACCCAAAAAATTTCATCCCCCAGTCGCTGCAATTCTGTGCCGCCGATACCTGGTTCCACAATGGACTCCCTTACCACGGCGACACCACCTTCACCGACTCCCTCAAAAACCAATTCGGCTGCGATTCCCTCATTCAGTACAAGCTCACTTTCAAGCCCCGCTCATTTACTTTTTTAAATCCGAAAATCTGTCGGGGCGATAGTTTCTCCGTTGGCACTCGGGCCTACCGGATTTCTGGCTCTTACACCGATACTTTCACCAATTTCCGCGGCTGCGATTCCATTGTATACACAAGCCTGACCGTCCTCACCGACACCACCATTTCTATCAAGTCGGCCATTTGTTTAGGCGATACCCTTCGATTCAACAACTTGCCGTTTTTTGCCTCTGGCAATTACCAAATCAAAACCTCCCGCACCAACGGCTGTGATTCGGTGATCAATCTTCAGTTGACCGTCAATCCTCCCCAATTTGTATCGCAGCAACTCAGCCTTTGCAACACCGATTCCTTTGCCTACCGAAACAAAAAACACCCATTGCCATTATCGCTCCGCGATACGCTATCGGCCTTCACCGGCTGCGATTCGGTTTTTGAGTTATCGGTCATCAGCCACAACATCAAGTCCGATTTTTCGATAGACTCCTCGCAGTTTCCAACGCTCAAATTCATGAGCAAAACCATCAATGCCAAACAATGGATCTGGGATTTTGGGGACCTAAACAGCAGCAACATGCAAAGTCCCACTCACACCTATCTCAAATCCTTTCAGTGGATCAGCTACAAGGTTTGCTTGGTGGTGAGGGATTCCTTTGGTTGCGATGACACCCTTTGTCTGAATCTGCCCATCAAACCCGAAGCCGAAATCCAAATCCCGGAAGGCATTTCCCCCAACGGCGATGGCGTAAACGACTCTCTAGGAATTCCCGGACTATGGGCCTTCCCAAAAGCATCATGGGTGATTTTCAATCGCTGGGGACAGGTGGTCTTTGAGTCCAATGCCCAACAAAACATCGCATGGGCCGGAAGCAGTCACGCATCGGGCCAGAGCCAAAACAACGAACCCGCAGAACTACTTCCCGAGGGCGTTTACTTCATCGTCTTCAACTACAACGACGGTCATCGCCCCAAGATCACCAAGAATATTTATCTGAAGCGATAAACCTTGGGTTTTTCGGCAC
>VFQT010001514.1_pt1 | contig 27543 bp, 21 predicted proteins | sample 3512381 | NCBI WGS metagenome assembly VFQT01 (sample SAMN10412376, study PRJNA504923) | tailings metagenome | isolation source: Relicate 2 Philex TSF3 active mining site | place: Philippines: Tuba, Benguet | collected 2017-08-29
AAAATAATATCTAAGTTTGTGTATTCTTTAAGCAGCTTATTTACCGCTTGCTTGTAAAGACTCCTGTCCGCTTGGCACCTATAACCCCAAACAGCTGGACCTTTTTTTTGATTTAAAACCTTAAAATGTATCCCAGCCATATCGGCAGCTTTGCCCATTATACCGTCCATGGCGTCAATCTCTCTAACTATCGTACCCTTGCCAATGCCACCAAAAGCAGGATTGCACGACATCTCACCAATGTTACTCTGCTTTAAAGTAACCAAAGCAACTTTTTGCTGAGGTGCGTATTGCCTGCAAATTCTGGCAGCTGCGGTGCATGCCTCAATGCCAGCATGCCCTGCCCCTATAACAACAACTGCGTAGTGTGAGTGATTTGTCATATATCCTAAAGCAAAATTAATCTTGATTTAGCAATGATAAATTATTCAAAACAAAATGCAACATAATACTAAATCCATTTTGCAAAACTGGACCATATCCTCATCATTTGCCAACCATGCCCCAAAGGCTTTTACAATAGGGAACCAAAATACTTGACCGTGAGTATAATTTTAAAAAATACCACACCCAGGAGTACATGACGCATTTTTGGATTTCGTTTTTGCATTTTCTTCATTAACATTATTGCCATCGCTACTTTCGTTTCCATTTTCAGATTTCTCAAGATTGTCAATTTCAAGTCCGCCTTCTTTAATGTCAACTCCGCTTTTAATTTTTTCTTTATTAATATTTTGAGTGGCGTTTAATTTAGGATTAAGTGCTTCATTTAATCTTTCCTCTATTATATTTTTAATTTGTCCTTGGGAGATTATTTGCTTTTCACAACGACCTTTTTTTACTTTTACTTTTTTCACAGTGTTTAAGATTAATTCTACTTCACTTTTTGCAGTAATCTTAATAGAATCTGTTGGTATAGCTATTATCACAAATGATGCCACAGGCATTTTTAGTTCATAATATGAACCTCGTATACTTCTCATATCACCATATGTATAACATGTCACATCAACACCTTTACCCAAAATTACAACATTGTCAAAATTATCTTCAATAGTACGAATTGTTTGTGTGTCTTGAGGGCGACCAATGGTTCTTGTGCCGTTGTTATAAAATGCTATATCATTTAACGATACTTTATCACTATGTTCTATTTCTATTTTTACACCATCGTTTGTAGTCATTTCTCCGCTTTTCATATCCCCTTCGTATAATCTATCTTTATAGCGCAATATAACGTAATCACTTAAGCTTTGGTTGTGCGTCATAAATTGAGCATCTTCTTTTAGGCGGAACATATTCACTTCGTATAATCTCTCTTTATAGCTCAATCTAACGTAACCACTTAAGCTTTGGTTGGGCGTCATAAATTGAGTATCTTTTTTTAGGCGGAGTGTATAACTTAGACCTACATTTGGAGTTTCATCTCCATATGTTACAACAATCTCTTGCTGTGCCGAAAAATAACAATCCCATCTATCTTTTACACCATCCATATTCTTTTTGTACAGCATTCCTGTTGTTGTAGTAGTTTGTTTTGAGTAACCCAAAGGGGTAAAATTAATTTGCACACAAAATGGTCCATTGCCATTTTCTTTAAAAAGAGCCTCAAGATCTTCATAAGATTTTATTACATGTAGTTCTGCAATACTGTTGTTAGCATGCATGTTTTAAAAAAATAATAATTACATATAAAAAACTTACATTAATTTTACACTCTTGATTTACAAAGTCAAGTATTTAATTTTAATTTTATTTTTTGTTATATTATATGTATTTTGACTCTATTAAAAACTAAATAGTTAGTTGTTTAGAGATATACTATATTCTTCTAGGAGCTCGATGCAATCTATTACTTATTCAAAATCTACACTAAAACAACAAAAGGTATGCAGGTAAAGTGCAAAAGCTGGATACAAGAGTCTTTTAACTCTTGGCTTTCAAGTGTGTCGATATGCACCTCGTCCAAAAATAGATTAAGGGAGGTGGCTAGGGTGGCAAAATGCTGTTGCCATTCGTTTTTTGCAAAAAAGGTTCTTAAACTTAGCTCTGCAGGTAATAAAACAGATGCAAACTCCTGCTTAACGCCCAATAACCCAAAGCCTGATGAATTAGGAACCAAATAAGCAAAATCATCTTTTTTAATAGCATCCTTTTTAACGGCAAATTTTGTATAGCTAAGCCTAATGTCGCATAGTGCGGAAGCATTTAAAAACCCAAACAAAGCATCAAAAAGCAAAGCGGCAGGCATATGCCCGGCAAAGGTGTTGTTAAGCTTTGCGGAATTGGCAAAATGGCTAATTGCGTCCTTGTATATCGCTCCATGAGCCAAAACTGCATCATGCCCCTTGCTTTTTAACAAACTTAAGCCGCGTTTAATCGCCGGCACAATTTGCTGCTGCTGAGGCAAAACCACCTGCCCTGCATAAATTTTATCAATAAAATCACGCCAAAACACAAGGCTTGCACCAGTACCGCAAAGACAAAGCCTTAAAAGAGGGGTCTGAACCTCTGGCAAGGCACCCGATTGCTTAAAGTAAAATGCAAATCTTTCGTAAAAAAACTGATACAAATTTGCATCAAAATCCTCTGGCATTACAAGTGGCACATCTTTAAAAATACTCTTGCAAGCCAAGATTAAATCCTGCAGGCTAAGACCCAATTTTGCCTCAAGCAAGATTGCAACAACAACATTTGCCGCGCGCTTAAGGGCAAATGGGTCTTTTGAAGAAGTAGGCAAACTACCACTTGCAAAATAGCAGTAAATTTTATCCAAATTGTCGCAAAGTTTTGCAAGCATTGCAAGGCTGTTATGCTGCAAAACCGCCTGATTGTACTGTGTTTTTATAGCCTCTTGCATGCCAGCATCCTCGCCTTGCAAACTAGCTATAAAAGCACCGATTATGCCCTGCAGGCAGTCAAACTCCTTAACGCTTTGGGTTGTAAGGTCGCTTTTTAACATGGCAAAGAGCCTTTCAAGCTTAGCCTCATCTATGTCAAGATTTGCAAGTGCGTTAAAATGTTTTGCAAGAAGGAGCATTCTTTGAGTTCTGTCAAAAACAGAGCCGTAGCCTTGTATAAATTGGATTTTTTTAAGATCTTCCGCCCTATCTTTAAGGTTTATTGTTAAATCTTGTTCCACAAAAAACTTTGCATCCTTAAGTCTTGCATTAAGCACTTTTAAGTTGCCAGAGGTGATGTTTGAATTTATCATCTCTTTGTCAAAAGGATTATTGCTTACTATGCAGCAAGTGCCAGATATGGTGCCGTCTTGGTTTTTAAATATTAAGTATCTTTGATTTTTTTTGACAGTCTCCACAATCAGCTCGTCTGGCACATTTAAAGTCTCAATGTCGCCAAGCTGCAATGGCAAAAGCCTTACCCACTCGCAAAGCATTGCGTTTTCGTTAATCAATGCCTCATCGCCATCGTATTTTATGCCGTAAATAGTCTCAATTTTTGCAATCTGCTCCTTGATATTTGCAATTCTTGCCTCGTGGCTGAGTGTTACAAAGGCATTTTGCAATTTTTGCTTGTAGTCATCAAAATTTTTAACTTCAAAAACCTCTGGGGCATAAAACCTATTACCACTTGTTTTGTTTGAGGCTTCAATGCCCGCAAAGCTAAACGCTAAAATATCGCTACATTCAGGAGTGCCAAACAGGCACAGAATTGACCTTACTGGCCTAATCCACAATTTTTTGCTTTGGTTAAACGGCATGGACTTAAGCCAAGACAAACTAAGCTCCTCCAGTGCCTTAGGTAAAATTGCCTCCAGAGCCTTTTTTGCATCAATAGACTGCTCTGGGCACTTATAATATATATAGCCATCCTGCTCGTAGGTTTGAGACAGAGTGATTTTGTTTGCAGCTAAAAAGCCATCTAAGGCTTTTTGCGGAGCGGTTTTTGCCGGTCCCCTTGATATCTTACTTGGCAAAATTGCAAGGCTACTTACATTACTGCAAAGCAAAACAAGCCTGCGTGGCGTTGCAAAAACATCAACACCGCCAAAGGCAATGCCAATCTCAGTAAAAAGCTTTTTTGCAATATTTGCAAGGCTTAACCTTGCATCAAGCTGGTCGCCAGCGGGTATTTCATCGGTTAATACCTCAAGAAGCAATTGCATATCTTTTATGTTATCTAACTATATCGGTAAAAAGTTCCTCAAGTGGTGGCAGCGGAGAGTTTTTTGCAAACTCAACAACGGCGTCTATTTCATCCTGAGCCTTGTTGTAAATTGCCTCAATGTCAGCATCTTTTAATAGTTTTTTGCTAAAAATGTAGTTTTTTAGCGATTCAATTGGGTCTTTCTCGTTTTTGTATTTTTCAACCTCGTCCTTGCTACGATACTTTGCAGGGTCGCTCATAGAGTGCCCCCTGTATCTGTAAGTTTTAAACTCAATAAGCATTGGGCCATTGCCGCCTCTAACATAGCTAACAGCTTCGTCCATTGTTTTTTTGACCTCAAAAAAGTCCATTCCGTCCGCCCTAAGGCTTTTAATGTTAAAGGAATCGCCTCTTTTGTAAAGCTCGTCAGTGCTGGATGCCCTAGCAACGCAGGTACCCATGGCATATTCGTTGTTTTCAATAATAAAAATCACAGGCAAATTCCAAAGCTTTGCCATATTGAAGGACTCGTAGACTTGACCCTGATGCAAAGCACCATCACCAAAAAAAGTTACACATAAATTGTTATTGCCATTGTATTTGTTGGCAAAAGCAATGCCAGCACCGATTGGCACCTGCGCCCCCACAATGCCATGCCCGCCATAAAAGCCGTTTGGCGTGTCAAACAAGTGCATTGAACCGCCCTTACCCTTGCAAACGCCGTCGTATCTGCCTAAAAGCTCTGCCATGACCCTTTTTGGGTCCGCACCCGACATCAAGATATGAACATGATCACGGTAACTAGTAACAACCTGATCACCCTTTTGTATTGCAGCATAAACACCGCTAACAACAGCCTCCTGCCCTATATATAAATGACAAAAACCACCTATAAGTTTTGAAAGGTAGAGTTTAACACAAGCCTCCTCAAATTTACGAGAAAAGACCATCTTATTAAAATACTCCAGCACTACGGCATCACTTGCCACATTGCTTTTATCACCAATTTTATCACTAAGTTTTGCCATAGTATAAGCCATCAATAACCAAAAAAGTAATTAAACAATTAAGTGTATTAGCTATTAGTCAATGTCAATACTTTTACCAGATTTATCAAGAGCCTCAATAACTTCCTTTGTTATGTCATGTTTTTCATCGCTATAAAATGCAACATTTGAAGGTATAACGATTGCAGATTTTTTATCTAAAGCAATTTTTTTTGCAATTTCCTTAACTGCATCAACAAGTTTTTGACTTGCAGCAGTTTGTTTTTCCTGCATATCCTGCAAATCAGCCTGAAACTTACCATCAAGCATCATAACATCCTTTTGCAAAGCATCGGCTCTTTTGTTGTATTCTGCCTCGGATATCTTGGATTTTTGAGCATTTATGCTATCAGCTTTTTTGGTGATTTCCTTTTTCTTTTCCTCAATTTTTGCTTGCAAGCTAGATTGTTTTTTTTGCATTTTATCCTGCATATCTTTACCAGCTTTGGACTCGTTAGCAACCCTCTCAATATCAATAGTCAATATAGGGCTACAATCCTTAGCAAGGGCACCATTAAAAACAGCCCCAAAAGCAAATGCAGCAATTGCAAAAACAGATGTAAATTTTACGCAGGCCATAAAAATAACAAAAAATAAAATTACAAATACAATAAAAAATCTATTTTTTCATACTCTATATAGTGTATATTGATAGTAAAAAATAATTCAATGTTTTTATTATTTTTCTTTAAAAGGCTCCAACTAATATGTCAAATAACTATATCTAATCAACTCCATATCAGGCATTAACAATTACCTAATTTCAAACGAGCCGCCACTAAAAAATGGAATAATTTTGTACATCATTTAGCATTATATCTTATACTACTTTATTGCTAATTGCAAGCCAAGCTTGCAAAACGGCATACCAAAATGGCATATGGTATTACAATGTCAATTAAAACAAAATAATAGACTATTATAAAAAATGAATTACAACTACCTTGAATGATTTATTTTATGTATTTTTGTAGTTGATATAATTAAAGATATGTCTGGATACAATGTTTGCGTAATAGGTGGTGGGCCCGGTGGTTATGTTGCTGCAATAAGGGCGGCTCAGCTTGGTTTAAAAGTTTGCCTTGTTGAAAGGGAGCATCTTGGTGGTATATGCCTTAACTGGGGATGTATACCCACAAAGGCACTACTTAAAAGTGCGGAGGTTTATAAGACGATAAAAGAGGCTTCGTCTTACGGGCTTAGTGTTGATGAAAAAGCGGTTAAATTTAATATTGCTGATGTTGTTAAAAGGTCAAGGGATGTTTCACAAAAGCTATCAAGTGGTATTAAGGGCTTGATGAAAAAACACAAAATTGAAGTTGTTGAAGGTGAGGCAAAATTTGAATCTTCATCCCAAATAGATATTAAAGGGCAAAAAATTACCGCAGATTACTTTATTATTGCAACTGGGGCAAGGGCAAGAATTATCAAGGATTTTGAAGCGGACGGCAAGCTAATTCTTACCTACAAAGAGGCAATGGTGCAAAGCGAGCTTCCAAAAAAGCTCCTAGTTGTAGGCTCGGGGGCAATAGGCATTGAGTTTGCAAGTTTTTTTAACACCTTTGGATCATCGGTTACCGTGCTTGAAATGCAGGATAGAATTTTACCCACCGAAGACGCCGAAATTTGCAAACTCGCCGAAAAATCCTTCAAAGCACAGGGGCTAAACATATTAACCTCTGCAGGCTTGGTTAAGTTTGTAAAAAATTCAAATAGCGTGAGTGTTACATATAAAACATCTGCAGGTGAGGTAAAAACAGAAGATTTTGACAAAATAATTATGGCAACCGGCGTTGTTCCAAATAGCGATGCTCTTGGTCTTGAAAAAACAAAGGTAAAAAAAGATGAAAAAGGCATTATCTTAACAAACAAACATCTTGAAACCGAGGATGCCAAAATACTTGCAATTGGCGATGTAACAAAAGGACCATGGCTTGCTCACAAAGCTAGCCACGAGGGCATTATAGCAAGCGAGGTGATAGCTGCAAAGCTTGGTAAGTACGACATTAAAAAAGTGCATCCAATACATCCGCTTAACATACCAGGTTGCATTTACACAAGCCCGCAAATTGCCTCCGTTGGACTTAGCGAGGCAAAGGCAAAGGAGCTAGGATACGATGTTAAAATTGGCAGGTTTCCATACATGGCAAATGGCAAGGCGATAGCAATTGGCAAAACTGATGGAATTGTTAAAACGATTTTTGATAAAAAAACTGGAGAGCTTCTTGGTGCACACTTATTTGGTGCCGATGTAACCGAGTTTATATCAACCTTTTTAATTGCAAAAACAATGGAGGGCACGGAGCTTGATTTTATACAAACAATCTTTCCACACCCTACATTAAGCGAGATGATACACGAGTCCGTTTTGGATAGCGAGTCAAGAGTAGTTCATATTTAATGATATGAGTTTAGCGAGTAAAATTGCAAAAAGCGTAAAGCTTGCTCTTAATTTGTTTTTTTCAATCAAGGACAAGCTTTTGGGCAAAGTAACCAACAAGATTATTAACTCTGGCAATGTAAAAAATCTTGTTATAGACTACAAAAATATTGAATGTGCTGGGCTTGGCGGGGCAATTGTTGATTATACAATTTCTGTAACTGACGATATATTGCTGCAAAACAACTTAAACAAAGGGCAGATGCACCTTGTTAGCCTTGATGCCTTTAACAACATACTCTCTTGCGGCGAGGTAATTTGCACCGATTTTTGTGGCTCAGTTGCAAATACAATAAGATTTTTAAATCAGGCGGGCGTTCAAAGCTGCCTTATTGCAAACATATCGGAGGATTCCGAAGGCACTGACTACAAGCAAAACACACAAAATAACTTTGCCCTCAATGTAAATCCTGCAATTTTTACCTCTAGGTCTGCAGTGCTTATCACGCCAGATGGGCAAAGAACCATGTGCACAGCCATAGATAGCTTAAATTATATTGATTTTGATGACATTTCCCTCAAAACACAGCTATCGCTTAGCTCTTGCAAATTTTTGATAATTGAGGGCTATCTTTTTTTCAATAAGTTAAATATGGAGTCTATCAATGCAATCTGCCATGTTGCAAAGCTTAACGGTGTGGAAGTTGTAATGAGCCTTTCGGATGCCTTTTGCGTTACATCTTGTTTTAGTCAGATGATTGAAATTATCAATAAATATTGTAGCTTTGTTTTTGGCAATAAGGATGAGTTTGACGCCTTAAGCAAGCAACTTGCATCCTGCAAAATAAGCTTCACAAACAATATTACATTTGTTATTACCAATGGCAGTGAGGGCTGCTGCATTTACAAAAGCGAGGATTATAATTTGCAACACGGCTTTGCAACATCCTTGTGCAAGTTTGGCACCGAGCCAATTTTAAACCCCGTTGACACAACTGGTGCCGGCGACATCTTTATGGGCGGCTTTATTTATGGGCTTATAAAAAATCTTAATCTTGCTGAGTGTGTAAATCTTGCAAATAAAAATGCAGCAAAGGTAATCATGCAAAACGGCACAAACATGCTTAACAAGATTTTATTAGGCTGATAGGCAATACCAAATCCATTTTTTAAGCAACACTTCACCCCAAACAAAGTTCCTCTCACTATTTACAAAGCTAAAGAGGTGTAAAAAAATTAAACTCCCTGTTTGCACATTGGTAAGTCGTAATTTATCAACCAAAAGGTTATTGCACTTTTTTAGATTGAGCTTAGCATAAAGATTATGGAGTCGGAATCACAAAACTCTTGAGAGTAAAAAATTTGCAATATCAAGGTCAATTTTATTTGTAATTTTAATATTTTGCTGGCTACCATCAACAAAGTAAGATCTTTGTTTTGCAAGTTGAGCTATACTTACATCATCTGTAATTTCGTGACTTAGCATACTTATTTTACTTAAGCACGATTGCAAAAAAGCAAAATTAAAACCCTGAGGCGTTTGTGCTAAACCTATCGTATCACGATTTAACATCTTAGACTGAAGCATGTTGGTGTTAACTTGCAATGCCTTTACACTATCAACGGCTTTAACAACTGGTACAACGCAAGCTTGGTGCAATGCAGTTGCTTTTTGCACAGATACAATAAGCTCCGCACTAACAAGGGGTCTTGCACCATCGTGTATCAACAAGTTAATATTGCTATCTTTGTGGTTTTGATTGTTATTACTTTTTACCTCTGTCAACTTTGCAATCGCATTAATAAGGCTTGCAAAGCGAGTTTGCCCTCCATTGCAAAAATATATAGGTTTTTGTGTAAGATTGAGGTCTTTTATACTACTCGCCACATCGTCGTTGCAACAAGATAGAATTATAAAATCAATACACTCACTTTTTGCAAAAGGCATTACTGCATTTTGCAAAACTGTTAAGCCATTAATCATTGGCTGCAAAAGTTTTTGCATGTAAAGAGAGTGTTTGCAATCAAGCTCTTGGTTAAATCTTGTAGACTTACCACCGGCTAATATTATTGCAACATTTATATAGTCCTGCACGATTTATTGCAATGGCTATTGTTTTGCTTTAAATCTTGGATTTTTTTTGTTGATAACGATAAGTTTTTTGCCCCTTCTTATAACTTGGCAGTTTTTATCACGCTTTTTAGCACTTTTAATTGAGGAAACGCACTTCATAAAATTTACAAAAGTAATACTTGATAATTCTAAAGCAAAATTCTAAACGGGCAAACTTAACTTGTCAACTCTTTTTTGATGTCTTTGACCCTCAAAATTAACATTACAAAAACTTGCAATAATTTTTTTAGCCTCGTCAATTTTGGTAAATCTTGCACCTAAGCAAAGGCAGTTTGCATCGTTATGTGCCCTTGCAAGCTCTGCAAGCGTGGCATTACTACAAAGTGCAGCCCTAATAAAAGTATGTCTATTTGCTGCAATACTAACCCCTATTCCGCTACCACATATAAGCAAAATCATCACGCTTGCATCAGATGTTTTTTTTAGCTCTTTATATTTATCAATGGCACCAAGAACTATATCTGGATAGTCACAGGAGTCTTTTGCAAAACAACCGCAGTCAATAAAATTAATGTTTGTTGTTTTTGCAAAGTGTGCGTCTTGTAGCAAGGATGTTTTAAGGTCAAAGCCAGCATGGTCGCTTGCAATAACAAATGATAATGCCATATCAGCTTTACTAACAGCACACAAAATACCAAATTAAATAATCAATCTTACGGCAAACCTAATTGTAAAATTAGATTGCAGATGTGCCAAAGTTGATTTGGCATTATTTTAAATTTGTTTTAAGCTAAGTCAATAAAAATACTTTGTTTTATTGCAAATTTAATACAAGCTCATTGCATGCAAAAAGGATATAGTGGCAAATGGATATTACTGTATGTATAAACCTTTTATTTTAAAGTGATAACTTGCAACAAAAAATTACTTGATAATATTTTTTACAAAGCAGAGATTGCAAGAAATATTTATTTAGCTACCTACTTAATATCTAAAGTGGCAAGCCGGCAAACTGAGCCTGACGCATAAAAAGCATAGGGTCCTTACGCACACCTCCAACTTTAACCTCGTAGTGCAGATGGTCGCCTGTGCTTTTGCCAGTACTGCCCTGAACTGCAATAATGTCGCCTTTTTTAACCTTGTCGCCCCTAGAAACCAAAATTTTACTTAAGTGCCCATAGCCTGTTTTTATGCCGTGGCCGTGGTTGATTTCAATATAATTACCATAGCCACCAAGCCAAGATGCGTTAATTACCATACCATCGGCGACTGCTTTGATTTTTTCGTTTTTTTCACCCACTATATCAATGCCGTGATGAAAGGCATGATAGTGCCCCTTTGGGTCAATCCTGCCGCCAAAATAACTTGAGATTCTAGTGTAAAAATCCATAGGTCGGTCGCTTGGAGCATTTGCAATAAGACTATCGAGTTTTTTAAGAATGTTAATTTTGTATTTAAGATTAAGGTTGTCTAGGTAAATTCTTTGAGTCTCGCTTAAAAGCTCAATTTGACTACCGCTTTGCATCTCGCCGCCATTATAAAGGGTATCTAGCTCCCCACTGGGTGGTAAAATTTGATTTGCTGCTTGATTGTAGCTTACTTTGTATAGGTAGCCAGCATTTGTAAATTCGTCATTAATATTTTTGAGGGAAAAACTATCTTCAAGATTTAAACCCTTTGCCGCCCTAATCTTTGCCTCTATGGCAAGGCGTAAATTTTTGTGTGCCGCCGTAATTTTGTCAGTTATCAAGGCTATGGACTTGGTAATATCCTCCTCGTTTTGATTACTTAAGGCAACAAGATTTGCAACATTTGAAGACTGACTACCTTGGTTGCCACCACCTAATCCGCCGGTAGGACTGTTGTTTGCTGGGCCATTTTGCCTGGCGTTTACATCGTTGTTTAGATTGTTATTTTGTATGTTGTTAATTTGATCCCTACCCCAAACCTGACCCTCAGCAGCACCTTGCTGCAGCTGCCCTGGTGTTAATACTTGCCCCAAGTTTGCCTCGGTGGTTTGATTAGGCTTTCCGCCCTGCAAGCTGTCCATGTATCCACCTTCGGTAGATTGCATTACAAGCCTTTGTTTTTTAAGACTTGCCTTACTTACTTTGTTAATTTCAAGATAGGCATTAAATGCGTCTATATCCTCGGATATTAGGTTTAGATGGTTTTTAAGAGTTTCGTTGACTTGGCGTAGGCGTTTGATTTCAAGCTCTGTTTGAGTGATGTAAGAAGATGAGTTTATACGCAGGGTAAAAAAGTATATACCAGCACCAGCTAGCCCAAAAACCGCTATGCCAAAAAAGATTACAAAAAGATTTAAAACGGAATAGTGCTTAATTTTTGCTTCCGAAACATAGATTATTTTACCACGGGGTAAAATATTTTTTGGCAACAAAAATCTTATCATCTTTTTTTACTATAACAAGGATAATACTTTTGCATAAAGGGAGGCACCACTTGCAATAAAATTTACTTTTTTTTGCAAGGTTTGCAAATTACCTGCAAATTGCTCTTGGGATAGATTTAAGGTAAAAAACATAGTATCCATCATAATAAAGGATGGCAATATGTTAATAAGTTGCTCATCGTCATACACAAGAGCATGAAGCTTGCCTTCGCTTATCAGGGCTGTGTCATAACCAATGGAGTTTGTTGATATAACCGAAAAAGCCTCTTTTACAACTCTTGCAAGCTTAGGTTGTAAAAAAGCAGCAGAGTTAAATGCGGCAGAGGAGATTGAAAAGCTGGTTCTTTCCTCAATTTTTGCCTGCCTGCCGTTAAGGTAGCAAGCCTTGTTGTCGTTTTCGTAGCTTGCATACAAGGTGTTTGTAATTGCCCCGTTGTTAAAAACAATCAAGGAAAAAACATTTTGATACCCACTATCATCAAGCCTTTGCAAAACAAAGGACGAGGAAAACATACTAAGCCCTTTTAAAAAGTTTTTATAGCAATCAATCGGGCGTATAATTAGCCTGTAGGATGGGTTTTCTCTTTGGGTTGAGGTAATTTTGGTCCCTCCATTTATATCGTAAATACTAAAAATTATATCGCAATTTTTGTATGTTGTCATTATTTTACCACTCACTTTGTTTGAAAACCTAGATATTGCACGCAAAGCAAAATCCTCCGAGCCAGAGTGTATGAGTTGAAGCTTTGATATTTCTATTAAATCCCTGTTTAAAGATGCCGAAAGGGCATCAATGGAATTTAAAATATCAATAGCAATAGGATGGTATGATAGCATAAAACGCCTAAAACATTAGAAAAATTTTAGAGGTAGAATATCTACGCAAGCTTACAAAAATAAACTTGCAAAGCATGGCTACCAACCTTTAGTTTGTTAAATTGCAAAGCCTTGAGACCTAATTGCATCAACAAAAGAAGCAAGTTTGCCGTGGTATTGGTAAGTAAGTTTATTAAAAAACACGGAGTCAATTTTGCGGTTTTTAAGCTCGCTTGCAACTGCCAAGCCCACTTTTTGTGCAGCATCTTTGTTGGAGGTTTTTTCACCCTCTTTAAGATTAAGGCTAGAAGTTGAAAAAACTATATTTTTACCCTCCATGTCGTAGACTACACCGTAGAAATGGTTGTTGGTTTTTCTCACTGAAATTTCGTATCTTCTACCAACGGATTTAGCTCTAATAGCTATTCTTTTTTTCTCAGTTTTGGTTCTTTTAACAATCATAATTAAAACTTAAAATGCAAATTTAATAAGCAAAAATCCTATCTTTATAAAACAAGAGACAAAATGATATAAGCATTTTTTTAAAAATCAAGTAAATTTTCTTCTAAGCACAAGATAAAATAAAAAAAGTTCTTGCTATTGCATTTTTTTGTATTTAGCAATTTATTGTTAGTTATTATTTTGCTTAATAAAATGCTTTTTTTAAGGGTTAATTGCTACTTGATGGCAGTAAAAACAAAGTATGTAAAGCTATGTCTTTTGTCTATTTTGATGCTTTTTACAACTCAAAAAGCACTTGCACTACCAGCTTCAACCCCCGTTGTTATTGATAAAAGAATTAGAAACCTCGTCTACAGCGAAAACAGCATTTTTGAGTTAAAATTTAATGTAGGTTATCAGTCCATCATTGAATTTGCCCTAGATGAAACAATTGAAACCATAGCAGTGGGCGACCCCTACCCTTGGAAGATTACGCCAATTGAAAGACGCCTTTTTATTAAACCCACCGAGCCAAGTGTTAAAACAAATATGACCGTAATTACAAACAAAAGAGTTTATTATTTTGAAATACTATCCGACTATCCAAGTGAGGATGTAGATTATGATGTTGCATTTGTTGCAAGATTTTTTTACCCAGATGTGCCTTTTGAAAGAGAGAAATACTCCTTTCAGCAATTTAAGGACTATTTGTCAGAGCAGAATCAGGCTCAAAAAAAAGATAATGCCTATCAAAAAGCCGCTCCTAGCCAGCCCAGTGCCGATGCTCAAGCACAAAAAACAGAGCCTCAGACCACCAATGGTGGATACGCTGCAAACAATTTACAAAAATCTAATGACCTTACCAATAAAAACTATGAATACAGCTTTGAAGGCGACCAATTTGATTTTACTCCCCTTGAAGTTTTTGACAATGGCAAGGATACATATTTTAAATTTCAGGACAATTCAAATATTCCCTCTTTTTTTGAGATGAAAGATGGTCGCAAAACCCCAATCAAATTTGCAATGACCAGTGACTATGTAGTGGTTAAAGGCATAAGGGATCAATTATTGCTTGAAAAAGACAATAGGGCAAACATGGTAATAAACGAAAAACTATCCAAGTAGAATGAAGATTGTTATAATTTACGGCACATCAACAGATGTTGGCAAAACATTTTTCACAACAAAATATATAAAACATCTTAAAAACAAGGGTAAAAAAGTTTTTGCAATCAAGCCTGTGCTAAGCGGAGCCTTGGATAAAGATTTTGGCGATAACGATACAGTGGACTGCGATGCAAGTCTTATATACAAAGCTTTAAACCCAAAAGAGCATTTTAGTTTTAAAGAGCTTTGCTTTGCAAGGCTAAAAACCCCAGCTTCGCCAGATATAGCTGCAAGCCTTGAAGGCTTTAACCTTAAACTACAAGATGTAATTGAATTTTGCAAAAAAACAATTGCCTATTGCAAGAAAAATAATTACGATTATCTTTTAATTGAAACTGCAGGCGGATTTGCATCGCCAATTGCAAAGGATGGACTATGTATAGACCTGTCTTTAGCCATTAAACCTAGCAAGTCCATCATAGTTACAGCTCCTTATCTTGGGGCAATTTCACATCTGTTGTCAGCTTACCATTTACACAAATTTGATGCTGTTGTTTTTAATTACATGCCTCAAAAGACTACCCCCAGCAACATTTGTCACTTAGACTATTGCAAAATGGTCTGTAATTCAATGCAAAATCATTTAAAAAGGCATCTTGGCGGAATTAAAATTATCAATTGCAAAGAATGATAAAAAGCAATATCTTGCACAGAGCTTAGCAAGTGGATAGGTTTTAAGAATTGTAAAATTGTCTTGCAAATAAACAAAATTGCTTTAAATTTGTAAGTATAGTATTTGTTTAACTTTATTTTGCTATGTATAAAGACCCAGTGCAGGACAAAAAATCACGCATTATAAGCATTATTGCCGACAACGAGTTTGGCTTGCTTGCAAGGGTTGTGTCTTTATTTTCAGCAAGAGGCTATAATATTGAAGGGCTTAATGTTAGTGAGTTTGACCCAGTAAAAAAACTATCTAAAATTACAATAGAAACAATCTGCGACTCCAAAACCGCAAAAATGATTACAAAATTGCTTGAAAGACTAGTGCCGGTGTACTTAGCAAAAGAGCTTAATGACGACTCGGTAATTTGCTATTTTGCACTTTGTAAGTTAAGCTCCGTTACATTTAAAAGTTTTAGCGAGCAAGGTTTAATTAATGGTGCAAATATAGTAAGGCATGAAGATGATTTTATTGTTTTTAGTCTTAGCTTTACTTCCAAAATTAAATTAGAGGACTTTGTTTTAATTGTTGGTAGTGATTGTATAGTTAAATCCGCCTGCATTGCAATGGACTAGTGAGCTGTAGCTTTTATTTTAAAAGATAAAATGCAAAGTTCTAAAATTTTGTGCTATTTTTAAGTTAGGTTATTAAAGGTGTGTTATGCTTAGGTTTGTAAGCAATTTTCTATCTCGCTTTAAAAAAGATGAGCTTCATACTCACGGACTAAACGACGACGAGGTTATACAAGAAAGGGGTTCAATACCAATTTTTGTGCCAATTATTGTTACATTTGTAATAGTTTTGCCATTAGTTTTTTTGTCAACAGTTGGTTTAAAATTAAGCAATAACTCGCTAATATCTCAGCTTAAAAACAATTTTGGTGCCGATGTAAGCTTTGAATCCGCACACTTTTACCTCTCCCCAAGTCCTAAAGTTGTGATTAAAAATTTAGTTATGTACTCAAGGCATGAGGATGGAGAATTTGCATTAAAAGCGGCAACCTTTACAATAAAAAGGTCCTTTATTTCTCTTTTTACTTTTAATACAAAAAAAATTGATAGCCTTTTGCTAAATGACTCCATTATAACAATAAACTACGATAATGACGACATGGATAGCAAAAAAACACTATTGCATAAAATGATAGACTTTTTAAATTTTGACATTTTTTTTAAAGGCAAAAATTCCCATAGCACACAAATTGTCAACTCAAGCATTAAAATAGCAAAGCAAGATGGGTTAAAGCTTGATGGATTTGGAATTGGCGACCTAACCCTTGCAAAAATGGATGGCTTTAAAAAAATTAATGGCTCTATTTTTATTGACAAAAATCCATTTAAAATAAGCCTAGCTTACAACACCGACAAATCGGCTCTGTCAATTGACAATCCATTTGACTTAAACATTGAATCTGATGTTTTTACCCTTGTTTTAAAAGGTAAAATGCTACATGAAAAATCGGATACCATTTTACATTCCACTTACAATTTAAACATAAAAACCCTTAAAGGCTTAGTTCTTTCTCCTGCAAATATTAATCCATTTATTAAGTCAATCTCTGCTAAAATTGATAAAGATATTACGGACATTAGCTGCAATGGCGATATTCATTATTCATTAAAAGATGGAATTTCAAAACTCAGTGGCAATATAACAAACAAGTCTGCGTCAATTGGCACTTTAAATTTTGATAACAACAACGAAATGAAAAAAATTAGTTTTAATATCAAAAAAGTACAGCTCAGTACAGCTAGCGATGCAATTGAAACCTCTCAATCTGTAGCTAAAACACTGGATGGTGCATCTGTGTATCGCAATATTATGTCATATGATGATAACGATATGTCATTTTTAAAAAGCAAGAATGTTAGTGACTGGATTAGCGAATCTGAGACAAAAATCAACCAAAACGATGCCTCTGAGCTTGAAAACCTAAAGCTTGAAGGCGGCAAGAAAAAAACATTTGCAATTACGGATCTTATGTCCTTATCACCTATATCCATTGCAATAGATATAGCATCCCTTAACAATGACAAGGGTAAGTCAATAGGTTCGTTGAATATAAATTTTGACCTTTCAAAGCTTGGGGCAAAAATTAAAAGCCTGCTATCGCTTGACATTGCAAATGAAAATGCCGATGTAAATCAACTTTTAAAAATTGAGCTTGACGGAATAATGGGCGATGCAACACAAGGTGGCAGAAGCATGATTGCCGCAAATATACAAACAAATACACCTGCAAGAGTGATAGATTTTATTGAAAGTGGTAAAAGTAGTGATATATCAAACGAATTTGTAAAAACACTAAGTAAGCTTTTAATGCTTGATATCTCGCTACAAGGCAAGCCTGCAATACTTAGCTTTAACATTGTATCTGGTAGCAACATATCAATACTTGACAGCTTTAAATTAAGCCTTGAAGACGGCAAAAAAGTTGTTGAGGCAAGGATGCAAAAAAACATATCTAAACAAAATGCAAGCGATGTCTACAAAAATTTATCTGTAAAGCTTATTGGTTTTGATATACTATCTAAAATGAGTCACTTAAATAATTTTGAAACATTTTCTCAGGACTCAAACCTTATAAACAAAATACTTTTGTTAAAAACCATCTCCGGCAAAACGGATATAGCAATTGAATGCGAGCAGTGTAATATTTTATCAGTACCTATTGCAAACATGCGTGCCAGCATATCGCTAAACAAGGACGGCATAGACATATCTGTGCCAAAGATTAAATCTACCGGCATGGATATAAACGGCGAGGCACAAATAGATATATCAAACGGGGCAACAAATTTAAATTCCAAAATTGTTATTAACGAACTTACAATTAAAAACCCGCCATCCTTTAGACCTGTTTTTGAAGACCCAAGCTACAAACCAATCGCCTTACCAAGCTTTACCGATATAAGCGGCGGATTTGTTATAGACTCCAACATAATAGACACCCCAAACTACACATTTACCAAGAGTACAATTAAATTTAGCGTAAAAAATGGCATAGTTAATTTTGATGACTTTGCAATGCACGGCTATCGCAAAAATAAAAATGCAGATATAACTGGGCAGTCCCTAATTGCTCAAAAGTTACAGGATATACAAAGTAAAAATCTTGAAACTGACATTAAAATTGAGGGCTCAATATCAATGCAATCTGCTCCAGTCTACAGTTTGTCCTTTGCTCTTAACAATATTAGTCCTTCTAGTATTTTAGATTTATTTTCAGGCAATTTGGGCGGTATTGATGGTGCTTTATCGCTTTCTGGCAGATTGTCGTCTAGCGACTATGGATTTGCCGGATTTATTAAAAATCTTGAGGCTGATGCCAAGCTTAGTGCCTACAATGCAAACATCACAGGCTTTGACATCAACAGCGTAGCCATAGCCCTTGGTAAAAGAGGAGTTAAAAAAACTATTCAAAGAAGTAAAAAAAATAAAGCTCTTGCCGAGCCTATTGTTAACAATGTTAGTGATGCAAGCTTACTTATTAACAATGGACCAAGGGCGGTTTTTAACAAAATTACCGCCGATGTAATTGTTAAAGACCAAAAGGTTGTAGTATCAAACGGAGTTATGGATTCTGGTATTGTAAGTGGCACATTTGTTCTTGATGGTTCGCTTTTAAGTGGTATTGCATACAATGTTATTGGCAAGCTTGCTTTTAACGGATTTAACTTTAAAGGCGGTGCACCTGTGCCTTTAAATATCAGTTTTGCCTCCTCTTGTAAAAACCTTGCTTGTAGTAAGGACATAAACCTCGCCCAAGTGGAATCCTATCTTAGAACAATGGCCGTCTACAGGCGTGCAAGGCAAAGATAAGCATTTGTAACAAACATTATTATGATGCGTAGAATTTTTTCTCTATTTTTTTGCATTGTCTTACTTTCATCCTGTGCCTTGATTTTTGAAAGCAAATATCAAACAATTAAAATAGATAGCAAACCACAAGGTGCAAACATATATGTTATGGGCTCCTATCTTGGGCAAACCCCTCAGGTGATTGAGTTTAGAAAGGGTGCGCCATCCGTAAAAGTTGACCTCATTAAAAATGGATTTAAGCCAAGCCGTATCATTTTGTATTCTAGGGGGCGGGACCCTACCATGTCAACTCTTTGCACAGTAGACTACAGCTGGGGGTGGTTGCTGCTTGGGGTGCCAATGCAAATTGATAAAATTTTTACTCACAAGTGCGACTTTTTTTACAAAAATAACTTTTTGGAAGAACTCATACCCGAAGATGCAATTGTAATCAAGGCTCAATGACGAACAATCTTAATAACCATTCTCAATTAACCTTAGCCCGATTGTTATTATTGAGTTTAGAGTTAGGTTTGGCTCCTGTATATTGATGCATTTCAAATTTTTGCAAATTAGCTCCGACAATCCCCCAGTTGCAACAACAAAAAGCTCCGATTTGTGCTCCTTTGCAAACTTGCTAACCATACCTTCAATTAGGGCTCTGTAGCCAAAAAATACGCCAGAATTTATGGCTTTAACAGTGCTTTTGCCAATTACATTTTTTGCGGGTTCCAATGCAATTTGCGGTAGCTTTGAAGTGCTGCTTTTTAAAGCCTCAAGCGAAACTAAAACACCCGGAAATATCGCCCCGCCAAGATACACACCATCCTTACTAACAATATTAAAAGTTGTTGCCGTGCCAAAGTCTATTACAAGCACTGGTTTGTTTGCACCTGCTAGCAAAAATGCACCTAGTGCGTCCACAAGCCTGTCTGTGCCAACTTCAGATGGATTGTCTAGGTTGATTTTAATGCCAATGTTGTCAGCGGACAAAAAAAGGGGTTTAAGGGCAAAATATTTGACAAACATTAACTCAAAAACCCTGTCAAGCTTTGGAACAACCGAGCAGATAACAACATGCTTTATATCGCTTAAATTAACGCCGTAAAAGGCAATTAAATTATTAATGCTCAAAAAGTAGTCGTCCTCCGTTTTTTTAACATCAGTTGCAAGATTAAAACGCACAGCATTTGCCTTTGTTTTTGCTCTTGTGTTAAATGGGCAAAGTGATATTGAAATATTTGTATTACCAAGGTCAAGGGCAAGTAAGTAAGATGTTTTTTTTGACAGCTTGCTTTGCTGCTGCTTTTTGGGCGTCATAACTATATATAAATACAAAATTACTACCTTTTAACAAAGCTAATGATATATGTGAATATGTCAACTTAAAAAAAAAATTTTTAATATTGAAATTGCAAAAAAGGCAAGACAAACTTAACAAGGTTAAAAGCTAAAAGAATGAAAACTAAGTAGTCTATTTAACTCCCCCATTAAAATTGTGGTTGTGTTTTGTTGTTTTGGTAATTTATTTTAGTATTGTAAAATGCAAACGAGCTTATTGCAAGTGTCGCAAAACGAGTTCTCGGCAATACTAAAAAACAGATTATCAATGAGCTTTGGGAGTAAAATTTTTAGCATTACATTTGCTGGGCTAGAGCTTGTTAGCGTTGATAATACAAGCGGGATTGTAGATTTTTCGGCCCCATCCCAAGCGGTAAAGGACAAGATATTACTGGTTCACCAAGATAAATTTAAAAGAATAGTTAGCACAACTTGCAGCGAGATACTCCTTGTTTCGGTGCGACAAATTAACATATCTGTTAGAGCTGCTGGGTTAAACGCAGCTGGTAATGCAACATCTACAAGCTGTATACAAAGACCTAAAGTGGAAGATTTTAGATTAAGATTTACTCCTTTGTCAATGGTGCCAGATGCATCACGCTACGATTTTGAAAACTTTATTACATCAAGCGAAAATAATGTTGCCTATTCAACCTGTAAAGAGTTTTCATCAATTGTTCAGCAAAATCAAAACCAAAGCATGGGGCAAAACATACTCTTTATCAACGGCTCAGTAGGTAACGGCAAAACACATTTAATGAACTCAATGGCACTACAAATTGCTAAAAACACAGGCAAAAGAATCACCTATTTAACGGCGGATAAGTTTATGTTTCAGTATATTAAGTCTATAAGGGAGAATACTCTCTTTGACTTCAAGGAAAAACTGCAAAACACAGATGTTCTATTTGTGGACGATATTCATTTTATCTGCGGCAAAAAATCATCCTCAGAGGAGCTGCTTAACGCAATCAATCTGGCTCTTACAGAGGGTAAGTTTGTTATCTGCTCCTCGGTTTATCAGCCTGCGGTTATAGCAAGCAAATACGAGGACGAAACCACAAAAAAAATTGCATCAGTTTTAAATGCTGGGCTTAGTTGCCGCATATCAAACCCCTCTGCGGAGCTTAGACGCAAAATAATACAGGCAAAGGCAAATGCTGCTGGGCTTGTTTTAAATCAAAGTGTTATAGAGTATTTGGTGTTAAATACAGCCTCAAATGTGCGGGACATTGAAAGCGTGATAGTAAAGCTTAGCTTTAATGCAAAGTTTATCAAAAAAAATATAGACATAGCCTTTGCACAGGGTATTGTTAGCGAGATTTTGGCGGTTTCAACAAAGCAAATAACATCGCAAGATGTAATAAACGCAACCGCAGTTACCTTTGGGCTGGAGCCTGACGATATAATAAAGGACAATCCTGCAAGCCAATCCGGCAAGGATGTTTCGGTTGTGCGGCAAATTGCCATCTGTCTTACAAAAGAGCTTACAAGCCTTAGCTATGCCGAAATTGCCTCTGCTTTTGGTAAAAAAACCACTTCCTGCGTTACCGCAAGCATTACTGCAATGGATAGGCTAAAAAAAGACCCTCAAACCTTTATCAAAATATCACGCATAGTTTCTTTGCTTAAAGACCCCGGATATTTTAATTGATTGCAATTAAATGTTGTTAGATTGGTTTGTTAACCATTGCAATACCAAAGCTAAAAACTAATATTCTTGTTTAATAAGCAACAAACGCTAGGCAATTGCGATAATAAAGATGGTAAACAAAAAAACTCTATAAACACTTTACAATTAATCTAAGGCTTGTAAAATTTAGCAAATTGTTGTTAATTGTTAATTGTTATTTTTGTTTATTATGGCAAGTGTAGATTTTAGAACCGAGAGCGACTCAATGGGCGAGGTAAAAGTGTGTAGCACAAAATACTACGGGGCACAAACGCAAAGGAGTGTGCAAAACTTCCCCATCTGCCAAAACAATGCAGGGCATAAAATGCCAAAAGAGGTTGTGGAGGCAATGCTTTATGTTAAAAAGGCAGCGGCTCTTGCAAACAAGGAGCTTATGATTAAAGACCCTTCTTCAACCGAGTTTAAAAAGTTCTCTGCTGACATTGCGGATAAAATTGTTGATGCGGTGGATACAATCCTAGGACTAAAAGACGAGCATGGCACAAGGGCAAAAAATAATATTCCAGCGGAGCAAAATGTTTTTGACTGGTTTTACCAGACAAACTTCCCCCTAGTTGTTTGGCAAACAGGCTCCGGCACGCAAACAAATATGAATGTCAATGAGGTTATAGCCTCGGTTGCTAACGAGAAGGTTACGGGGCAAAAGGGTGGCAAAAGCCCAGTGCATCCTAACGACCATGTCAACTTGGGGCAGTCGTCAAACGATACATTCCCTACGGCTATGAATGTTGCAACAGTCTTGCTTGCATATAAAAAACTCTTACCAACTTTAGTTAGATTTAACAACGAGCTTGCAAAAAAAGAGGAGCAATTTAAAAACATTGTAAAAATCGGCAGAACCCACACTCAGGACGCAACCCCCGTTACCTTAGGGCAGGAGTTTTCGGGCTATAAGGCACAAATTTCAACCGCCTGCATGAACATTGCAGATGCCATGCCGCAGGTGCATTGCCTAGCACAAGGTGGCACGGCGGTTGGCACAGGTTTAAATAGCCACCCTGATTTTAGCCCTGTTTTTGCAAAAAAAATCACTGAGGTTACTGGATTTGCAAAATTTTACAACGACCTTGGCGAGCTTGAAATGGCAAGAGTACTTGCAAGTGATGGCACTTTTAAGGTAAAAAATTCCAATATGTTTCAAATACAATTAAACAATTGGCACACTGGATTTTGGTCTCACAGAACAAAAGGCAAGTTTATGGCAATGGCAACAAGCGACGAGCTGGTGCACCTTCACGGCTCTCTTAACACTCTTGCTTGCAGTGTTATGAAGATTGCAAATGATATTAGATTTTTAGCATCAGGCCCACGCTCTGGTCTTGGCGAGATTAGCCTGCCGGAAAACGAACCCGGCTCCTCCATCATGCCAGGCAAGGTCAACCCTACCCAGTGCGAAGCACTAACAATGATAGCCTGCCAAGTTATTGGCAACAATGTTGCCGTTACCACAGGGGGCATGCAGGGGCATTTTGAGCTCAATGTTTTTAGGCCAATGATTATCCGCAATGTTATGGAGTCCATCAACCTTTTAAGCGATGGAATATCTAGCTTTATTGACAACTGCCTTGTGGGCATTGAGGCTAACGAGGCAAGAATCAAACAACTACTAGAACAATCGCTAATGCTTGTTACCGCACTTAACCCTTTTGTAGGCTACGACAACGCCGCAAAGATTGCAAAAAATGCTCACAAAAAAGGCACAACACTAAAGGAGTCCGCCTCTGAGCTTGGGTTTATAACCCCTGATGGCGGCGAGGGCAAAATTAAAGCCTCCGAGTGGGAAGCTATCATGGACCCTAGGAAGATGGTGTAGCACTATACTCACTCAAATATCTATTTTATGCCTTTTTGTAAAAGTAAAGAGGGTGTTTAAATACTTACAGATGTAAACCAAAGAGCTTAAAACACCCTCATCCCCCCATCCCTTTAGGGCTAGGTACATTCATTATGCCCCCCCTCTCCCTTTAGCTTTTAAATATCGGGGGGGATGGGGTTGAAACATCACTAAACCTACCCTAGCAAAGGAGGAGGCTAGGCTTTAGCCTGTGGGCGAGGTTGTTAATTGTCATTATTATATGACTTATCAATCTAAAACAAAATTTAAATTAAACATTACCTTTTCCATTAGCCAGCTGTTCCCACTCCCTTTCTAACAACTACAGAGGGCTAGATTGTCAAAACTACATCAATAAGCTTAATTTTTTGTGCTTAATTTTTTGCAAAGCAAAAAATATTGCCCCAGCCCTAGGCGGCAAAGCCGCTAGGGGGGCGATGGCTGGGGCAAAGCACCCAAGAGAGAGGGATTTTGCATAGATTTAATGATTACGGTTTTGGTATAAAAGAGTTTGATAAGATTACTTAGAGTGCTATAATACCTTATCAATCTAAAACACACTTTAAATTAAACCTCCATAGCCCCCATTAGCCAGCTCCGCCTGCTTAGCTTTGCTAAGCATGGGGGGGAGGCGGGCTGGCTAGTATTGCAGAGAGTGGGGTTTTATGTAGAGTTTGCATGTATTGAAAAAAGGAGTTACTTCTTAAATCAAAGCCCTCTAGTGGGCGAGGAGGCTAAACTTTAGGCTAACAGGCGTGGTTTTAAGCCTTATTTATTTTTTGCACAACAACTTATTTATTTTTGCAAAACAAAAAGCACTTGCCACGCTATAGATAAAAATAATAGATTTTTTACTTTGCAAAGCAAAAAATATTGCCACTTGTATAGCATTTGGCTACGGCAAAGCATAGCTAAAGCTAGGGGCTATTTTTTATTATAAAACTATGTTATTTATAATATTTTGGTAAATTTTATGGTGTTTTAACTGCTTAGCTAACATTGCCACTGTTAGCCTGCTAGGTTTTTTAAATCTACAAAATAAATCACTTACTATCTGTTGTAGTATTCAACAATTAGAGGGAACTCAATTTCGCACTCGTAAGGAACCTCAGTAGCATTAAAGTTTTGTTTTATTGAAGTTACAAAGCCAGCTGTGTCAACATCAAGATAGTCAGCAATTTTACGCAGGCTTGAAGCAACCGAAACGCTATTAACAACCAAGTCCATTTTTCTTGCTCTTTGTTTAAGCGAAACGACTTGCCCGTTTTTTAAGCTATAAGATGAAACATTAACGGTTTTACCATCAACTTGCACATGTCCGTGAGACACTAATTGCTTAGCAGCAAAAATTGTTGGCACAAATCCAGCTCTAAAAATTACAACATCAAGGCGTCTTTCAAGAGCGTTTGCAAGGTTGTCAATACCATTACCCTTTGCGTTAATAGCAATGTTTGCATATTTTTTTAAGACCTTTTCGGTAAGACCGTAGTAAAACTTAAGAATTTGCTTTGCTTTTAACTGCGAGCTGTATGTAGTAACCCTTCTAACAAGTTTTTCACCGTGCATACCAGGTAGGTAAGGTTTTTTGGTTCTTGTGGATCTGTGTTCGCCGTATAAATCAACCCCGTACTTTCTGGCAATCTTTTTTTTAGCTAAAATAATTTTAGACATTTAACAAGCAAATAAAAACAATAAAAAACATAATATCACCTATTTTAAACAAGACTTAACTTAGTGTCAAGTTTATTTTTGACTTTATAAAAATTTATACAATCTTTACAATTAAGCTATTGCGATTTTTTAAACAAACGATTTAAAAAAGCAGTTTGCTTACGCCAAATGTTTGCTGGCTGAGCCGGAAAACCCCCGTAAGTTTCGCCCTTAATCAACAAATCTTTTGTTACGCCAGAATTACCTGCAATTTTAATCATATCTGCAATTTTAATGTGTCCAGCTATGCCGCTATGCCCACCACACACAACATAATTGCCAACAATGGCACTGCCTGCAACGCATGAATTACCTGCAAAAAAACATCCATTGCCAATCAATGCTCCGTGACCTATTACAACCGAGTTATCAATCTTTGTGTCACTACCAATTTGCGTATCCTGTAGATAACCCCTGTCGATTGTTGTATTTGACCCTATGTCCACCCTGTTGCCAATAACAACGCCGCAAATGTGCTGATTTTTAAACGACCCTCCCTTACCATCCGGTGCAAAACCAAAGCCAAGCTGACCAATCCTCACCCCAGATCTTATAACACAATCACTACCAATTGTGGCATAGTAGATTGACACATTGTCGTAAATATAACTACCATCACCAATAACAGAGTCTTTGCCAATAAATGTGTTTGGCATAATTACAACATTTTTGCCGATTGTCACGCCATCTTCAATTACCGCAAAATCATAGATTTTAGCACTAGCGTCAACAATTGCACCGCCATGCACACTTGCTTTGGAGGATACAAAACCTAAGCCATCCTGATTGCAATACTCCCCGCCGCCGTAAATATCGCTTACAATTTGCGAAAAAGTAAGATAAGGATTTTTACAAACTAGTAAGGTAGTTTTAAAAGATGAATATTCTTTTGTAAATGCCTCCGCCAAATCACTGTCAACAATACATGCTGAGGCTTGTGTAGATTGTAAAAATTTGATATACTTGGTGTTGGACACAAAGCAAACATCCCCATCGCCAGCTGCCTCAATAGTATTTGCAGATTGTATTATTGTATTTGCGTTTAAGTTGATAGCCTTGCAGCCAAACTTTGCCACAATCTCCTGTAGACTAAAGCTTGCGATAGGTTTTAAGCAGCTCATTTACACAAATAATTAATATTTAACATAAAAGATAAATCTTAAACAAAGCAATACAAATATCAAGTAATAAAAAAAATCTTTATTCTTGTGTTTTTAAAGCTTATATTACAAGAATAAATTGCCTTAATTTTTTTGTAATTTTTACCTAAGTTATGTTTAAATATTACTTAAAAAAAGCCTTAGTGGCTTGCTTTTTTGCATTGATGCAATTTAGTAGTGCATTTACTCAGGATTTACAAAAAGATGATAAATACGATACAATAACAGTTGTTGCAACTAAGAAGGCAAGGGATAGTTTTGCCGTGCCGTCAATGACTAGTACTCAAAGTAAGGAAAGCCCTTTGCATAAAAACTCACAAACATTACCAGAGCTTTTGCGTGATGTTAACGGAGCGGATTTTACCGGCGGACCATTGCGAAACGGCTACGAACCAAGAATCAGAGGATACTCTGGCAGCGGGGTTATTGTTCTTTTGGATGGAGCTAGGCAAAACTTTAACTCTGGTCACTCCGGCAGATTATTTGTGGAGCCTGAGCTTTTAAAACAAGTGGAGGTTTCAAAAGGCACTCAATCTGCAATTTACGGCAGCGGGGGGCTTGGTGGGGTTGTTGCCCTTACTACAAAAGATGCCGCCGACATGCTAGACGGCGACAAAAAATACGGCAATACTCTTAAGTCCAACTACTCATCTGTGCGTAATGAGTCTATGGTTTCAGCATCTTCATATGGCAAAACTGACAATCTTGATATTGTGTCCAGCCTTGTCTATAGGGACTCCGGTAATATAAAACTTGGTAATGGTCAAACACTTACAAACTCTAGCGACAAAATTTTAAGTAGCCTTTTTAAAACAACTTACAAGATTGACGATAATCAAAAAATTAAATTTAACTTGCAGGCAAGCACTGCAAAATCTAAGGAATTTGCCAAC
>VFQT010001515.1_pt1 | contig 27536 bp, 27 predicted proteins | sample 3512381 | NCBI WGS metagenome assembly VFQT01 (sample SAMN10412376, study PRJNA504923) | tailings metagenome | isolation source: Relicate 2 Philex TSF3 active mining site | place: Philippines: Tuba, Benguet | collected 2017-08-29
AGCGATTCAGTCGCGTCAGCCGGTTGCCCGGGCGCAGGTAATCTGCAGGCGTGTAATATTCATGATGATGAAGCAGCAGCCGACTGCGCCCCCGCAGCAGCACCAGCCAGAGCCAGGCAGCGAGGGCCGAGTGTGGTTCCATGCTGATAACGGCAGCCGGCTTTAGCCACCAGCAAATCACAGCAGCACGCACATGCCACAGGAATGCCATGCCCCATCTCCGCCAAATCGAGTCCTGCGGGCTGGCAAAAGGCAGTCGCCAGACCGGCAGTTCGGAGGGCACTGCAGAAACGGGAGCCACATTATCACTGGTGGTAACAACAGCTGCTTCCAGCCTCGCCTGCTGGTGCAGCGTTCTGAGCAGATTCGCTGCCGGTGGATAACGTTCCAGGCTTAACTGGTGCAGCAGCACAAGTTTCATAACTTCGCTGGCCGAGCCGTTCCCCCTTTTCAAGACCCGATTCTCTGCGTTGTGGCGGGTATGATCAGACCAGCCAGCCTGTCGCCGATTGCATCCCAGCCGCCCCGCTGACGCACGCTCTGCCAGGCAGCCTGTGACATGTCCTGCAGCCGACGGGGATCATTCCACAAAGCTGCCACAGCTGCCGCCACGGCAGGCCCGGAAAGAGGCCGATCGAGCAGCATACCTGTCGTGCCATCCTGCACCAGTTCGGGAATTGCAAAGTCCCTGACCGTGACTGCCGGGCAGCCAAACCCGGCAGCCTCCAGCAGCACCAGCGGATTCATGTCTTCTCGAGTCGGGTGCACCAGCAGTGAAGACTGCCGCAGCAAGAACTGCATCCGCAGCAGCTCAGCGGGCACATCAGGACGCAAAAACCCCTCGTAAATGACTCCGGGCAACCGCAGGACGTCCGCGGGTGCGGGCCCGCCGACAATATGCCAGGTGCAGTCGGGAAACTGCTGCCGCAGCTGCAGCCAGCCAGCGGCCAGATAATCGCCACCTTTCTGAGCAAACCGCCTGGCAATCGTCAGGAGGGATCGGCCGCGAGTCACGGCAGGACACTCCCCTGGAATCGGCAGGTTGCCGGCCACTCCGACAGAGGTGTAATGGTGACCGCGCAGGCCATAATGCTGCACAGCCTGCTTCAGCCCCCAGTTCGACTCAAAAAAAACCCCGGCGGCCCCCTCCAGAAACTCAGCCTCACGATCGTAGATTCGTTGCAGGTCGGCCGCAGCAAACTCTCCCGCTGCAAAGGTGTTGCGATGAAACGTATGAAATACGGCATCCAGGTGGACGAAATACGGCACCTGCGGACGACAGGCGATCCAGCGGGTGCTGGTTCGAAACAGCACGCCTTGTGTTGCGGCCGGCAGGACGGCCTGCAACGAGGCAGCGGTGTGCCGCAGAGTGCGTTCGCTGAAGGGGAAAAAGTTACCGGAACGTTTCAGGAGCTTACGAAATAACCGACTGCGAAACCTGGCCCAGCGATCGACCGGCGGCTTTACGCGATGAAACTGCAGGTCCGGCAGCCGGGTTTTGAGCGACTGCCAAACGTTCCAGGTTACGGCAAAGGTTCCCCCGCCCTCGGTCTGCAGCGGCAGGTGACTTACCAGCGCAATCATTTCTCGCTTTGTTCTGCGTTGCGGGCAGAGTCGCTGTGACTGAATCCCAGCACTTCATCCAGAAACGGCCGATAGATACTTTCACAGGACCACGGCCAGGGCCGACAGAGCGACCCGGGCAGCGGCAGATCCTGTGGCGTCAGTGCGGCCAGCTCTGCAAATCTTACTGGTACCACGGACTGCGGCCGGACGGCGGCGATCCACGGCTGCACCCCCAGCATCTGTTCAGGATACAGTACGTTCAGACCGCAGGCCAGGTATTCAAACAGTTTATTTGGGGCATTATAGATATAATTGACCGTGGTACATTTGTAGAGAATCAGACCCAGATGGCATTCAGCGAGCACGCGAGGCAGCTCTGCGTAGGGCAGGCCTCCCAGATGAATCCTGAGATCGGGCAGCGTGTTTTCCCGCAAAAACGCCGCCGTTTTTTCATCGTAATTACTGATATACAGATCCAGTGTCACCTGCTTCGCTGACAGAGTCCTGAGCCAGTCGATAACTTCAGCGATGTAGGTGTCGTGCAGCGACACGGCCCCCACGTAGATCAACCGAATCGGCGCGGCTGGACGCAGCTCTGCGGCCTTTGCCACCCGGCACCATGCCATGGGCGGCAGATTGGGCAGTGCCTTGACGACTGCACGGCTGACGATCGGACAATCCCGCAGAAACAGTTCGCAGCGTTCGGGATTTGTGTGCGAGATCCAGGCAGCGCGACGGAACAGGAATTTGCGTTCCAGCCAGAATCCCAGTCGGGCAATCGCGTTGCCGGCATCCTGAAAATGCTGCAGCTGTCGGTATTCGTGGTAGTGGATACACAGTTTTGTGCGCGGAAACAGCAGCAGCACCAGCAGAGCGGCAGGAGCGGAGTGCGGCTCGTAATACAGCAGCGTCTGCGGTCGCAGCAGCAGGGCACGCACCAGACACAGCAGCGGGAAGGCCAGAAACTGCAGCAGGCGGCAAATTTTCCACTGGCCCCGAATCGGAAAGCGACTGCGGAAAATTCGGACGTGCGGTGTGCGAAACCGCCATGCAGCTGTACCTGCAGTGGTCACAGCAGCAGCCGTCAGGCCTGGTCGTTCGCCGCAGACCTGCAACAGATTTTGAGCCGGAGGAAACTGTTCCAGCGGAAACCAGTGGATTACCAGCAGTCGTGATTGCTCCCCAGCCATCACAGCCACCGGCATACCTGCTGTAGTTCCAGCGCCCATGCTGCGCGGGTGCGGATGTTGCGGGACTGCCGCTGCCAGATCTGATGATTTTCACAGCAGGCCTGCAGTGCTCCGGTCAGGGATTCCGGATCGGTAATGATGGCGGCCTCCGGGCGTCCCTGCAAAATTTCGGACACTCCGGATTCGCGATGCACAATCAGCCTGAGTCCGCGTGCCAGAGCCTCCAGCCCCGGCAGTCCGTAGCCCTGGCGAGCCGGCATAACAAACACGCTGCTTTGACGGTAACACTCTTCAAGCTGAGTTTCTGAGACGTGGCCCCAGAACTGTACCCGTCCGGCCGCCGCGCGGCTTTCCGTCATGGACCTGAGCGCCGCGCTTTGTGAGCCTTCACCGACGATCCACAGTTTTGAACGATCAAGCAGCGGCTGCGGCAGCCGGCAGAAGGCGTCGATGATCCAGTCGACTCGTTTGGATGGTTCCAGACGACATACGGACAGAAAGATACAGTCCGGGCCGTTGGTTCCAACGTCAGCTCTCCACTCAGCGACGCCTGGGGGCACAACAGCGAAGCTGCGTGCGAACGTATTCTGCAGAACAGCGGCGTTGAGCTGGGTCATCGTGGCGCAGCTCTCAGCCCGGTGCACGCCGCGTCTGATGAGCTGGTAGCGCAGTTCGCCTGCCAGCCTTTTGGAAAACGCGGGGTTCCGCGGCCCCCATTCTGCCGGCACAGGCGCAGACCATGAGAATCGAGTCGTATCGCGGGGCAGCAGCGTGGGAGTATCGGCGATATGCAGACAGTATGGCTGTGAAATGCCGGCGGCGTACATGGCACCATACATTTCCATGACCAGCAGTCGTGCGGGCTCGGCCTGACGGCCAAGAAAACTTCTCAGCCGCAGCAGTTCACAGGCATAACTGCGACGCCCGGGCAACACGTGCACGACCGGTGCCGGATGGCAGTATCCGGAAAAATCGACATCGCACTGAAAGCAGACCAGTTCCACGGACGAACCGAACTTTGCAGCTTCCAGGTGCAGGTCAGCCAGCAGTCGTTCGATGCCGCCAAACGCGCGAACGAAGGGATAGAAGACGAGTATTTTCAAAGGTGTTTCCGACAACTGGAATAACAGAAGCTCAGTTCAGGCGGGCCAGTTTTTGTGCCGCGCGGCGTTTTCTTAGGTACTGCAGTCCGATGCCCCCCCCCCAGTACTGCAGTTGCCTCACAGCGCGCCAGCCCAACAGACGACACAGAAACTGAGCCATTCGACCACCTGGAAATGGCACGTCGTCGTGCCCCAGTTGCAGCGCCTGCTGTTCGGCAGCATTCGCCAAATCTGGGTGTTCGGGGAAGAAATCATATGCCCAGCGGCGGAAACGATTGCCGCACAGCTTCCGAATCTCGGTCGAGTCTTTCCGCTGCAGCAGCAGTTCGCAACCGAGTTGTGTAGTCAGCAGCGCGGACTGCATGGCACGACGTGATCGGGTGCCGCTGAGACTTCCGGGAGGCCCTTTGCGATAGCTGTACACGGCCTCCGGTGCAAATTTTACGCCGGCTGATGCCAGCAGGATCGCGATGCTGGCATGAAAATCATTGTTCAGGCTTAGTCGCTCGTCATAGCCGCCACCGCGGTCCCACACAGCCCGGGGAATCAGCCATTTCCAGCCCCCCATCATGCCTTCGTCCAGCGTGAGCGAATCCACGATCCACTCCAGCGGATCGCTGTAGTCACGATTGGCATGCTCATCGCGCAGGATCGGTCGAGTAAAGTCTTTCTGAAAGTAGCCCCATCGACACGCCGACAGCTGGTGGTCGAATCCTTGCACTGATACCAGTTGTGATTCCAAGTGTCCTGGATTAATCCAGTCATCGGCGTCCACGATTTTGATAAATTCCCCGCAACTGACCTGTACTCCGCGATTGATCGCCACAGACTGCCCGGCGTTGGCCTGATGCAGCACTCGAATTCGCGGATCATCGAATCGATTCAGAATCGCTGCGGACTGGTCAGTCGAGCCATCATTGACAATCACCAGTTCCAGGTCCTGCAGAGTTTGTTCCAGCACGCTGCTTACAGCTTCTTCGACAAATGCAGCGGCATTGAACACCGGCATGATCACGCTGACGGCGGGCATTAAAAAGTCTTTCTGGCGGTCGCTGTCCGGTGCAATCAAAGATACCCACGAAGACCGCGCAGGAGATCTTTGAGCCCGAGGCCTGAGTTATACAGCAGGGCTGTGGAAGTCAGCGGGCGACGATTACGGAGACCGAACGACACCAAACTGCGGGCATGATTTGCCCGCAGACGCACAACCGCTGCACGGCGGTCTTCAGCACTCAGATGGCTGGTCTGCTGCAGACAATCAAGATTGAGCCTGAACCGCACGTTCAGCACTTCGGGCTTTTTCATCTCGAGAGACATCTGCTGTCCTTCGTGTCGTCGCCACCAAACGAGTGCGGGCGGCAGCAGCACGATCGGCCAGCGTTCGGCCAGCTTCAGCCACAGCTCGGTATCCCCGACAAACTGCCGACCGCTGAACCCGCCCACGGCTTCGAAACAGTCACGGCGAATGATTGCCGCTGAGGGCCCGACGCCGATCGGACTGCGACCCAAAAAGTGACGACGGAAAAATTCTGGTGGATCAAGCTTTTCCGGGTAGGGCACTTCCGGGTCAATCACATTGGCCGACAGTGCCAAAGCAGCATCCGGAAATCGCTCCAGTGCATCCACCATCACCTGCAGTGAATGAGGGTAGATCAAATCATCGGCATCGAGGTACTTGAGATATTTGCCGCGTGCAAGCGAGGCTGCACGATTGCGATTGGCGTAGTCGCCAAGGTTTTTTTCATTTCGAAATGCCCGGACTTGACAAACCGAAGCCTGCAGTGACTGACACAGGTCCCACGAACCATCTCGGGAGCAATCATCCACCAGGATAATTTCGATGTCCTTAAAAGTCGACAGAAGCAAACTCTCAACCGTGGCCCTCAGGATGTGCTCTCGATTAAACACAGTCACCAGAACTGAGACGACCGGCGTATTCATAGGATCACGAAATACTCCTGCAGAGGACCAACGGCGGACAGTTCGACCGGGGTGAGCTACCGAAGAGGCTTGGTCAGCTAGTAATCATCGATGACCAAGCCCGAATGCCTTGCGCAACCTCCCCCCCACTCCTCTGATGACGCGAGTCTTCAGATCCCAGCCAAAGATCCGTTTCAACTCGTCGGGTGACTTTCGATTTTCCCAGCCGATCTGTTTCAGCCCCCACTCTGTCCTCAGTGGCGCATCCCATGGAACGGTGAAGAAATCCGGATACTGCTGGCGAAGAAATGCCTCATCAGCAAATGCGAGCATTCTGCGCATGGAGTCTGGGGAGTTGATTGTGAGTGTATCCTTCGCCATATCCTCCATCCGGTGTACGGCGACCGGGCCCCAAAGGGAAACCTGAGCACCAAACGCAGCGGCGTAAGCGAGATGCGAACCAAAACCATTTGTGGTGACGTACTGGAAACAAGAGAACAGTTGGCGGATTCTCTGCAAAGTATTGGCGTTGGCATAGTCAGCGCCGACTACCCATGAAATCCCTCGGCTTTCGAAAGCGTCAATCCAATATCTCTTTTCGACGCAGCTTGCATGCACACACACCGTGACACGTGAAAATCGAGATTTTATCGATGCGACAGCATCGGCATAAGATTCAAAATCCCAGCTGTGTGTGGTATTCGACGTGCTGTGCACCGGAACCACAAGAAGGCTGTTTGGCTGTCGAGCAACGGACACCGGCGACGTGTAGATAATTGGAAGACCCAACGCCACTACTAAGCGTGCGCCGGCCGACTCAAGAAATGCAACCTGGTCCTTCCTCGCAACGAAAAAGCGACTTCGCTGGAGCTCATCACGAGCGCGCCCGTGAGTCCCTACCACCATCTCAATATCCACGTTGTAGTACTCCGGAGCCCACCCGTGCTGCCACGTACCTGGGCACTGCCGCACGCTCCTGCGGAAGCCACAATATCGTGACGCAAGTACAAATGATCCATACTCACCGGAAGCCCAGCCCTCAGCAGGGATGACCTCTGGCAAGGTCGATTCCAACTCCACGTCCCGCATTTCATCACCCTGCAAATTCTCGAAGCGCCTTGGCTCGAACAGTCCGCCACACTTCTCATCATCTGATAAAGTGATCTTCGCTGGCAGCTGTGCCACGAGTCACCGATACTGCCAGTTGCCTGCCAAGCAACTCGCTGTACAGTTTCGGCGGCAGGCCATATCCGGGCCGAATCCGGCGAATATCATCGGGGCCAACTGTGTGCCCGGCAGGCAGGTCGCGGACAAAGTAGAGCGAACGCCGAAATACTCGGTTTGCCGCCTCGGCCGGCTGTCGCTCAAACCCCGCCTTACCCAGACTCAACCATGCATCCTTCGTGTCTGTGACCAACCTTCGCAGCTCGTGCGGCTCGAGCGAAAATTCGCTGTCCGGCCCCTTATCCTGCCGACTGAGCGTAAAGTGTTTCTCAATCACACACGCCCCCAGGGCCACCGCGGTAACCGCCGCAGTCGTGCCCAGTGTGTGATCAGACAACCCCACATCCACACCAAACCGCGCTGCAAGCTCAGGAATTTGTCGCAGATTGGACTGCTCAACAGGGGCCGGGTAACTGCTGATGCAGTGCAGCAGCACAATCTGGGCACAGCCGGCTCCGCGCGCGGTGGCAACCGCTTCGTCAATCTCCTGCTCGGATGCCATGCCCGTCGACATGATCATGGGCTTACCGGTCCTTGCGACGTACTGAATCAGAGGCAGGTCCGTCAACTCGAACGAAGCAATCTTGTACGCAGGTGTATTCAGTGATTCCAGCAAATCAACTGCAGTCTCGTCGAATGGTGTCGAGAAGACAGTGATCCCTTTACTTCGGGCGTGCTGAAACATGGCCTGATGCCAGTCAAACGGCGTCTGAGCCCATTTGTAAAGGTCATACAGCTTGTACCCGTCCCACAAACCGCCACGAATCATAAAATCCTCACGGTCACAATCAATCGTCATCGTATCGGGCGTGTAGGTCTGCAGCTTCACAGCGTGAGCGCCGCACTCGGCTGCTGCATCAATGGTCGCAAGTGCCTTGTCCAGTGAACCGTTGTGGTTCGCCGATACTTCAGCAATGACGTAGGGTGATCGCTCACAACAGATTCGATAACCGTCGATGACCGCAGCCATAGCTCAGCACTCCTCCACTGTGTCAGCGAATAATTCGATACACTTCAAAGGCTTCCGCATGCATGACACCAACGCTGTGACCACGATGACGGGCAAGCAATTCCGCGTGCTCAACGCTGCGACTGTGCGGTACTGTCCGCATTTCTTCAGCATACGCGATTAACGCTTTCAGCTTCCGATCAACGAAACTGGAAATATCCACAAACAATGAGGGAAGAAATGGACGATCGCCCACGGTTTGCCATTCGGTGCTGGACAGCACTTCGAAACCGTAAATCTCTCGACACGGCTCCCCTGGCTGCGGCCTGCAGATCGTCATGACTGCCTGCTGCGTAATTCGGTGGTCAATGTTTAAGTCACCAAAATGATGAGTGTAGATCACATCTGGCGAGCATTTTCTTAAGACCGGCTCCAGTTTCCTGACGACACTCAGTACCGTCGTCTCATCCATCGAATTGTCCGCAAACCCAAGGTGGTAGCTCTCCCTCACCCCTAGAATATCAAGCGCCGCATCTGCAGCTTGCGAACGCCGAATGTCCGCCTCAGGATCTTCAGCGTCTCGCGATGCCACCCCGTCTGCCATAAACACAACACGCACGCAATCACCATCGGCCACATGCCGAGCGATCGTTCCTCCTGCGCCGAGCACTTCGTCGTCGGGGTGCGCAGCAACCACCAAGACATTCTTGATCATAGCCCTCCCTCCGACGCAAGTGTTTTCACAGTCGCGCGAATCGTCAGTTCGCCTCCCTGCAGGGATGCATCCGCGAATTCCAGCAAAAGACTTCCATGCTTCAGAAAGGCTTTAGGATACCCCGGAGCATCCAGCATCCTGACGAAATCATAGAGCTGGCGTAAACTTAATTGCTCCGGGATCTCACTTTGTGCTGGCGTACGACGCACAAACAATGTCACGTCACCACACTGCGGCGTTGGTACAGGGTTCTCCTCAGCGATCCACCGAATCATCTTCCAACTGATATCGCCTGCTCGCAAGTAGATCTCAAGAGCATTACCGTCAAGACTCATCGGTCGCTTATCATAAATGGGCCCGCAGTCAACACCTCCCGTCATCCTCAAAGCAGTGACTTTCGTCTCCTGCTTGCCCCGCAGGATGAGATTCTGCAGTGGACTGCCACCCCGGCCATACGGCAGGTCAGTCATATGAAAGCACACACACTCGTGTTTCTCTGTTACTTCAACAGGTACAATCCAGTTCCAGTGCAGAAAGAACACATATCGAGGAGTATCTTCCTGAAGTGCGTGGGCAAGAGCTTCACGATCTCTCACATAACTCCACTTTTCCCCAATCCGCTTCACTGCGAATTCATCAAATTTTCTTCGGTGCCAATCCCGACAACTTGCAACAATGTAACTCTTCACGATTTCGTCTCCGTCCACTGCACAGTGTTGCTTATCAACCAACCGAGTTTTGAGACCTGCTGATCATTAAGCCTTTCTGTTCACTTTCAGCCTGCTTGCGGGCCCCCTCCACCGGTACCAAAACTTAAACCTTCACAACCTGTACCTGAAACATATCTCGGTGGCACTTTGGTCTGACACTTCAAACCCAAGGCGAATAAGGGTCTTCGCAGAAGGGACGTTTGCGGGTTTCACTGTAGCCACCACCACGGCACATTCAACCTGTTTTTTCAATTCTCGCAAAGCTGCCCTGAGCATACCACAGGCAAGTCGACGGCCGCGTGCATAGCCAAAAACCGAATAGTCGATGACCCATTCAGCCTGGTCCAGTTCAAACCTGACTTGCCCAATCGGGAGCCCCGTTACCGTTTCGCAAATGAAGATTTTCTGAACTTCAAAGTTGCGAAGCCTTCTGTAAAACCATCGTTTATGCTCTTCTGCGGCAATTAGTGAGCTGTTAAAAGAGTTTTCGCGAACAAGCGGATCATTGGCCCATCGAAGCAGAAGTTCTTCGTCATTTACTGAGGCAGGTCGAATTATTAAATCTGTTTCTTCACAAAGCAGCAGAATCTCTGAGACGCTTTGCAGTCCTCCCCCTCGTACAAGTTGCCGGCAGGAGACCGATTTTGCGGCTAGGTTTTCAGAATCCGAAAGCGCCCTTTCGATTTGCGTTCTTAGCGATACCTTGCTTACAGACAGGTGAGTTCCAGCCCAATAGGCTGCATTTGCTGCTTCAAGCGCCCGGGCAAGGGGTATTTGATTATCAGCAAGTGTGATAATCACGGTTGGAAGCCCTAAGCAGCACCGTTCCCAGGAAGTGGTTCCAGCGGCGCCGATGGCCAAATCAGCCTTTGCAATTAAATGTGCCAGGGTTGGCAGTCCGGCGTGCAATGTGACCCACGGGAGGCTTGCAGCCTGAGTTCTAATCGAGGCCGAGTGCAGTCCATTATCGCTGATGACAACGTCCGCCAAGAACCTATAATCCGCAAAATCAGAGAGAGCGGTGATTGCCAGTCCTGTCAGGTTCGGCAGGTCTGCCCCGCCGAAGTATACAAGGATCCTTTCCACCGCGCCCAGTCTCGGCGGCGTTCGAATGTATAATTGGGTGTACTGAGGCTGCAGCAGGGCGTACGTTGGCCCGAGCAGCCTCGTGGCTTCCTGCGGAAGCAGGTGCTCATACCGTAAATCTTGGTTTTGCACTAGATTCTGGTCAAGCAACAGATCACAGTCATGCTGCCGGTCTGCGAGGTCGTCAATGACCATGATGCGCCCACAGTGCGGCCGCAGCATTTCTTCCCACCGGTGGTCAAGGGCATAGTGGTCTACAACCATCCAGTCGGGCCTTTGACCGCCAATCGCCTCGATTGTCTGCTCAGCGTCCGTTTTCCAATTCGCTCCCAGCCAGTGACCGTGCACTGTCGTATTTGGTGACAGCCTTTCTTGCCCTGTGCCCGCTGGCAGCGACACCAACTCAAACCCGCAGTCCCGAATCAGCCCACAGAGGTGGCCGGTGTGCTCGCGACACACAAAACGGCACATCGCCCCGCTTTCTCGCAATTTTCGTGCGAGCGTCAGGCAGCGCATCACATGCCCCGTGCCAATTTGGTGCGAAGCATCACAGCGAATAATGATGTGCAAGACCGCGGCCCCTTAGTTCAAACGGCGAAAGCCAGCGTGACACACCGGGCCCTTCAGCAGTTGCATCACATCCCTGCCCTCTTCGCACTCACGAATCAGTCCAAATATCGGGTTCAGGCACTCAAAATAGCCATTGAGCACCTCGGGTGTATGTGCAATCGAAACGTACACGCTGTTGCCTGCGAGGTACCCCTTAGCCAGCATCTCCTGGGTAATCAATGTCTTGTAGGCCAGTGCATTAGCACTTTTTATCGTGAATCCTGTCAGTGCCGGTAATCCCCAGTGGGTCAGTCCCAGACCGTGACGATCCGCGAGTGTCTGCCATCGACTGCGAATAGCATTACCGGTCGCCGTAATGGTTTCCCATGTCTTGTCACGTTCCATGACCTCGAGCGTTTTCAGGGCGGCTGCCGGGCCGATACGCTCCGTCCAGAACGTGCTGCTGATGAACGTCGACTGAGCAGCCTGCATCACCTCGCGCCGCCCAATAGTGGCCGTAATTGCATATCCGTTTCCAAGGGCTTTCCCGAACATGGCGATGTCCGGATCAACGGTATACTTTTTGTGCAGACCTCCGAACGTTTCCCTGAAACCGGAGGTGCACTCGTCAAAGATCAGCACTGCCCGGTGGCGGTCAGCAAGTTCGCGCACTCGTTCCAGAAATCCAGGGGCAGGACCATCGTTCCGCGACACCTCCATTTTGATAGCGCCAATGTCGGGGTTTGCTTTCAGCAACTGCTCAAGACCTGCCGGATCGTTATATGCAAAGGGCAGGGTCGTTCCGGCAAGCCTGCGGGGCACGCCACGGGGTTCCAGTCCTGGCAACAGGTGACCGTCCAGACTGCTGTCATCGGCAAGATTTGCACTGAGATACCAATCATGCCAGCCGTGGTAGCCACAGATTGCAATCTTGTCCCGACCACTGGCAGCACGTGCAATACGAACCGCAATTGCATTCGCCTCGCCGCCCGACCGGGCGAATCGCACCATATCAGCCCATGGATGCATCGCAACCAGACGCTCAGCCAAATAAACCTCCTCCGGACAATTCAGCGTCGACATGTTGCCCCTGGCCACTGTGTCAACCACAGCAGCGTCCACCTCCGGGTGCCCATACCCAAGAATGTTGGTCCCAATACCCATGATACTGACGTCAGTCAAAGCCCGGCCGTCAAGGTCCCAAACCGTGCATCCACTTGCTCGGCTGAAATATGCGGGCCACTGATCGGGCAGAAACATCTCTGACCGCTTCGACAGCAGCATATTGCCCCCCGGAATCACGGCACGAGCACGCTTCCAGAGTTTCTGACCGGTCCCGATCTCCCCGCCTTCGTTACGCCTGATTCCCTTGTTCGAAGAAAACAGATCCGGGTGATCTTCGCAGAGCTTCAAGATTTCCTCAAAGCCAAAATCCAGCCTTGGGTGAAACGCCTCAAACACGCGTTCAACGACCTCGAGATCAACAGGCTCATCGACCGTCCACCTTAAGGCCGACAGGTCTCTCTCAAATTTCACATTGCCCCGGCGAAACTGTTCGCTCGTCCTGAGATACGGAGTGACGTGCTCGCGGTCACTCGCAGACACCGCTTCCTTTTCCGCCTTTAGCAGCGCCGCCGCTGAAAACACCTCTACATCGAGGCCATCTGGATACGTCGCTGGATCAATATTACTGAAATAATCGCACTGTTCACGGAAAAATCCGCTAATACAGCCATCAACGATCTGCGGGTCGATCAAAGGGCAATCGCCCGTCACGCGCACAACGACGTCAGCATCGTGATTTCTGCAGATGTCAGCGTACCGCAGCAGTACGTCGTTCTCGCTGCCTTGTTCGCAGGCAAAGCCAAGACTACGCACACAGTCCACAAGCGGAGAATTCGCAGGATCTGTGGATGTTCCCACGACAATCTCCTGCACCAGACGACTTCTTCTCAGCCGCAGCAGCAGCAACTCAATCAGCGGCTTCCCCACCACCGCTTTCATCACTTTTCCAGGAAACCGGGTCGACCCCATTCGGGCCTGTACAATTGCTATCGTCTTCATGTCTTTTGCCACAGCGAGGGATTTACAAGCTCGTCCTCAGAACACTGCAACTGTTCCGGCAACACAGGCAACACTCCGTCAGCTGCCGCAAGAACCTCTTCAAGTTGCGCTGCACTTTCTACACCGATTACTACCCGACTGATGCGCTGCTGCTGCAAAGCAAACCGCAAGCATACCTGCAACGGCGTGAGAGAATTCTCTGAAAGCCACCGATTCCAGAGTTCCCAAATGCCAGACCAGCGATCAAAAAACACAGGCCGCGTACCCGCCGGCATCAACAACAGACCCTGCAGAAAAACAGACCTGATATGAACCTCCACGCCCTCCCTGCAGAGCTGCGAGATCGCACCTGACCGCACCGCTCGCTGGTCCACTGGATTGAACGGTATCTGCACCAGATCCGGCAGAAACCATTTCTTTGCGGAGACTATCTCATCCGGCCCATAGACTGACACACCTATTTTCTCAGCCAGGCCCTCAGCCTTCACCCGCATCAGTCCACACAGCAACTCTTCGCCCGCGGCCCCTGCCAAGTCCCGAGGACGATGCAAAAGCAGCCCGGCAAGTTTGTCGATTCGCAATCGCTTCAAACTGCTTTGCACGGACCGCAACACCCACTCTGCAACATCTGCCTGCCCTGGAGGAATAGCCGGGATCTTGCTCACCACATGCCAGCCCTGAAGGCCAATTTCGCCGAGGGCAGTCTCGCTGTCGCCGTACGCCACTGCCGTGTCAATGGTGTCGATACCTGCTGACCTGGCAACACCAAGAATTCGCCCCACCTCCCGCAGGGCCGTCTTGCCATTGCGGTTCGCGATCCCGTAGGCGAGGCCGAATTGCGCAGAACCAATAGCTAACCGATGCATCTGGCGTCGCTCACCCCTTCTTCCGCAGCACGGACAAGCCTACCCACTGGTCATCATCATCAGTATACTCGGCGCTCTCGTGGTGACGCACCTCGTGCGAATAACACTTGTAAGCGGGGTGCCATAAAAACAAACTTCTGTAGTCCATCTTATAACTTAGAATCCCCTCTTTGTGGTGATAATCGCGTTCCCGGCATCGATCTGCGTAAAAATCGTAAATGACCAGCCAGCTTGGCTTTCTTAGCACGCGATCTGCCTCCGCTGCAATCCTGAATAAGTCCTGCCTGTCGCACAGATACAGACAAAACCCAAACACGACCACATCGAAACTGGCATCATTGAAGGGAATTCTGTCGGCCGTTCCCCTGATCGCTTTGACACCCATGTCGTTTGCGAACTTCACAGCCGCTGCGCTGGGTTCCACACCGGAACACGACCAGCCCATAACCTCCTGCAGATAGCGAAGCCGTTATCCGCCGCCGCATCCCACTTCAAGAATGGTTGTGTCCGACGTCAATCCCGGCATCGAAGCCAGCGCCAACACGACACGATCAACTGAGTAGTCTCGCTGCGTTGACACTCGATTGCGATTAAACCACGCATCGCCCTCAGACTCGAGGAACACATCCTTTGCCCGCCCACTCATGGCATACCTTCACTCAGCAATAATGACTTCGTAAGTGATCCTGCGACATCATTGATTTCGCAGATGCGAAGCCCCGAGTATATCGGCAGACTGATTGCCTGCCGAAAATAGGCCTCGGACTCCGGACACAAGCCGGCTGGAAATCCCAGAAGCTGATAAAATGGCTGCCGATAGACTGGAATATAATGCAGATTCACTCCAATCATGGACTGCCGCAGCCCTTCGTAGACGAGACGCTGTGTCACTCCACAGGCTGACTCACCGATTCTCACCGGAAAAAGATGAAAACTCGATCTAATGTCATTGCTCTGATATGGCAGAGTCAGCGGCAGATCACACAGCAGCTTAAAATACTCATTAGCGATTTCGTGACGGCGGTCAACGAATTCATCCAGCCTCCGCATCTGGCTGACCCCTAACGCTGCCTGAATGTCAGTCATGCGGTAGTTGTACCCCAGATCGATCTGCTGGTAGTTCCAGATTTCATCCTGAGGGCGCGGGTGCATGCGTTCTGGACGATTCGTGATGCCGTGAGTGCGAAATCGCATCATGCGTTCTGCAAGCTCAGCATCATTCGTCATCGCCATGCCACCCTCACCCGTGGTGATGATCTTCACCGGATGAAAGCTGAACACCGTGATGTCGCTGTGCTGACAGCACCCCACTTTACTGCCCCTGTAGGACGCTCCGATCGCATGAGAAGCGTCTTCTATAATGCGGAAACCATACTGCTGACCAAGTTCGTGGATCTCCTGCATCTCACAGGGCTGCCCGGCGAAATGCACCGGAATCACCACTTTGGGCAGCCTGCCGGATCTTTCAGCCACCTTCAGTTTGTCCGCCAGACACTGAACGCTGATGTTGTACGTGCGAGCGTCAATGTCCACAAAATCGACGTCCGCACCGCAGTACAGCGCACAGTTTGCACTGGCCACGAACGTATTGGGCGACGTCCAGACACAGTCACCGGGCCCGACCCCCAGTGCCAGACAAGCGATGTGCAGCGCGCCCGTGGCACTGTTCGCCGCCACCGCATGCCGGGCACCAGTGTATTCAGCCACGCACCGCTCAAATCGTGGCACGGCAGGCCCCTGCGTCAGCCAGTCGGACCGCAGCACATCCACCACCGCCTGAATGTCCGCCTCACTGATGTCCTGTCGACCGTACGGAATCATACGTGGCCTCAATTCCTCTGCGGCATCACTCAAACCTTGAACGACGAATCCACATGCTCGACAATCAGCCTGCGCAGTGCATCCACCGTCAGCCATTCGGTGTTGCGACCGGAAGAGTAGCGAAATTCCTCCGCCACCGGACTGGCATCGTGGGCTGTGGCGAACTGCTGCATTACCTGTTCACGCGTGCTGTCCGTCAGCGAAGGCACAATCACATAGTAGTGTGCGGCCTCAACTGTCATAGCGCTGTCACTGGCAGTTATCATCTCCTCGTGCAGTTTCTCACCCGGGCGAATCCCCACAATTGGCTTTTCACACTCCGGCCCGATGGCCTCCGCCACATCCAGGATGCGGTAACTGGGAATCTTGGGGACGTAAATTTCGCCGCCGAGAGATCCCTGCAGTGCGTGCATCACCAACTTGACTCCGTCGGTCAGCGAAATGCTGAAACGAGTCATCCGGGGGTCTGTGATTGGCAGCACACCACTCCGCCTGCGCTGCATGAAAAACGGAATCACACTGCCGCGACTGCCCAGCACATTGCCGTAGCGAACCACGCTCAGTCTCAGATCTCTGCAGCCCTTCACATTGTTTGCTGCGATGAACAGTTTGTCGCTGCAAAGTTTGGTAGCCCCGTACAGATTGATCGGAGCAGCAGCCTTGTCTGTTGATAATGCCACAACTCGAGTGACCTCGGAATCGAATACTGCCTCAATCACATTCTGTGCGCCAAGTATGTTCGTCTTGATGCATTCGAACGGGTTGTATTCCGCCGCTGGCACCTGTTTCAGGGCTGCCGCGTGCACCACAGTATCCACACCCTCGAGGGCACGGCGCACGCGATCTCGGTCGCGGACATCCCCAAGGAAAAACCGCAACTGGGGATACCGTTCGGCCGGGAATGACTGGGCCATCTCGAACTGTTTCAGCTCATCGCGGCTGAATATCACCAGACGCTCTAGGTCAGGGTAGTGCTGCAGCGCCATTTTGACAAAGTGGCGACCGAAGGAGCCAGTGCCGCCGGTGATCAGTATTCGTTTCATGCTTCTCTAAATCCCAATAAGAAATTCGGCGTGACCACTCAAAGAATCACGGCGATTGTTCAAACCTGCTTCTGCGGTCCGAGAACACCCGGCGTACGGATCTGCGATGCCGGCCCGAGGCTGTTGCGAACATAGACCAACTGCTCAATCTTCGCTGCCAGTCCGGCGGCATAGTTTGCGTGATGCACACAGGCCGTTTTCGGCACAGGGAAGGGCTTTGCGGGGTTCCAACCCGAACCTGTTGCGGTGCCCGCCCCGAAAACCTCCCGAGGCAGCAGTCCGATGCGACAGCCAGTCAGGCTCTGCAAACTGAGCCGGGCACTTCGTTCGAAGCCACACAGGATCTTTGTTTTAAGTTTCAGTCGGACAAGTCGCAGGAACTGATAGCGAAGTCGCAGCCACTGTGGTGTGTCCGTGCCTCGACCAATTACAGCAGGATCCAGAAGCCGATTGAGCCACGTCTGGTCATGGTCGCTCAGATCCCCGGCCAACCGTTCCTCAACCTGCTGCCACAATTTACGCACCGGGGCATTGCCTCGCGCCGCAAAGAATCCCGCACACAGCTCACCCGTTGGCGAATCCTGCTGAAAACAGATGTCAGCGTCGGCAAGAGACTGCTCGGCCAGCGCTCGAAATGGACGCAGGAACTGCACGTCGACATCAGAATAGATAAACCAGCTGCTCCACTGTTCTTCAATCGCTCGCAGAATCAGATGCACTTTTTGCAGCATGATCGCGTTAAACGCAACGTTCCCAATTGTTCCATCACCCTGCTGCTCAGCTTCGATGATCTCAACCGGCAGCCCGTCACACAATGATGGCAAAAACCATTCGTCGCGCAGAATGCGGTGGCTCGGAGTGGAAATGGAATAGATCTTCACTGCCCCGCTCCGCCCGATGCTGACCTGTGATCGCCAGCAAGAATAGTCGAGATCCGGTCAAATATGGCACTCGCATGAGTGGCTGCGAGGTGCCTTGACGTGGCAAGCCACGCCTGATTCTGTGCCTGGCACGCTGTCAGATCTGCATTTACCGCAGCCTCCAATGCCTGCTCATCAGGCCACCCGCTGGCCCCCGGATCAACCCAGCTGGCCCCCTGCAGCACTGTATCACGAATATCCGCCGACGCCCGATACACGGGAACGCACCCGGCAACCACCGCCTCCACAAATTTCTCCGTGAAGTATGCGGGCTCGTTCATGTTTTCCAGACACACACACACTTTGTAGCGACTCATCAGCCTGCGTTTTTCCTCGCCCGGCCAGTCTCCGGGCAGCTCACCCCGATAGTTTTTTGGAGCCCCAGGCAGGCTGAACCAGCTGCGGCGATACCGCTGCCAGCTGCTGCGGCCGTACAGATCAACCTGCGGCAGCGTAATCAGCCGGTTGCGATAGCGAATGTCCGGATGACAGGTCCACGGGCTGCCGCCATGATTCGATACAATCGCGATCGCCTGCTGCAGACGATCCGGATTTTGATTCATCTCCAGCGGCTGAAAATGCGTCACATGCGGCACTCGGTATCGCGGATCCGGATGACCATGCCACAAAAACTCGTGCGGCCCCAGTCGGCTGCGCAGTTTGGGCCAGGTGCCATTGCCCAGTCCCCGAAACTGACAGGCCGGTTCGCAGCAGTACCAGGCCTTTCGCCGCGGAAAACTGAACAGTTCATCATCCGGGGCCCACTCGCACAGCAGCGCATCCGCCCGCTCAGCCGGAATATCGCGACTGAACACCGCCAGCTCAGTTTCCACCCGGTCCGTCCAGGGGGATCTCAAGCGAACCTGCAACTTGCTCATGAGAACAGATCTATCTGTTTCACGTCTGCACCGCCCAGTTTCTGCTGCAGAGCGTCCCAGATGTTGGCCGCAGGCTGAGTCTGCTCGAAGCCACTATCCCGCGGGAAAAAACCTGCCGGCAGTACGCACATGCAAATCCGCCGGCCAATTCTGAGCAGCAAATACGCCCGACGGCGGCAAACACAGGCCAGCCACAGGTACGAGGCGGCGATGACCCGTACCACACTGAAACCAGGCCAGTCCGAGCGCCACGCCCGCAATGTCCTGCGAATTCGGCTCCGGCTGTCCGGCACATTGAACAGCAGAAACTCGCATTCGCGAAAGTACTGCCCCTGCCACAACTGCTGATAATGCCGCGATTCGCTCATTTTTTCCAACATCTGCGTCCCCGCCCGCAGACGCACCATACGAGACTCAAGCAAGTCCGGCGAGTTGGTGCCGGTAATCCGCAGCTGATCGGCTCGCCTGATGAACACATCCGGCAGCGCGTCCGGCAACTGCTGAAAACTGACTGCCTGCAGTAATCCCCGCATGTGCAGATCGGCATCGTCTCCGTACATCACCTGCTCATTAAATCCGCCCAGTTTTTCCAGCGTCCTGCGGCGCCAGAGCGTCGAGGATGTGTGCCATGGCGGGTCAGAGACGAGGAATCGCTCCAAATTGCCAACCGCTTCCATGCGATTCCACAGGAATCGCATGTCTCCCGGCTGATTTCTAAAAAGCATCACCGGAAAGATCCACGCATCTGCGTTCTGCGACGCGTTTGCTGCAGCCAGTCGCTGCTGCACACACCAGTCGCCCAGCAGATCGTCGGAGTCCAGAAACAGAATCATCTCGGCCTGAGCAGCCTGCCAGCCCAGATTGCGACAGCGTGATGGTCCCTTGTTCCCGTCTTCGCGTCTGATGACGCGAATCCGGGAATTGGCATAGGTCAGAATTCGCTCCCACTCCGATGACTCGGATCCATCGTCCACGACGATAACCTGCCAGCCGGACGAAGTCTGTTTCAGAATGGAATCCAGCGTCTGCCGCAGCAGTCCTGCGCGGTTGAAGTGCGGGATCACCACACAGACTTCAGCCTGGCTCATGACAGCAGACGTCTTAGAGTTCGCTTCAGGATCCGATCGGGACGCAGGCGTCCGAGGAGGCGTCGATCGATCCGATAGGTGGCCGCGCAGTGAGTCTGCAGTATTCGGCAAAGCAGGAATTGCGGCAGCGACATCAGGTTGTGCGGGAAAAGGTAGTCATAGGAACCGGACACATATGGCCCGGCGGGCACTTCCGGATATTCAGCCCGCACGCCTGCATGCAGATGCAGAGCCCGAATTGTGAACGCCGGATTGATCACCCGATACCCGGCGGCCCGAAGTTCGTACAAGATCCGGTTGTCGCACCGCGGCACACCAAGGAAAAAGTCACTGATGAGATCTTTTACAGGCCCCAGAAACGCCCAGACATCCTGACTGTCATTGCGATCAAACAGCTGGCCGGTTCCGTTGGGAAGCACATCCCATCGCGACAGTGCAGCGCAGGTATTTGCACGCAGCCCGCGAGTCAGCAGGCTTAGCGTTTCATCGAAGTAAATATCACTGTTGGCAATGATGGAGACATCATGAGGAACGCTGAGTTGATTGACCCACTGGAAGAAGTCTGCATAGGTGGGGCGACTTTTGATGGAGCGAGTACGAATCCTGTCATGTGTCGGAAGCCAGCCACAGTTCTCATCAAGCACACAGACTTCATCAATCAAGGGATGCTGCAGATTTTTCCAGAGACACTGCAGGTATTCGGCAGTTCGTGCGGCATTCGGCTCGCGGTACGATGTGGTAAATAATCGGATCAAGCTGGGTTTCCGTTCCCGTATCTGGTGGCGCAAAGAATGTCGCGAACAGCAGTCAAATGCAATCCGCAGAACTTGCAGTCTGCCAGCCAACGGCAGGGCTGACGTCCGCCGAGCACGGCAGGATTGAGTACGCAGATATGACCGCAGTAAATCACAGTAACAGCAAACTTTTAACGCTGCTTAAATTTATCTTCGCAGAATTCTGCGCACCGCTACAATCGCCACCAGCAGCAGTGCATTCCATCTGGTCAATCCCAGGAACTGCCCTGCCAGCCGCACCCAGTAACGCCCGTTGCCACGACTGCGATAAATTGTCAGCAGACCAGGCGACACTGAGTATCGGCGGGACGAGGCTGACATGCGACATTCCGACTCAACCGCCCGCAGCCGTCGCAAATATGGCCGGTACACCAGGTCCTGCAGCGGCTGAGGCAAAAGGCTGCCGTAGTCAATCGCCTGCGGCAGCACCAGACCACCGGGGAACAGACGCAATCCCTGAAAATGAAAGCACACCAGCGGCTGCCCGTTCACTTGTACCTGCCCGTCCGCGAACTGGTACTGCGAGTTATCTTTATTCCACGGTGCAGCGTTCACACCGGGATGCTGACAGATCTGCAATTCACTGTACTCAGCCGGCCAGCGATCCAGATACTTCTGGTCGCCAAAACGCTCACCTTCCAGCCGATCAAAACACCATTCAATGCACTGCCTGCGCCAGTCTGACAGACACCTGATGGCCTGTGCACTGCGCCGCACGCCGATGATCCCCACGTTGAACCGACCATAGATCAGCAGATCCTGCAAATGCGATGGAAATCGGTGCTCGGTGATATATATTGCAGCCTGCTGCATGTCCTGCAGCAGAGAATCCAGCGGAGCGAAAAAACATAAATCCGCATCTGCGTAAAACAATGTGGAGATTGCTGAGTCAGCAGCCAGCGACTGCAGCATAACGGCCGCAGTGCAGGTAAAGTAGTATTCTACCGCAGATCGATCGGCAGCGGCGGCGGCCAGTTCGGGGTCTGCCGCCTCAAGCTGCGACCGCGAAACAACTGTTACCCCAGGAAGTCGCAGCGCCTGTATCGCCTGCAGGGATTCATTGTCCATGCAAAACATGAACCAGTGCAGGTCGGCATGGTACTGGGACAGTGATCGATAAAGTGCAACCGCCCGCGTCAGATACCCCTGGTCAAAATACGTACAAATCCCGACCGAACACCGTTCAGCCTGCGTTGATGCAACCGCGACTTTCCGATCGTCAGACACAATTGCAGACTTCGGGAAATGGGACATTCAGGATTCCGCAACCTCAGCATGGAACTGCAGCACCGCCTGAATAACGCGATCGGTCTGCGATTGCGAAATGCCCGGAAACAGCGGCAGACTTAGCACCCGCTCTGCCGCGCGAACCGTGTGCGGCAGGTCACCAGGAAAATGCAGCCGCCCCAGGTACGCCGGCTGCAGATGCACGGGTGCGTGATAATGTATCATCGACGAAATTCTTTTTCCATCGAGAAACTCGATCAGGTTTTTCCGGCTCTTCAGAGAAATAACGAACTGATGCCAGACGTGCCGGCAGTCCTTCGCTACCCAAGGGCAAATTTTCAGATGCCCCAACGACTGCAAATAATTTGCAGCTACGGAGGCGCGCCACCTGTTGTCGTCCTCCAGCCGGCGCAGCCGCTCTCGCAGGATGGCCGCCTGCAACTCGTCCAGCCGACTGTTCACCCCCGCACATTCGCTCCAGTTACGACGTTTCCAGCCGTACTGCCGCAGCATCCGCAGACGCTCGGCTGTCTCCGGGCTGCTGCACAGTACAATTCCACCGTCACCAAGGGCTGCGAGGTTCTTTGTCGGATACAGACTCCATGCTGCAGCATCCCCTAAAGTTCCCACCATCCGGCCCTGCCACAGAGCTCCATGGGCCTGTGAACAGTCTTCAACCACCTTGAGACCGTGGCGTTCCGCGATGTCAAGAATTGCCGCCAAATCCGCCGGCTGTCCATACAAATGAACGGGCACCACGGCCCGGACCCGCAGACCGACGGACGCAGCGCTGTGCAGCGTCTGCAGCAGACTGTCCGGACACATGGTGTATCGCTGCGGGTCAATATCTGCCAGCACCGGCACAAAACCACCCTGCTCGATCGCCGCCACGGTGGCAACTGCGGTGTGTGACACCGTCACAACAGCGTCACCGGGCTGCAGTCCACAGGCGCGCAGAGCCAGGCACAGGGCATCCGTCCCGTTGGCCACACCGACCGCGCTGCCCGCCCCGTGAAATTCAGCAAACTCCCGCTCAAACTGCTCGACCTCACGGCCCAGAATGTACCAGCCGCTGTCAACCACGCGAGCGACTGCGGCAAGGATCTCGGCCCGGAGCGGATTAACGCCGGCCAGCAGGTCACAGTGGGGAATTGGCTCTGTGACTGTGTTTGCGGGAAGTTCAGACATAAAACTGCAGATGCTTTCGACAGTAAGCAACGGTCATTTCAAGACCACTGGCCAGTGAAGTTGCGGGCTGCCAGCCGGTCAGACGACGAAACGCGGAATCATCGCTGTAAAAATCTCCAATGTCGATTTTTTTGCGGTCGGCTGGAAATTCTCGTACGACAAACGATCCGCCGCCGTGACACTGCACCAGCAGTTCCGCCAGCTGCAGCAGGGATACGGGCTGACAGCCACCGAGATTCAGACACTTGCCTGGAGTCTCCGGGTGGACGGCCGCCAGCAGCAGGGCATCAACACAGTCTTCCACCCAGGTAAAGTCACGCAGTTGCTGCCCGCCCCAGACATCAAAGGGCTGTCCTTCCAGCAGCCGACGAATCCAGACACCCACGAATGTCTGGCGAGCATCGCGAATACGCATCCGCGGCCCGTACGTGTTGGTCAGCCGCAGTACGGTGGCAGGAATTCCATAAACGTCAGAGTACAGCAGGTGGTAAAACTCGCCCGCCAGTTTGTTGATGCCATTGACATCCACGGGCCTGAGCGGATGAGTTTCATCGACCGGCAGGCGATCAGGTTTACCATAGATCTGCCGGGTACTGGCGTAGACCAGCCGTACGCGATTATTTACAGCCCGGCACACTTCCAGCAGGGACAGCTGAGCGCGACAGTTGATTTCCAGGTCTGTCTGCGGGTCCGTCATGGAATCCATATGACTGGTCTGACCGGCCAGATTGAACAGGAAATCCTGATCACGCAGCAGGTGCTGCAAACCGTGCTGATTGCGGACATCGGTAATGTGCAGCCGCACCTGCTCACTGACCGGCTGCAGATTAAACAGGTTTCCGCCGTATTCGGGAATCAGACTGTCCAGAATGGTGACGTGAGCCCCGTGCTGTACCAGGCGAATGGCCAGCGTGGAGCCAATGAAACCGGCCCCGCCGGTGATCAGCACTCGTGCATCTCTGAAGTCGCAGTCAATCACAGGGGCTTCACCGCTTCCATCACAAAGAGGTCAGGCTTGCGAATGGCACCTTCCGGGGTCACCTCCAGCCCGAATTCCCGCCAGTTTTCCAGTCGACTGTCACCGTGCCGTTTTCTTTCGGCCTGTGTAAATCCAGCGGCAACCATGACCCGAGCCAATTCAAAATCGTCATACATCCAACGATGAAGTTCGCCGCTAAATAATCGAAACCGGCCTATTTCCCAAGCCTGCAGGTCTGCAGTTCCCCGAAAACCAGGTACCAGCATTCGCAGCAGCCATTTGCCAAACCAACCCAGCCTGACCCGTGCCGGTCCGGGCACGGCATGACTGAGCGTGCTGGTGACATCCCGACTGAGCCATCGAAACAACCCGGACGCCTCCTCACCGAAACGCTGCAGCACGTACTCCCTGGAACGATCAGAACAGCCACTCAGGAAACCGAGCATTTCACCACCCGGTCGCTCACGCGAACACTGGTCCACAATTTCCAGTATCATCCACTCACGAAGTTGCGCTACGTCTTCGCCGCACCTTTGACGCTGCAACACACTGAGGTACTGCAACACCTGTGCTTCAAAGTCGGGCACTGATAGCCTGAGAATTCCCCCCGGACACAGCACCCGAAAACATTCAGCAAGAAACTGCCCCACAAAAACTCTGGGGATATGCTCAAGCACTGCGGAGCTGTAGACCATCCCTGCCTTTCCATCTTCGACAGGGATACCTTTTGTCAAATCACACTGTACCACGTCAGGTGACGCTGCCGACAGATCAAGGTTCAGCCAGCTCGGGTGAAAGCGTTCACCGCAACCGAGGTTGATCAGCAGTCCCGAATCACTCATAACGCCCCCTCGGCGATCCTGCGAAAGCAGCACCCGATGAATGCAGCCCGACCACGAGTCGCATCGTAGGAATCGCTGCAGCACCACTCAACCATACACATGTACTCTTTGCTGAACACCTGCATCAGCAGATCGCAGCCCAGGAACCACGCCGGATAACGTGCCTCGTAGATGGTCGCGGGAACATGCTGCACAGTCAGCAGACACCGAGCGTCGCCACGAAGTATCGCCGTTCTGTCCAGCAGCACAAAGCGAAATTTGCTGCTTAAAAGCCGCTGTAACTCAACGAGAGGGTTCTCCAGATACTGCAGCACGCTTCCCAACAGCAGCACATCGGGTTCACCAGCCTGCAGCGCGTCGTCGACGGAGCCGTAAAAAGACAGTCCGGCCGTGTCAGGGTGCCCGGCCACCACAGATCTTCCGCGAGCGACAAACGAGTCCTGCTCGACAACCTGCCAGTCAACAGAGGTCAGCCCCTTAAAAAATACCCTGTGCTGCAAAAATGTACTGCCCAGAGCTCCCCCAAAATCAACGACCCTCAGCCTTCCCCCATTGCTGGCCGCGATGTGCAACAGACAGGAAAGCAGTGGCCAGTTGTATTCGGGATTTGCAAAGCCTACAGAGTCTCGCTCCCAGGCAAACCTGCCCTCGAGCACGCCAAGTGTGGTCTGCAGGACTCGATCGGCGATGTGCACTGCGTCGTAGCCACAGCACTCCCGCCGGGCATCATCCCATGACGCATAATCGCCGGTAAATCTGATTTCTGCACTGCCAGCAGTCCTCACTGCCCCCTGGCGGTTCAGCAGGTTGAACAACCTTCTTTTGACTCGCCTGAGCTTGTTGAACGCCATTATTTCAAAACCCTGCGGAACCATGTCAACAGTTGCCGGATCCCAAATCGCGAGCGATGTCCTCCTGCCAGGTGACGAGCGATACGCGCTCGGGCGGTGCGGTCCTCCCTGATCGCCTGCCGAACAACCTTCACTGGCTGCAGGGAAACATCCGCTGCCAACTTTTCCTCAGCCCGGCAGTGCACACCACTGCCGTCCAGCCCCGCATTCGACACCAAAGAAACTCCGGGGTACAGAGTCAGCCGTTCCGCCAGAAAACAGGCAGCATGCCAGCGCACCGCCCAGGAATCGTTCAACCCGGCAATCTGATCACGCAGCATCTGCGTAAACGCCATAGCCCCGCCGAGATCAAAATGTTGTTCCAAATTTCTGGATTCCAGTTCCTGCAGTAACAGGGTCCCGTCCGGCTGAAACAATTGCCAACTGCGGCGCCATGTCGCCCACCCCCAGCAGTCCGCGCCTCGCAAAAAAAAAGTCTCGGGCAACGAATCCCTCACGGGATAGCAATAGCCATGAATACTGGCCACATGCTCATCGTCGCAATACGTATTCAACCCGTCGTTCATGAACTTCAGGAAATAGGGGGAAAGCACCAGATCATCTTCCAGCACGATGACCCGCTCGTACTGCTCCAGCGCTTTAGACACTCCCCTAATAATACTGCCAGCCAGCCCCAGATTCGTCTCGCTTTCAATCAGGCGCACAGAGGCAAAGCCCTGCAGGCTTCGACAGTAATCGCGGACCTGCTGCACCCGCGGCGCAACTGCCGGCGTCCGAGGCGCATCGCTGCAGATAATCAGGTCTGACCCCGCTGACTCAGAATTCGCCAGCAGAGATTCCACCGTTCTGCGAGTATGCTCCGGGCGACAGTAAACAAACAGCAAAACAGGCGCAAACACTCTAATCCGAAACCTTTCCCCGAAGCAGTCCGGCGCGACGCAGCACAGTTCCAACGCGAATTCTTAAACGCCTGCCCCAACCCATGCCATTCCAGATCTGTTGCTGAAAACGATAAAACGTTTTCATGGTTTCACGCAGATCAGCAGATTCAGTGAGCCGCGGTGTTCCCTTGATCGGCGACGGGCATTTACCCAGCCGCTGGCTGCTGAAAACCCTTCCCATAACTGCGCTGCTGCATCGGCATGATCCTGAGAAAACCGCAGCGGTTCATCCGCGTCCCAGACCGCGCGATTCAGAATCTCTACGGCTCCCAGATTCTGAGCAGCCAGGTTTGACCGAAGTATCTCAAAAATCTGCGGGTCAGACTGCAGTGCCACAATCCGCGATTCCGGATACTGACGACGCAGATAAATTGTCGCGAGGCCAATATTCGCCCCGGCATCGATGATCACAGGTTGCTGTCGAGTCGCTCTGAATCGGTAAATCTGCCCGGCAAATATTTCACGCCATGCAGACAGAAAGGAGGCAGCGTCGCAGATGTACAGTGGTCTACCAAAGAATTCGATCTCCACCGCACGATACCGTGGCAGGCCCTGAAGTCGCTGCAAGTCCGCTTCCGCCAGGCCAAAAGGGTGAGAGCGTCCCAGGACACGTCGGGCAACGTCCCTGGCACCGGCCGGTACACAGGAACGCCGGAAGGCTCGTAATTCGCTGCCGCTCATGCCGTCTGCGCCTCAGCCATAGACCTGCTTGTCAGCTTAGTGCCCCTGGCCCCCACGCTCCCTGAGCCATGTCAAGGCCCCCCGGATGCCGTCACGGAATGAAATCCTGTACTGAAAGCCACAGGCTGCCTGCTTACTGGTATCCCCGCCTCTGGCAAAGACACCTGCCGGCTTGTCAGACATCCCCTGCACTTCAGGGAAATAGCCGCATTCCTCAGCGGCGATTCGCGCAAACTGTTTGAAACTGGTGTAGATGCCGGTGGACAGGTTCAGAGCATCACCGTCATCGATGCGGTCCATCGTGGTCAGCACACCGTCCACGCAATCCTCAATGTGAATAA